>JACLAD010008237.1_pt1 | contig 12669 bp, 11 predicted proteins | sample 8027901 | NCBI WGS metagenome assembly JACLAD01 (sample SAMN15725071, study PRJNA655200) | protist metagenome | isolation source: fluorescence activated cell sorting (FACS) single amplified genomes of... | place: Spain: Blaines Bay Microbial Observatory, Mediterranean Sea | collected 2016-07-05
TCTATTAGTAATTAGAAAATCAATCAAAAAGGCTTGTGGTAAATATACCATAAGCCTTTTTAAAATTTTATTATAATTCTTATTTTAAAACACCGTACATACGATACTTAAGATAGTTCCTATCATCTACAAAATACCTATTAATTTTTTCATCTACTTCTATTAAGGAATTATTCCTTTATAATTCTTCTATAAATTTTGGCAACTCTTCCATATTATAATAACGATAGAACTTAAATTTATTAATATCATTAGGTTTCATAATCCCATCTGCTATTTGAAAATAAAAAGAAGAATCTTTCATTTGTACTTCAATGTAAACTTCTCCATAAAAGTTTTTGTCCAACCCACCTTCATTTCCACCAGGAATAAAGCAATTTACATAAAAAGACAATCTTTTAATATCTTTTATATCAGCTTGATTTTTAATATAAATTTCTTTATTTGATTCTGATATTTCTTTTACTAAAAATAAACCATCCTTTATTTCTAAACTATGTGGCATTGCTTTAAGAGGAACATCTTGAAAATAAAAGGATAAAATGAAAATAATAATTGATACTCCAAATATAATTGATATAAGCAGGATATCTTCATAGTATTCTTCTACTAAAAAGTATAAAATTAGTAGTAATACTGCAGAGTTTCTTCCAACTAATTTTTGATTATATTTTTTTACAAATTGTTTATTTATAGAATGTATTATCAAATCTTTACCTCCTTGAATACATAAATTATATAAGATTGAAACAACAACTCAAATTATGGTATTCATCAAATACTTATACTGTTTAAATAGAAAAATTTTTATTAGAGAACGCAAACTAATTCAAAATGAAAGCGTTTGAATTTTTTTTAATTAAATGTTATTCTTATTAAGAAGGAATAATTAAACAAATTTATTAGGGTTGTTACTGGTAAGGCAGGCAAAACCTAAATCACATTTAAAAAGGATACTCTGTCCTAAGTATGTGGTTTTGGTTTTGTCTGTCTTTTTTATTTATACAATCTTAATAGACAGATTTTTATTAATATTGATGGAATATTATATATATTCCTAAAATCAATTTTCGGAGGATTATATCTTATGAAAAAGAAAAATGAATTTCCTAAAGGTTTTTTATGGGGTGGGGCAACAGCTGCTAATCAAATAGAAGGTGGAAGTAACGAGGGTGGAAAAGGACTTTCAGTTGCAGATGTTTACACCTTTGATGAAAACATGCCGAAAGAAAACTGGGGAGACCAGTGGCATTTAATGACACATAAGCAAGTAAAAGAAGCACTAGACCCAAAAAGTAAAAAGTATTATCCAAAAAGAAATGGAATAGACTTTTATCACAACTATAAAGAAGATATAGCTTTATTTGCTGAAATGGGTTTTAAAGTTTATCGTATGTCACTTGCTTGGACTCGTATTTTTCCAAATGGTGATGAATTAGAGCCTAATGAAGAAGGTCTAGCATTTTATGATAGAGTTTTTGATGAACTGAATAAACATGGAATTGAACCATTAGTCTCATTATCCCATTATGAAATGCCACTTCACCTTGTTACAGAATATGGTGGTTGGGTAAATCGTAAAGTAATTGATTTTTATGTTCGTTTTGCAACTACAGTATTCAAGAGATACAAAGATAAGGTTAAATATTGGATTACCTTCAATGAAATAAACTGTGTAAAACATCACCCTTTTACTAGTATAGGGGTAATTGAAGAAAATCATCCACATATAGAACAAGCAAAATTTCAAGGAGTACATCATCAATTTGTAGCAAGTGCGTTAGCAACAAAAGCATGGAGAGAAATGAATCCTAATGTTAAAGTTGGATGTATGATTAGTTATCAACTTCTTATTCCATATAGTTGCAACCCCGATGATATTCAAAAAACAGTAGAAAAACAAAGAGATTCACTATTTTTTACTGATGTACAAGCAAGAGGATACTACCCTGCTTATACTGCTAGAATGTTAGAAGAAAGAAATGTTGTTTTAGAAACACATCCAGAAGATGAAGAAATTATGAAAGAAAACCCTGTTGATTTTATCTCATTTAGTTACTATATGTCCAGTGCTATTAGCGCACACCCTGAAAATTTAGAAGGTGCTGTTGGGAATTTAATTACTGGTGGAATTAAAAACCCATACTTACCTACTAGTGATTGGGGATGGCAAATTGATGCCAAGGGATTAAGAGTTGCTTTAAACCAACTATATGACCGTTATCAAAAACCTCTATTTGTCGCTGAAAATGGATTAGGGGCTATTGATATAATTGAAAAAGACGGCTCTATTAATGATGACTATCGCATTAATTATTTAAGAGAACATATTAAACAAATTAAAGAAGCCATTATGGACGGAGTAGATGTATTCGGCTACACTAGTTGGGGATGTATTGATATCGTTAGTGCTGGTACAAACCAAATGTCTAAGCGATATGGATATATCTATGTAGACCAAGATGATATGGGTAGAGGAACAAAAAAGCGTATGAAGAAAAAATCTTTCTACTGGTATCAAAAAGTTATAGATACAAATGGTGAAAATTTAGAATAGTTTAATACTCGGATTCCTTGAATTCGAGTATAACCAAAGTTTTTTAATATAATATTTCTCAAAATAATATGGAGGTAATTTATTATGTATAAAAACAATAAAAAAGGATTTCCAAAAGGCTTTCTATGGGGCGGTGCTATTGCTGCTAACCAAGCAGAAGGTGCATATTTAGATGATGGAAAAGGTTTATCAATTGCTGATATTATGCCTAATGGTCTTATGAAGGGAATACAAGAAGGTAGTAAAGATTTAAACCTTTATCACGAAGCCATTAACTTTTATCATAATTATAAAGAAGATGTTGCTTTATTTGCTGAAATGGGATTTAAGTCATTCAGAACATCTATTGCTTGGTCTAGAATTTTTCCAAATGGCGATGAATTAGAGCCAAATGAAAAAGGTCTACAATTTTATGATAATTTATTTAACGAATTATTAAAATATGGAATTGAGCCAATAGTAACTCTTTCTCATTATGAGATGCCATTGTATTTACTTAAACATTATGATGGTTGGAAAAATAGAAAACTCATTGAGTTCTTCACTCGTTATTGTGAAGTAGTATTTAATCGCTATAAGGATAAGGTTAAATATTGGATGGGTTTTAATGAAATCAATAATGTTCACACAATTCCAACAGCTGCTGGTGGATTCATAATTGAAGAAAATGAAAATAGACTACAAACTATCTTCCAATCTAGCCACAATTTATTCGTAGCTAGTGCTATTGCAACTAAACTATGCCATGAAATTATTCCAAATGCTCAAATGGGGGCTATGTTATCATTAAGTGGTGTTTATCCAAACACTTGTCATCCAGACGATGTTTTTGAAGCTTATGAATTAAGAAGACGTTCTTTGTTTTTCAGTGATGTATTACTAAGAGGCACATATCCAAATTATATACATAGAGTTTGGAAAGAGCATAATGTAAAAATAGATATGGAAGAAAACGATTTAGAACTTATTAAAACATACACTGCAGACTATTTAGGATTTAGTTATTATCGTACAACGACACATAAAGCTGGAACTCCAATATTAGGACATACTGGTGGAGTTATTGGAACAAAAAACCCTTATTTAGATGAAACTCCGTGGGGTTGGCAAATTGATTCAAAAGGACTTCGTTATGTATGTAATGAATTATATGACCGCTATCAAAAACCACTTTTCATTGTTGAAAACGGTCTTGGAACAAATGATGAGGTTGAAAATAATGAAATTAACGATGATTATCGGATTGATTATGTAAAGTCTCATATAGAAGAAATGAGAAACGCTATAGAAGACGGTGTGGATTTAATGGGTTATACATATTGGGGTCCTATTGATATTGTTAGTGCTGGTACAGGCGAAATGAAAAAAAGATATGGTTTTATTTATGTTGACCGTGACAATAATGGAAATGGGACATTTGAAAGAATAAAAAAGAAAAGTTTTGATTGGTATAAAGAAGTAATTTCTTCTAACGGAGAAAACTTATAAAAAATTATTAATATAGTTTTTTATCATTAATAAATTTGATATTATAAAACTAAGTAAATTTTTATAAAAATAAAATGAATAATATAAATTGATAAAGTTGGATTCAATTTAAAATTGTTTCCAGCTTTATCGTTAAATACAAGTCGGAGGTACTTATTATTATGAAAACTACAAACAAATTTCCAGAAAACTTTTTATGGGGTGGCGCAACAGCTGCCAATCAACTAGAAGGTGGATTTAATGAAGGCAACAAAGGTTTAAATCTTGCTGATGTTTTACCTGGTGGAAAGATTAGAAAAAGTGTGAGATTAGACCCTAATTTTGATTACCAAATCAACAAAGAAAAATATACCTATCCAAATCATATAGGTATTGACCACTATAATCGTTACAAAGAAGATATCGCTCTATTTGCAGAAATGGGATTTAAAGCATATCGTATGTCAATTGCTTGGTCTAGAATTTTCCCAAAAGGTAATGAATTAGAACCAAATGAAGAAGGACTAAAATTTTACGATAAATTATTTGATGAACTAGACAAGTATGGGATTGAGCCAGTTGTCACACTTTCACACTATGAAATGCCACTTCATTTAATTCTAGAATATGGTGGATGGAGAAATCGTGAGGTTGTAACTTTCTTTGAAAGATATATTAGAGTAGTATTTAATCGCTATAAAAATAAGGTAAAGTATTGGCTTACCTTTAATGAAATTAACAGTGGTTTAAGAATACCTATGTATGGACTTGGGTTTAATATTCAAAAAGAAGAAGATAAGTATCAACCAACCTTTCAAGCATTTCACCACCAATTTTTAGCTAGTGCTTTAGCTGTAAAACTTGGTCATGAAATTATTCCAGATTCTCAAATAGGTTGTATGATTTTATACGCTCCAGTGTATGCTTATGATTGCAAACCAGAAAATGTAATGTATGCAATGGAAGAAAAAAGATTGTTTAACTATTTCTGCGGAGATGTTCATGTTTTTGGAGAGTATCCAAGATTTATTAATCGCTATTTTAAAGAACATAATATCAATCTTGATATTCAAGAAGGAGATTTAGAGTTACTAAAAGAAGGAAAAGTAGATTTTATCTCTCTTAGTTACTATATGTCTCGCACCGAAGAATTGAATAACAAAGGTAAAGGCGAAGGAAATATGATTGCTGGTGTTAGAAATCCATTCCTTCAAGCAAGTGATTGGGGATGGGAAATTGACCCTACTGGTCTTCGTATTTCTTTAAATGAATTATATGACCGTTATCGCTTACCTTTATTTATTGTAGAAAATGGTTTAGGCGCTTATGATAAAGTAGAAGAAGACGGGTCTATTAATGATGACTATCGAATTGACTATTTAAGAGAGCATATCAGTGCTATGGTTGATGCTATTGAAGATGGCGTTGAAATGATGGGATACACTTCTTGGGGATGTATTGACCTTGTTAGTGCTGGTACAGGCGAAATGGCAAAAAGATATGGCTTTATTTATGTAGATAAACATGATGACGGTAGCGGTACATTAGAACGTAAGAAAAAGAAATCATTCTACTGGTATCAAAATGTTATTAAAACAAATGGTGAAGAACTTTAAAATATATTATATTAACATACAAAAAAGAACCTCTTATATTCTAAGAGGTTATTTTTATATCAACAATGTAAGCGTTTGACAAAAATTCAAAACTGGTTTATATTATTATCAAGTAGTAAATAAATTAACAAAAAAATCATTTATGAAAGCGTTTGACATTTTAAAAATACTGGTGTATATTTAAGTCAAGCAAGAAGTAAATGAAATAGCAATTAATTAAATAAAACATTTAATTAGGATTGTTACTGGTAAGGCAGGCAAAACCTAAATCACATGTTATACTAGGATGTTATGTCCATCAGTATGTGGTTTTGGTTTTGTCTGTCTTTTTAATTTATTTGTTGCTTATATTTTATAATTTTTATGAAAGCGTTTTAATAAATTTATTTTAAAATTTTACGGAGGTGTTTGTTATGGCAAACAGCCATAAATACGAACAGTTAGCAAAAGACATAGTTAGTCTGGTTGGTGGCAAGGAAAACATTAATAGTTTAACACACTGTATCACAAGACTACGCTTTAAATTAAAAGATGAATCAAAAGCACAAACATCAAAACTTAAAGAAATGGACGGTATTGTTACAGTAATGCAAAGTGGTGGACAATATCAAGTTGTAATTGGAAACCATGTTCCAGACGTATTTAAAGAAGTATTAGCAGTATCTGGTCTTGAAACAAGACAATCTACAGAAGAAGTAAAAGGAGAAAAACAAAACCTATTTAATACTTTTGTAGACATTGTATCTAATATTTTCCAGCCTGTTTTGGCTCTATTAGCAGCTACTGGTATTATCAAAGGTTTTAATGCTTTATTCTTAGCACTAGGTTGGTTAGAAAACACAGATGGTACATATTTGTTATTAAATGCAATAGGTGATGGTTTCTTCACATTCTTGCCTATCTTCTTAGGTTATACTGCAATGAAAAAATTTGGTGGAACACCATTCTTAGGTATGGCAATTGCGGCAGCTTTAGTCCATCCAAGTCTCGTAGGTATAAAAGCTGGCGAGCCAATTATGACCGTGTTTAGTGGCACAATGTTTGAATCAGCAGTACAGATTACATTCTTAGGAATACCAGTTATACTTATGAGTTATACATCTTCTGTTATTCCAATCATTTTAGCAACATATGTAGCATCAAAAATTGAAAAATCATTAGCACAAGTTATCCCAGCAGTTGTTAAATCTTTCTTTGTTCCATTCCTTACATTAGTTGTAATTGTACCATTAACATTCTTAATTATTGGTCCAGTTGCTACTTGGATAGCACAATCTCTTGGTCAAGGTGCAGTATTGATTTACGATGCGGCTCCTATCGTTGCTGGTTTAGTTTTAGGAGCTTTATGGCAAGTTCTTGTTATCTTTGGTGTACATTGGGGATTAATTCCAATCTACTACAATAACTTAGCAGTAAATGGTATGGACACATTAATCGCAATGACATTCGCAGCTTCTTTCGCACAAATAGGTGCTGTATTAGGAGTTATGGTATTAACTAAAGACCAAAAATTAAAATCTTTAAGTATCCCTGCTTTTATCTCTGGTATCTTTGGTGTAACAGAACCAGCTATTTACGGTGTAACATTACCACTTAAAAAACCATTTATTATGAGTTGTATCGCTTCAGCAGTTGGTGGGGCAATCTTAGCAGTTTCTGGTTCAGCACTTTACTCTGCAGGACCACTTGGAATCTTTAAAATCCCTACATTCATTAATCCAGAACATGGTATTGACGGTGGATTCTATGGGGCTATGATAGCTATTGGTGTAGCATTTGTATTAGGTTTCGTTCTTACTGTATTATTTGGTGGCGTTAGAAAACCAAAAACAGAAGAAGTTAAAGAAGTTAAAGAAGTAACAGAAGTTAAAGAAGAAGAAAAAGTTCAAGGTGAAGAACTTGTTAGCCCTATCAAAGGTGAAGTTATTCAATTAAAGGATGTTTCTGACGCAGTATTCGCTTCTGAAGCTATGGGTAAAGGTATTGCTATTCTTCCAACAGAAGGAAAGGCAGTAGCACCAGCAAATGGTGTAATATCTACTCTATTTAAAACAAAACATGCTATTGGAATTTTAACTGATAATGGTGCAGAGGTTTTAATCCATATCGGTGTAGACACTGTTCAATTAGAAGGTAAATATTTTACAGCACACGTAAAACAAGGCGATGTTGTAAAAGCTGGTGATTTATTAGTAGAGTTTGATATTGAAGGCATTAAGGCAGAAGGATATGATGTGGTAACTCCTGTTATCATTACAAACACTCCTAACTATAATGAAATCAAGACTACTGAAAAAGAATTAGTTGAAAGAAACGAAAAACTAATTACTCTTAACTAATTTATTAACCATAAAGAAAAGGTTTCAGTGGCAACACTGAGACCTTATCTTTTATATATTATTACTAAATATTTCACAAACTTTCGGAGGTAATTATCATGAAACATAATAATTTAAAAAATTTTCCAGAAAACTTCTTTTGGGGAGCATCCACATCAGCATATCAAGTTGAAGGTGCTTGGAATGAAGACGGCAAAGGATTATCAGTAATTGATACAAAGCGTATTCCAGAAGGAACTACTGATTATAAGGTTTCGGTTGACCATTATCATCGCTATAAAGAAGATGTAGCTTTACTCGCTGAAATGGGTTTTAAAACATATCGTTTCTCTATTGCTTGGACAAGAATTATTCCTAATGGTGTAGGAGAAGTTAACCAAAAGGGAATAGATTTTTACAACAATTTAATTAATGAACTTTTAAAATATGGAATTGAGCCAATTGTCACTATGTATCATTTTGACTTACCACTTGCTTTACATGAGAAAGGTGGTTGGACTAATCGTGAATCTGTTGATGCTTTCGCAAATTATGCAAAAGTCCTATTTGAAAACTACGGAGACCGTGTAAAGTATTGGCTAACAATTAATGAACAAAATATGATGATTCTACATGGAAATGCTATCCTTGGTAGAGAAGTCCCTAAAAAAGAACTTTATCAACAAAACCATCATATGTTAGTTGCACAAGCAAAAGCAATGGTACTATGTCACCAAATGCTACCTAATGCTAAAATTGGTCCAGCTCCAAATATATCTTATGTTTACCCTGCATCTTCAAAACCAGGTGATATATTAGCAGCTCAAAATTTTAATGCTATGAGGAACTGGTTATACTTAGATATGGCTGTGTTCGGAAGATATAACAATATAGCGTGGAGTTATATGAAAAAGTTTGATTGCACTCCTACTATATTAGATGGAGATATGGATATTTTAAAAAGTGCTAAACCAGACTTTATTGCCTTTAACTATTACAGTTCCAAAACAGTAGCAGAAAGTAAAGACGATGGAAAAGATTTTAACAATACTGGTGACCAAGAAATTGTTATCGGAGACCCTGGTGTTTATCGTGGTGCAACAAATGAACATTTAGAAAAAACCGATTTTGGTTGGGAAATTGACCCTACTGGTTTCCGCTCAACATTGCGTGAAATTTATAGTCGATATCACCTACCTTTAATTATCACTGAAAATGGTTTAGGTGCTTATGATACCTTAGAAGAAGGCGATATTGTTAATGACCCTTATCGCATAGAATATTTACGAAAGCATATTGAACAAATACAACTTGCACTTACTGATGAAGTTGAAGTATTCGGATATTGCCCTTGGTCTGCTATTGATATTATTAGTACGCATCAAGGTATTAAAAAGAGATATGGATTCATCTATGTAAATCGTGACGATAATGACCTAAAAGATTTACGTCGTATCAGAAAGCAGAGCTTCTATTGGTACCAAAATGTAATCAAAACCAATGGTGGAGAGTTATAAAACTTATCTTTCTAGCATAACAATTCTTATCTTAACAAAATTAATATAATAAATAGGTAAGTTCTTTTATTAGAAAAGACTTACCTATTTATATTTATAAAAATAATTAACTAATTAGTATAAAGGAGAATAAATATGAAGTTAATAGCACTTGATTTAGATGGAACTACTGTAAATTCTAATAAGGAAATTAGTGAAGAAAATATAAGAGCAATTAAAAAGGCACAAGAACTAGGACATATTGTTATGGCATCTTCTGGTCGTGCCGTTAATGCCATTGATGCAGAATTAAAGAAATATGGATTACATTGTTCAATTGGGGCTAATAATGGGGCATCTCTATATGTAAATGGTAATCTAATAAATATGATTACTTTTAATTCAGAGCAACATAAAGAAATTGCTTTACAACTTGATAAAGAGTTTATTCCGTATAACTTCTCTACAAATAAAGGAGTTTTTGCACCTACAAATTGGAAAGAACGTTTAAATAAAGTTCTTTCTTCTCAAAACATACCAGAAGACAATTTTAAACATAAACATTTTAAAATGTTCACTACTCCCCCTCATATTTATGGACATAACCTCTATGATAATACAGAAGATATTATTAATGATAAATCAATTACTATACAAAAATTTTTAATTGTTACTTTAGACCCAATTCAAAAAGTAAGATTAGAAAAATTCTTTGAATCTATAATTGATATTAACGTAGCATCATCTACCCTGAATACTGATGTGATGCATGTTGACGCTCATAAAGGAAATGGTTTAAAGTTAATGGCAGATTATTTTAATATTCCTTTAAAAGACACTATTGCTATTGGTGATGATGCAAATGACATCTCTATGTTTAAAACAGCTGGTTTATCAATAGCTATGGGTAACGCAGAAGAAAGGATAAAAAAAGAAAGCGATATTGTCACTTTAACAAATGATGAAAATGGTGTCGCTTATGCTATTGAAAATTATGTTTTAAAAAATTAAAAAATTAACTCTTATCACTTTGTCAAAAAAAGACTTATAGGATTACTCCTACAAGTCTTTTTTATACTTTATTGAACAGTTTTAAAATAGCGTTCTTTTAGTGACTCATAAATATTTTCATCAAATACTGTTTTGCACTCTAGAATGTGTTTCACATCATCTGGTGTATACATTGAAATTCTACAGTCTTGAATAGGGAAAGATAAAGTATCACCCGCACGTTCCACTAGTTTTGGAAACTCACGTTCTTGGAGATAATGAGACAGCCCACATCCATGACTATATTCAGCAATACCATTTTTAAAATCAAATGGAATTTTCATAGAATACTTACCAGTTTTAGTGATTTCTTCAGCAACAGCATTAAATTTACGAATAGCCGCACACAATTCTTCTGTAACATCTTTAACAATTTTGTTCTCAGGGTCAACAAAGAAAAATCTTGTACGAATCAAACCAAACGCCTTAAGACTTTTAATACAACCCACTAGTTTCTTTTCCATAATAAAACACTCCCTTTTTCATAATAAACACAAATTAATTATAACATAATTCATTAAAAACAAAGATAATTAAATTATTAATTTTTTACAGTAAATAAAGAAGATAGTAATTGATACTATATATCTAATTAGATATAATAGATTATATAAGAAGACATTCATTTAAATAGAAAAGAGTGATTGCTATGAAACGCAAATTAACCTTTAAAGAAAAAATAAAAATATTTTTTATGTGGATGAAAGAATACGGAAACGAATCTCTTATAGCCTCTTGTGCTTACTGCAAGTCTATTCGTATTGATAGAGTGAATTTTAACGAAGAATCTAAGGAAAAAGAAACTTCTTTATATCAAGCAAATTATGTTTGTAAAGACTGTGGGGCTAGTGCAAAAGTTGAAGAAATATGGTCTAAAACTGAAAAATAAGGAGTGATTACATTGGATGAAACTAAGTATCAAGAATACATAGAAACTATTGATAAAAACCCCAAAGTTATCGATATATTAGATGAACGTGAAAAGTTTTTATGGATAGAATATAAACAGAGTAATGGAGATATTAAAGCAACAGCAAAAGCATTAGGCATATCACCTTCTTATGTAAATAGAATACTTCTAAGAGTGTTCTTCAAAGCCAAGAAATTTAATGAATAGAAGAGTATGTTTATACTTTTGATATAAAATCCACTGATAGTACTTATTAGCACATCATAAAAAAGACACTCTCTTAATAGATAGTGTCTTTTTTGTAGTAATTATAATTCAATTTTCTTAAAACCTTGATTATCCAAGTATTTTATCACTTTGAATATATCCATAGAAGATTCAATAATACTATAATTCTTTTTATTTCTATATTCAACGGCTGATAATTGTTCTTCTATTTCTTTAATCCTTTTAGATACTAGATTTTTAAAAAGGAAATTTAAAAATGTTTTACTTTTCAATCGTGACAATTTACTTTCTAATTGACTAACAGTAATAATACCAGCTGATACTTCATTATGAAGTTCATCTAGGAAACGGTTTACCATATCCATATTAACTTTATACGCTGGTTTGCCAGACCCAAAAACGATTTTCAATAAAACAGAAGAAAACTTATTCCAGTTGGATTGAGAAGGAACAACCCAATACTCATCATCCTTAGATTTTTCAGAAGTGATAAATTCTTCTTTAGGCAAAAAATCTAGTCGTGATGAAGATTTAAACATCTCTTCTAATTTAGAAATAAAGGCTAGTTTAGAAAAAGAATTGGTTGCCCCTAACTTTTCCTTTTCCATTTGAATTAAAACATCAAGTTCTTGACGCATTTTCTCTAATTTTACTAATGTACTCACTATAAATCACTCTCTTTTCTTATAGAATATAAATAATTATAACAAACAATTTTATTTATTTTAAAAAACATATATACACTAAAAAAGGCTTATGTTAATTAAGCCTTTTATTTTTCTATAACAATATATTAATTTCATAGAACAATGTAAAATAACCCTTCATCTTCTGATATATAAGTATCTAAAATCCCAAACGAAACATATTTATCTAATATTCTTTTAGACTCTTCTAGGGACACTTTAAATTCCTTTGAAACATCATCCGCTGTAAACTTTCCATCTAACTGATTAGACAATTGAATAATCTTTTTAATATGATAGTTTTCATTTGACTTTTTTCTGGTCATAAAGAAGTTAACAAT
>JACLAD010008425.1_pt1 | contig 12666 bp, 9 predicted proteins | sample 8027901 | NCBI WGS metagenome assembly JACLAD01 (sample SAMN15725071, study PRJNA655200) | protist metagenome | isolation source: fluorescence activated cell sorting (FACS) single amplified genomes of... | place: Spain: Blaines Bay Microbial Observatory, Mediterranean Sea | collected 2016-07-05
GACGGCACACGGGTTCCCGCCGATCTCGTGGTCTATGGCATCGGCGTCCTGCCCAATCAGGAGATCGCGGCGGAGGCCGGTCTGGCGACGGAGAACGGCATCCTCGTCGATGAGAACGCCCGGACTGAGGACCCGGCGATCTATGCCGTGGGCGATTGCACCAACCACCCGAACCCGCTGCTCGACCGCCGCCTGCGGCTCGAATCCGTGCACAATGCGCTGGAGCAGGCGAAGACCGCCGCCGCCGCGCTGTGCGGCAGCCCGAAGCCCTATGCGCAGATCCCTTGGTTCTGGTCGGACCAGTACGAACTCAAGCTTCAGACCGTCGGCCTTCAGGACGGGTACGACGCCACCGTCGTGCGCGGCGCGCCCGAAGCGCGTAGCTTCGCGGTCTTCTACCTCCGTGGCGAGGCGCTGATCGCGGTCGATGCGGTGAACGAGCCCGCGGCCTTCATGGCCGCGAAGAAGCTCGTCGGGCGCAGGGTCGAGCGGCACCTGCTCGAAGACCCCGGGACCTCTCTGCGCGATCTCGCAATGGCCGCGCAGAGAGGGTGAGGCGCGTCACCGCGGCTGCATGCGGATGCCGCCATCCACGCGGATGCTCTCGCCGTTGACGTAGTCCGTTTCGACGATCCATTGCGCGGTGCGGGCGATCTCATCGGGCTTGCCGAGGCGGCGGGGGTTGAGGACGGTGGCGGAGAGGGCGTCGACCACCTTCTGCTCCATCGCGTCGAAGAGCGGCGTGTGGATCAGGCCCGGCACGATGGTGTTGCAGCGAATGCCCGCCTGGGCGAGGTCGCGCGCGATCGGCAGCGTCATGCCGACAATCCCGCCCTTGGACGCCGAATAGGCGGCCTGTCCCATCTGGCCCTCATAGGCGGCGACGGAGGCGGTGTTGACGATCACGCCGCGCTGGCCGTCCTCGGTCACGGGATCCTGTCCCGACATGACCTCGGCGCAGAGGCGCAGCACGTTGAACGTGCCGACGAGATTGATGTCGATCACTCGGCGGAAGTTGTCCAGCGCGTGCGGACCGTTCTTTCCGACGGTCTTCTCGCCGATGGCAATGCCCGCGAAGTTCATGCAGATGTGGATCGCGCCGAAATCGCTCACCACCGACTTCACCGCCGATGCGACGTCTTCTTCCTTGGTGACGTCGACGCGGTAATAGCGGGCATTGCCGCCGATCTCGCTCGCGACCGCTTCGCCCTTGTCGTCGTCGCGGTCGAATATGGCGACCTTGGCACCGAGCTCGGCGAAGCGCCGGGCATTGGCCTCGCCGATGCCGGACGCGCCCCCCGTGACGACGGCGACCTTGTCTTGGATATCCATGAAGCGGCTTCCTTCCCTATCTGTTCTATGACGGTGCGATAGCGTCCGGAACGCGTTCGGTCACCGCCCCGGTTCAGTCGAGGAAGCTGCGATAGTTCTGCGAGAAGACGTCGCGGCCGATGATGTATTTCATGATCTCGGAGCTGCCCGCATAAATCCGGGACATGCGCGCATCGGTGAAGATGCGGGAGATCTCGTATTCCTTCATATAGCCCGCGCCGCCATGCAGCTGGAGCCCCAGATCGGCCATGCGCCATTCGGCCTCGGAGGTCTGGAGCTTCGCCTTGGCCGCCATGTTCGGCGACAGGCGGCCCTGATTGTGCTCGGCAACGCAGTGGTCGACGAAGACCTGAAGAATCTCGAGCTCTGTATCCATCTCGGCCATCCTGAACTGCGTGTTCTGATGATCGCTGACCTGCCCGCCGAAGGAGGGGCGCTCCAAGACGTAATCCCGGGTCACATCGAAGGCGCGCCGTCCGCTCGCGAGATAGCCGCAGGCGGCGATCAGGCGCTCTTCGGCAAGGCCCTGCATGAGATAGCGGAAGCCTCGTCCGGGCTCGCCCAGAACGTTCTTCTTCGGCACGCGGACATCGTTGAAGAACAGCTCCGCCGTGTCCTGAGCGTGCAGGCCGATCTTTTCGAGGTTCCGGCCCCGCTCGAAGCCTTCCATGCCGCGTTCGACCACCAGCAGCACCATGGAATGGGGCTTGTCGAAGGGCTCGCACTTGGCCGCCACGATGACGAGGTCAGCATTGATGCCGTTCGAGATATAGGTCTTGGCGCCGTTGAGGCGGAAGTGGTCGCCTTCGTCCACGGCGCGGGTCTTGATCGCGGACAGATCGCTGCCCGCATCGGGCTCGGTCATGGCGATGGCGAGGATCGCTTCGCCCGAGGCGGCTTTGGGCAGGAAGCGCTCCTTCTGCTCTTCGGTGCCGAGATTCTGGAGGTAGGGGCCGACGAGGCGGGAGTGCAGCGTGTTGTACCACTCCCCGCAGCCGGCCCTCACCGTCTCCTCGATGATGATCTGCTCGTAGCGGAAATCGGGGTCGCCGAGACCGCCATATTTCTCGTCGGGCCAAACCATGAGCATGCCCTGCGCGCCGGCCTTTTCGAAGACGCGGCGATCCACGATGCCCTCCTCGCGGTAGCGCTCCATGTTCGGCGCGACCTCTTCGGCGAGGAAGCGCCGGTAGCTCTCGCGGAACAGGGTCTGCTCTTCGGTGAAATTGCGCATGGCGTCCTCCGTTTGCCCGTTTTTGGCGGAAGTAGAGGACTGTGCGGGGCGGCCCGTCAATGCGCCGCCCCTCGCGGGTCTCAGGCCCCGAACAGGCGGGCGAGCGTGAGGGAGTCGGGAAAACCGGTCGCGGCCAGTCCAACCGCGCCCTGATAGCGGCGGATAGCGGTCCGCGTCGCAGCGTCGAAGCGGCCGCTCTGCCTCACATCATAGCCCTCTTCGGCGAGCCGCTCCTGCACGCGGCGGAGGACCGACACATAAAGCTCCCGCTCCCGCTCTCCGACCGAGATCCGGACCGTCTCGTCCCTTTCCCGCACCCGGTCGCCGGACAGCTCCTCGACCATGGCGCCGACCGCATCATAGAGCCTGGCCTGAGGGTTCCGCTCGCACCAGGAGGCGAGGGAGGTGGCGATCAGGCCGTCCGTCTGCCAGCTGACGATGTCGTAGGTTTCGGGCAGGAAGCGGTTCGCCGCCGTGAGGTAGCCCGCGACCCAGAGCAGCATGTCCTTCGCCGTCTCGTCGCGCGCCTCGAACGCGGAAGCGAACTCGGTGCACGAAGCCGCCCCGGCGCCCTTGGCGGCGAAGCGGCCCTCCGTGTCCTCGGCATGCGCGACGCCGAGGACACAGAGGCAGGCGAGGCTCGCGCCGAGGCCTTTAAGCATGAACGCTGCCGCGGCGGCGCAGGCCGAAGACCGAGGCGAGACCGGCCAGCATCATCCAGAAGGCGGCCGGCAACGGGATGGCGTCGCCGAGCGCAATCTGGAGCAGGATCGGGTCATGGTCGCTCACCGCATCGGCGAAGAGCGTGTTCAGGTGCACGAAGTCGAGCGAGACACCATAGGCTTCGAGCAGCTGAGCCGAGAGCAGGATGTGATCGAGCGCCTGGCTATTGCCTTCGAAATTGTAGGTATAGGCGTCCGTCATGTCCGCGATCAGCTCGATCGCATTGGTCAGGACCCCGTCCTCACCCATCAGCGCCTGCAGGGCGGCGCCGAACTGGAACTCGTTGAAGTCGCCGAGCGCGATGACGTTCGCATCCGGATCGTTCGCGAGGAAGCTGTCGACAAAGGCATTGACGGCTTCGGCCTGGGCGACCCGCCGGTCCTCGCCGCCATTGATGGGCGGCTGGGTGGCGCCGAAGGCCGGGCTGGAGCCGATCCGCGAGGTGAGGTGGTTGTTGATGATCGTGAACTCCTCACCGCCGAAGGTGAAGGTCGCGACGAGCGGGGTGCGCGTCCGGTCGAAGGCCGGATCGTCTTCCGCGCCGGGCAGGAGCTGGCTCGATTCCAGCGCCACATCCCCGGTATAGAGGAAGGCGGGCAGGATCGTGCCGCCGTCCTGCGGGTCGAGGACGGTGTAGTCGTAGCGTGGGCCGCCCGCTTCCACGATGGCGTCGGAGAGAGCCTGCAGCGTCTCTTCGGGCGAGGCGCTGCTGGATTTCAGAACTTCCTGAAGGCCGATCACGTCGGGGTTCTTGAGATTGCCGACGATCTGCTGCGCCAGGGCCTCGATCCGGTCGCTGTCCGAGGCCGTGGCCTGCTGGATGTTGTAGGTCGCGACCGTCAGCGCGCGGGGGCCGGAGACGAGCGTCGTGACCTCGGGCGTGTTGTTCGCCGCTTCGGTGACGGCGACATCGGTGGCGGTGACGATCTCGTAGTCCGAGAAGCTGTAGCCGAGATGCCCCGTCACATCGCCGAGGCCGTCGCCGACATTGGGAGAGGCGACATCGGTTCCGTTGCCGGGCTGGATCTGGATCCGCTCGGGGTTGAAGTCGCCCTCGGAGATCGTGATGCCGCCCGCCTCGTTCATGCCGGTGGCATAGGCGCCGTTATTGCCGACCGCGTAGACCTCGCCGAAGCGGTTCGCCGTGGAGACGGCCTGCGCGCCGGGAAGGCGGACGAGCATTCCTTCGAGCGATTCGTAATAGTCGATCCCGTCCGTGCGAGGATCGAAGGAGGTCAGCCCGTCATCGTCGATGGTCTCGGTCGGCGCGGTGCGGCCGTCGAGACCCATGATGACCGCTTCGGGAAGGGCGTTGCCGCTGCTGAGGACTTGCGTCGTGGCCGAGGTGATCTCGGTCAGGGTCAGCGCCTCGGCCTGGCTCGACGGGCGGTATTCGGCGACTTCGCCGGAAATCGAGACCGCATCGCCGACCGCGACAGCGGGGCTGCCGCCCGTGAAGACGAAGACGCCGTCAGAGGTCGCGATATCGCCGTCGCCCTCGGCGTCCTGCACGTAATAGCCGTTGGAGGCGAGGCCGGTGACGATGCCCGTCGTCTCCACGGCCTGGCCTTCATAGGCCGAGACATGGCCAGCGCCCTGGATCTCGTAGATGGCGAGGGTCTGCGGCGCGGGCGGCTCGGTCGGCGCCTGCGGCTGGCCGAAGCTCTGTCCCGCATTGATGCTGCCGGCCGTATTCGGCTGCGGCGCGGCCCATTCGAAGTCGCTGCCTTCGAACCCGGTGCCCGTGCGCTGGAGCGAGTAGCCGACCGGCGTGCTGCCGGGCTCGGAAACGCCGATATCGGTGGAGGTCAGACCGTCCGCGGCGCCGCCCGAGGCGGTGAAGCTGCCTTCATAGCTCAGGAATTCGACGACCGATCCGGCATCGTCGACGAGCGCGAAGCCGTCCGGCGAGCCGTTCTGGATGCCCGAATAGTCGAAGGTCGCGAAGCCGTAGCCGCTCGCCTGATCCGTCAGCGTACCGAACAGGTCGATCGTGCCGTAGGCCGAATTGTTGTTGCCGTTGTAAAGAACGAGCTTCCAGCCATCGAGGCTCGTATCGGCCTCGCCGGCGATCTCGAAGAACTCGCCCGCATCCTGTCCGCTATTGTCGTAGTGGAACTCGTTGACGAAGACCGTGGCGGCTTGGGCGCCGATGACGCTCTGGCTGAGACAGGCGAGGGCGGTGGCCGCAAGGAGGCGGCGGCGCGTTGCGGGGCGTCGGATCATGATTGCTCTTCGGAGTCGTGTGGAACGATGCCGGGACCGGCGGGTGATTACCGGAGTGTTAAGGAGCTTCCTCTTCAGTTTCGTGACAGCCCGTCGCCCGCCGCGCCGAAAAATCGAGGAAACCGAAAGAATTAGACGCCGGATTTCTGCCGCCGGGCGAAACGGCCCGCGGCGCCGACAACTTTTCGGCGAAGGAAGGCGGCGTTGATCGAATCGGGGCTATCGCGCAGGCTCGCGGCACCATTGATCGGAGCGGCCTTGATGAACGGACCCCTGAGCGGATTGCGGATCGTCGAGTTCGCCGGGATCGGACCCGGTCCGTTCTGCGGCATGATGCTCGCCGATCACGGGGCGGAGGTTCTGCGCATCGAGCGGGTCGGGGCGGCCCCGGTCCTCGAAGCGAGCCCGCTCGACCGCTCCCGCCGCACGATCGGCATCGACACCAAATCCGAAGACGGGGTCGCGCTCGCCCGGCGGCTGGCCGCGAGCGCGGACGGCCTGATCGAGGGGTTCCGCCCCGGCGTCATGGAGCGGCTGGGCCTGGGGCCGGACATCCTGCTCGAGGACAACCCGAAGCTCGTCTATGGCCGCATGACCGGCTGGGGACAGAACGGCCCATATGCGCAGGCCGCCGGTCACGACATCAACTACATCGCGCTGTCCGGCATGCTGCACACCTGCGGCCGCGCGGGGGAGAAGCCGACGCCGCCGGTCAACTATCTCGGCGATTTCGCAGGGGGCGGCATGATGCTCGCCTTCGGCATGGTCAGCGCGCTGCTGCATGTGCAGCGCGGCGGGGCGGGGCAGGTGATCGACTGCGCCATGACCGACGGCTCTGCGCTGATCGGTGCCATCACCTGGGGCATGTATGGCACTGGGATGTGGAAGGACGAGCGGGGCGTGAACCTGCTCGATACCGGCGCGCCCTTCTACGACACCTACGAGACCAAGGACGGCAGGTTCATCGCGCTCGGGGCCATCGAGCCGCATTTCTATCTCCTGCTGCTGGAGCGCCTCGGTCTGTCGGACGACGAGACGATGCGTGCGCAGATGCAGACGGGCCGATGGGAAGAGCAGCGGGCCGTGCTCGAGCAACTCTTCCGCACGCGGACGCGCGAGGAGTGGTGCGAGATCCTCGAAGGGACGGATGCCTGCTTCGCGCCGGTCCTCTCCCTGGCAGAGGCGCCGCGGCATCCGCACAATGTCGCGCGGGGCACCTTCGCCGAGGTCGGGGGGCGCATCCAGCCCGCTCCGGCCCCGCACTATTCGAGAACAAGTACGCGGCCGCCCGAGCCGGCAGCCGCGCCGGGGGCGGATACGGATGCCATCCTCTCGGAGCTCGGCTTGGAGGCAGGCGAGATCGCCCGCCTGCGCGAGAGCGGCGCGATCGGCTGAGCCTTACTGGAAAGCCTGAAGACCGGTCATGGCGCGCCCGAGGATCAGAGCGTGCACGTCATGCGTGCCTTCATAGGTGTTCACCGTCTCGAGGTTCATCGCGTGCCGCAGCACGTGGTATTCCTCCGAGATGCCGTTGCCGCCATGCACGTCCCTGGCGAGCCGGGCGATGTCGAGGGCCTTGCCGCAATTGTTCCGCTTCATCATCGAGATCGCTTCGGGAACATAGGCGCCCTCGTCGAGGAGGCGGCCGAGGCGCAGAGCGCCCTGAAGGCCGAGCGCGATCTCGGTCTGCATATCTGCGAGCTTCTTCTGGACGAGCTGAGTGCCCGCGATCGGCTTTCCGAAGACGATGCGCTCCATCGCGTAGTCCCGCGCCGCCATCCAGCAGAACTCCGCCGCGCCCATCGCGCCCCAGGAAATGCCGTAGCGCGCCTTGTTGAGGCAGGAGAAGGGGCCGCGCAGGCCGCGCACATTGGGAAGCAGCGCCTCTTCGGGCACCTCTGCATCGTCCAGGACGATCTCGCCGGTCACGCTGGCGCGCAAGGACAGCTTGCCCTCGATCTTCGGCGTCTCGAAGCCCTTCGTGCCCCGCTCCACGACGAAGCCGCGAATGTCGCCGTCGAGCTTGGCCCAGACCACGGCGAGGTCGCAGATCGGCGAATTAGTGATCCACATCTTCGAGCCGTTGAGGCGATAGCCTCCGGACACTTTCTCCGCCCGCGTCCGCATGGCGCCGGGGTCCGAGCCGCCATCGGTCTCGGTCAGGCCGAAACAGCCGACTTTCTCGCCCGATGCGAGGCCGGGCAGATATCTCTTCTTCTGCTCTTCGGTCCCGAAGGCCTCGATCGGATACATGACGAGCGAGGACTGCACGCTCATCGCGGAGCGGTATCCGGAATCGACCCGCTCCACCTCGCGGGCGATCAGGCCATAGGCGACATGGCTCGCGCCTGCCCCGCCATACTCCTCGGCCACGGTCGCGCCGAGCAGGCCCTGCGCGCCCATCTCCGACAGGATCTCGCGATCGAACCGCTCCTCGCGATTGGCCGAAATCACGCGCGGCATCAGCCGATCGTGGCAATAGCTATGAGCGGAATCGCGGATCATCCGCTCTTCGTCGGAGAGCTGCTGATCGAGGAGCAGCGGATCGGACCAGTCGAAGCGGGTCTCTGCCTTGGGCGGCACGGCGGTCGAGGCGGACATGATCGCTCCTTTCGAACTGATCGTATGGCGCTTTTGCGCAGCGTAGCGCCTGCGAGGCCGCGGGGCCACTCTGCAAGGGGTGATGGCGGCGACTTGCCTCGGCGGGCGGCGGCTGGAACAAGGGCCGGACGCCACTCGAAATAGCAGTATGGATTTCTCCGCCGACGCTCCCACGCTTGCCAGAGCGCTGTTCAACCTCCTCGAAGTGGAACGGCTCGACACCGATCTGTTCCGCGGCGGGCGGGACGAATTCCCCGACGGACGCCCCCGCATATTCGGCGGCCAGGTCGTTGCGCAGGCCCTCGCCTCCGCCGCGCATTCGGTCGAGGCGGGACGGGCGCCCCATTCCCTACATGCCTATTTCGTGCGCGCCGGCGATGTCGACGCGCCGGTCATCTACAAGGTCGAGCGCGACCATGACGGGCGCAGCTTCTCGAACCGCCGCGTCGTGGCGACACAGCACGGCAAGACGATCCTCAACATGATCGCTTCCTTCCACATCGAGGAGGAGGGCTTCAGCCACCAGGACGAAATGCCGGACGTGCCGCAGCCGGAGGATCTGCGAAGCGACGCCGAAGTGGTGAACGATCTCGAAAACGCCCATCCGAAATTCCGCGCCTGGATGTCGCGGCCCCGCCCCATCGAGATCCGCCGGGTGAATGCCCGCATGATCGATCCGGAACCCGCCGAACCCCTGCACCACATGTGGTTCCGCGCGGCGGCGCCGGTAACGGGCGACCAGATGCTGCACCGGGCCGTGCTCGCCTATGCCTCGGACATGGCGCTTCTGGGCACCGCGATGATGCCGCACGGCGTGAACTGGATCACGCCCGGCCTGCGCTCGGCCAGCATCGACCACGCGCTCTGGTTCCATGCGCCGACGGACCTGGGCGAGTGGCACCTCTACACGACGCGCAGTCCTTGGGCCGGCGGCGCGAGGGGATACAATACGGGCAGCATCTTCCGCCGCGACGGCACGCTCGTCGCCAGCGTCGCGCAGGAGGGGCTGATCCGGATGAAGGACCGCGAAAGCTGATGGCCGATGTCCTCTATTTCGTCCGCCACGGCGAGACCGACTGGAATGCCGAGCGCCGCATGCAGGGGCAGTGGGAATCGAGCCTGACAGAGCGCGGCCATGCGCAGGCCGAGACCAATGCCGTCCTGCTCGCAAGGCTCGGGATCGACCGCATCTATGCCTCGCCGCTTCGGCGGACGCGCGACACTGCGGAGAAGATCGCGGCGCGCGCGGGATGCCCCGTCACCTATCACGACCGGCTGAAGGAATGGCATGCCGGCGACTGGTCCGGCTTCCTCTACCAGGAGATCATGGCGCGCTGGCCGGACGAGTGGGCGGCATGGCGCGACGACATGTGGAACTACCGGCCGCCCGGCTGCGAGAACTTCGTCGACCTCGAACGCCGCGGCGGCAGTTTGGTGAGCGAGCTTCTGGCCGGTGCGGCGGGCCGCGTCGCGATCGTCAGTCACGGCTTCATCGGCCGCGCCATGCTCAAGGGCCTGCTCGGCCTGACCGAGGCCGACGCGCTCACGCTCCGCCAGGGCAATGACATGATCTATGCCCTGACCCGCGAGGAGGGCGGATGGCGCGCAGAACGCTATGTGGCGGGCGAGGGGCCCTTCGCCGGTCTCAGCGAAGGGCAGGACGCGCCGAAGACGGCCTGAGGCTCAAAGCACCTCGAACAGTCCGGCTGCGCCCATGCCGCCGCCGACGCACATGGTGACGACGACCCAGCGGGCGCCCCTGCGCTTGCCTTCGATCAGGATGTGCCCCGTCAGGCGCGCGCCAGACATGCCGAAAGGGTGGCCGATCGAGATCGCGCCGCCATTCACGTTGAAGCGCTCATTGGGCAGGCCGAGCCGGTCGCGGCAATAGATCGTCTGCACCGCGAAGGCCTCGTTCAGCTCCCACAGGTCGATGTCGTCCCGGGACAGGCCGAACCGTTCGAGCAGCTTCGGCACGGCGAAGACGGGGCCGATGCCCATCTCGTCGGGTTCGGTTCCCGCAACGGCGAGCCCGAAATAGCGGCCGAGGGGGGAGAGCCCGCGCCGCTCGGCCTCCTTCGCTTCCATCAGGACCGAGGCCGAGGCGCCGTCCGAGAGCTGGCTCGCATTGCCCGCCGTGATGGTGCCCTCCTCCATGACCGGTTTCAGGCCCGCCAATGCCTCCATCGTCGTCTGCGGCCGGTTGCCCTCATCCTTGGTCAGCGTGACCTCGCGCTCCGTCGTCTCGCCGGTCTGCTTGTCCTTCACCGCCATCACGGCGCTCACCGGCACGATCTCGTCGTCGAAGCGCCCTTCGGCCTTGGCCTGCGCCACGCGCTGCTGGGACTGGAGCGCATAGGCATCCATGTCCTCGCGCGCGATGCCGTAGCGCTGAGCGACGACTTCGGCGGTCTCTAGCATCGGCATGTCGATGAAGGGGTGCATGGCGACGAGTTCGGGATCGGGCGCGCGCCAGTAGCGGTCGGTCTGGGTCGTCGAAACGGAATCGAGCCCGCCCGCGACGATCACGTCCATCCGGTCGGTGATGATCTGCTTGGCTGCCGTCGCGATGGTCATCAGGCCCGAGGCGCAGGCCCTGTCCATGGTCAGCCCCGGCACGCTGACCGGCAGCCCCGCGCGCAGGGCCGCGGTCCGGCCGACCGCGTGCTGCGGACCCTGCGGGCGCGCCGTGCCCAGAATGCAGTCCTCGACCTCCGCCGGATCGACGCCGCTGCGCTCCACGGCGGCTCTGATCGCATGGGCGCCGAGGGTCGGGCCGAGGACCTGGTTCAGCGAGCCCCGATAGGCCTTGCCGATGGGCGTGCGGGCGGTCGAGACGATGACGGCTTCGCGCATGGGTTTCCTCCTGAGGCCGCTGCGTTTCGAAGGGTCGGCCTGCTGTTATCGTGTGCCGGCCGGCCTCCGCGCGCAGTGGCGCGCTCGTCCCGTACCGTTCGTTCATGCTTATCTGCCGGGCCGCTTTCTTCGCAAGCCGGACATGCGGCCCGGAGGCGTGCAAGGGGCGGTTTCCATCAAATCGAAAAGAGAGTACGACCGGCAGAACATAAAATAAGCGTCCGGCAGGGGCGCGGCAGGGAGGGACGGTTCATGACACGTCCGATCGCAAGGCCCGGCGGCGTGCCGCCTCTCGGCAGCGGCACCAAGCTGCTCTACGGCGTCGGCTCGCTCTCTTACGGAATCAAGGATGCCGCGTTCCGGACCTTCCTGGTCTGGTACTACAATCAGGTCGTCGGAGCGCCCGTCGCGCTGATTTCCGGGGCGGTGTTCTTCGCGCTCCTGGTCGATGCGGTGTCCGACCCCGTCGTCGGGCAGCTTTCGGACCGCCTGCGGACGAAATGGGGGCGGCGCCATCCCCTGATGTACGCCTCAGCGCTTCCGGCTGCCGCGTCATTCCTCCTTCTATGGATGCCGCCGGACGGTCTCAGCGGCACCGGCCTTTTCTGGTATGTGGTGATCGTCTCCAGCCTCGTGCGGACCTTCATCACCTTCTACGAGATCCCGAGCAGCGCCCTCGCGCCCGAACTGGCCAGCGACTATGACGAGCGGACGACGCTCGCCAGCTACCGCTACCTCTTCGGCTATCTCGGCGGCTACGGCATGGCGGCGCTGGCGCTCTTCGTCTTCCTGCGCCCGACCGAGGCCTATCCCGTGGGGCAGCTGAACCCCGCGGGCTACATGACCTTCGGCATCGTCGGCGCGTCGCTCATGCTGGGCACCGTCCTCCTCTCGACGGTCGGCACCCACAACCGGATCCCCTATCTCAGCGTGCCGGAGAAGCGGGACGGGGAGGGCGTGATCCGGACCTTCCAGCACATCTTCCGCACCTTCCGGCATGGCGGCTTCCTCGCGATTCTGACCTTCGGCGTGATGAAATACACCGCGATCGGAATAACCGGCGCGCTCAGCCTCTACTTCTCGACCTATTTCTGGGGGCTCAACGCCTGGCAGGTGGGGGTCCTCACCTTCGAAGGGATCGTCGCGGCGGGCGCGGCCTTCATGGTCGGTCCTGCGCTCTCGCGGAAGATGGGCAAGCGGGCGGGCGCCGTGGCGCTGGCCGTGGCGGCGGTCCTCTTCGCGATGACGCCCTTCGCGCTGCGCTTCGCAGGGGCCTTCTGGCCGAACGGCCACCCCGGGCTTCTGCCCTCGCTCTTCGTCTTCCAGGCGCTCTACGTCTCCTGCGGCGCGGCCTCGGCCATGCTGGTCCATTCCATGATCGGCGACGTGGTGGACGAGCGGGCGGTCGCGACCGGACGGCGGGCGGAGGGTCTTTTCTATGCCGCGAACAGCCTGATGCAGAAATGTTCCTCCGGCCTCGGCGTCTTCGCCGCGGGCCTGCTTCTCGCCGCCGTGGGCATGCCCGAGGGCGGGCGCGGGACCCCGGTGCCGCCGGAGGTGATCCGCAACCTCGCCCTCGTCTATGTGCCGACGCTGCTGGTGCTTTATTGCGGCGGCGCGGTCTTCCTCAAATTCTACCACATCGACCGCGAGCGCCAGGCCGCGACAAGGGCCACCATCGAAGCCGGCGCCCC
>JACLAD010002689.1_pt1 | contig 12661 bp, 13 predicted proteins | sample 8027901 | NCBI WGS metagenome assembly JACLAD01 (sample SAMN15725071, study PRJNA655200) | protist metagenome | isolation source: fluorescence activated cell sorting (FACS) single amplified genomes of... | place: Spain: Blaines Bay Microbial Observatory, Mediterranean Sea | collected 2016-07-05
GGCTCCGGAGATGAGTTTGACAGACTTGCTGAACGATTGAATGCCATGCTTTCGAAGGTTGAAACGCTCATGTCTGCGACGCGGCATTCTGGTGATGCAATTGCACATGACTTGCGCTCGCCTTTATCCCGACTCCGCAATCGTCTCGAGGCTAAATTAATCGGACCGATTGATGAAGTCACCGCTAGAGAAACACTTACTGAAACTGTTCAGGAGGTCGATCAGGTCCTCACGACTTTCAACGCTATTCTAAGACTTTCGCGTGTGAATGAGGGTGCCGAGGGTAAAATGCTCCCACTTGATGTTGGTGAGCTGGCAGAGGAAATGGCAGAGCTGTTTCATCCGGCTTTTGAAGAAGCGGGGCTGGATTTTGATTCACAGGTTGACCGTGATCTCAATATACGAGGCGATAGTAGCCTGCTCGCGCAAGCCATTGCAAACCTTCTTGATAATGCTGTAAAATATACACCTGAAGGCGAAAGCGTTTCCCTGAATGCCCATCGCCACGATGGCCAGATTGTGATTGTCATTGAAGATAGTGGGCCGGGTATTCCTGAAGCCGATCTTGAGCGCGTAAAAAGTAGGTTTGTACGTCTAGATGATGCGCGAACACAAGCCGGTTCAGGGCTTGGGTTGGCAATGGTTGAGGCGGTCGCACAGCTGCATGGCGGTAGCTTTACGCTCGCCAATAGTGACAGTGAGAGCGGCCTCAAAGCCTCCATCATGATCCCGACTGAGCGAAAATAGGCGTAAACATGCTGGACATCCGCCCTATTGCGAGCAGTCCTAGAGCGGCATTGCAAATTGCTGGTCAGCATTCCCGGTATCTGCGCCAGATCGCTGAAAGCTATGATGTTTCGGGTGCTGTCCCTGATTTGTTCGAACAGGCTCTTGCGGTCATTGATAATACTGAAGGTGAAACGACAACGGTCATGTCTTCGCTAAGACAGGCGAAGCATATGGCGCATTATGCCATCGCTGGGCTAGACCTGTCCGGTTTGGAAGGCTGTCAGCAAATCACCTCAAAAATCACAGAGCTTGCGGACAAATCGACTGAAGCAGCGCTTCGAACTGCATTAGCTAATTTAGGGTTGTCAGGTGATGGCCTTTTCTTGATTGCGCTTGGAAAGATGGGCGCACACGAGCTAAACTATTCGAGCGATATCGATATGGCGGCATTCGTTGATACTCGAGTTTTCGATGGCAAAGGCCGCGAACCGGTTGATGCCGCGAGCCGCGTTATCCGAGAAGCGATGCGTATCCTAAGTCAGCGCACAGCCGATGGTTATGTCTTCCGAACAGATTTGCGGTTGCGGCCTGATCCGAGTTCAACGCCTTTAGCGGTCGCGATTAAGCGGGCCGAGCTTTATTATGAAAGCGTCGGCCAGAATTGGGAGCGTATGGTCTGGATTAAAGGTCGTGCCGCAGCTGGAGATATTGCAGCGGGCGAGCGTTTCATCGAGCGACTTGAGCCTTTTGTATGGCGCCGCCACCTTGATTATTGGGCGGTCGCTGATGTCCACGCCATCAAAAATATGATCAATACGAAAGCAGGCGACAAGTCGCTGCACGACGTCGCTGCAGACGTGAAACTTGGGCCAGGCGGCATTCGCGAGATAGAATTTTTTGCGCAGACGCAGCAAATTATTCTCGGGGGTCGTAACCCGGATTTGCGGGTCCGCGGTACGTTACAGGCGCTGGAGAAACTGGTTGCCCTTGGTGTGGTTGAGCAAGGCACGGCCGACAAACTATCCGATGCCTATCAGGCTTTGCGAGCGGTCGAGCACCGAATTCAGATGCTGGACGATGAACAGACCCATACACTTCCAAGCTTTGAAGCACGTCGCGCATCGGTGGCGGCGCTTTGTGGGTATTCTGAGTTAGAGGCGTTCGATGCTGACCTGATCGAGACCCGAAGGCTGGTACATCAAAATTATCAAGACCTGTTTGCGCAGGAGGAACGACAGAAGAAAACGGCGTCTGTCGGCAATCTTGTTTTCACAGGCGTAGATGATGATCCAAGAACACTTGAGACGCTGACAGAATTAGGGTTCCAAAACCCATCAAATGTTATTGAACGCATTCGCCAATGGCATCGCGGACAAACGCCCGCCACACGTACTGTTCGCGGGCGCGAGCTTTTGACCGCGCTTTTACCGGACTTGTTGCGCCATATGGGTGCCACGGGCGAGGCTGATCGCGCCTTCGCTAGGTTCGGTAAGTTTTTCGAGGGTTTGCGGTCGGGGGTTCAGACACTCTCAATGCTTGCTGCTGAAGTTGAGTTGATGCAGGATTTGGTCACAACGCTTGCCATAGCGCCTCGTATTGCAGACACGCTATCTAAACGCCCGGGTCTGCTAGAGGCATTGCTCTCAGTATCAGACCGCAAAGCCGAGCCTGAGTTCGACGAGAATACAGATTTTGAAACCGCGTTGAATTTGACGCGCAGATGGCACGGCGAGCATGCGTTTATTATTGGGCATCAGCTCTTACATGGAAAGCTTGCTGCCCGCGAGGCAGCCGAGGCGTGGACAGCACTTGCCGATACCTGTGTAAAACTAATGGCCAGTGTTGCTGAGGCTGAAACGATCCGTCGTTATGGCGCCGCGCCGGGGAAATGGGCTATTATCGGGCTAGGCAAACTTGGTGGCCGCGAGATGACCGCTGGCTCTGATCTCGATCTTCTTGTGATTTACGACGCTTCAGGTGACGAGAACGCGCAGACATGGTTTACGCGCTTCACACAACGTTTGATCACCGCGCTATCTTCAGAGACAGGCGAGGGCGAGCTCTATGAGGTCGATATGCGCTTGCGTCCATCCGGGCGCGCGGGACCAGTCGCAACGTCGATTACGTCTTTCGAGCGCTATCACCGCAATGAGGCTTGGACATGGGAACATATGACCCTGACCCGGTTGCGAGTTGTCGCTGGGGATAAAGACATTGGGCGGCGCGTCACCGAGATCGCTCATAAGGTGATCGCGATTGGTGAGCGTGAAAAGCGAACCAAAGACATCCTCGACATGCGCGAGCGTCTCAGGCGGGATAAACCCGCCAAAGGAGCTTGGGATCTAAAGATGCGCGATGGTGGGCTTGTCGATTTAGAGTTTGTTGTACAGCACGCGCTCCTCACGCAACCTTTGGAAAATGAGTTATATCCAAGTTTGGAAGACGCCATAGCGGCACTGTTGCATAAGGGGGCTTTCTCGCCAGCAGAGCGTGCGATGCTGCTATCCAATTTTGAATTCCTGCAAGCCCTGCAACAAGTTCAACGCATCGCTGTCGGCACCGACATATCAACGGCGAATATCTCTGCTGCTCTTGCTGACCGCCTATGCCGCGCAACAGGGGAGAAAAACTTTTCTCAATTAGAACAAGAGCTTGAGCGTGTATGTGGAGATATTTTATCACTCTTTGAGGAAAAGCTGCAGTTATCTGCGACGGAATGAACGTCGTAATCCGTTTCATCTATAGGTTTGAAAGAAAGGACCTGAAGATAATGAAGAAACTTACGATTGCAGCCGTCCTATTCGCTGGCGTCAGCACGCTTGGTTTTGCAGCGATTGCAGCGCCGCAAGGGCACGGCGGTCACGGAAAAATCATGATGGAAGGCGTAGATGCCAACCAAGATGGCAACATCACTAAGGAAGAGATTGCCGCTCATAAAGCCGCAAAAAAAGCAGAGAAGTTTGCTGCGGCTGACACGAATGGCGATAACTTGGTCACGTTTGCCGAGTTCGACGCCCATGCTGAAGCTGAAAAGGCACGACGCGAAGCTGAACGCCGTCAACGTCGCTTCGAGCGAATGGATGCCGATGGCGATGGTTTCGTAACCGCAGAGGAAATGGAGTCTATTGAAGGAAGACGCGGTAAACGCGGCGACCGTATGTTCGATCGTATCGATACAGATGGCGACGGTGTTCTAACCGAAGCTGAACGTGAAGCTGCTAAGGCCAAACGTGGTGAACGCCGTGAAGGCCGCCGCGGAATGCGTCGCGGCGCTGAGTAAGCTTACTTAGCGAAGCCACCACTAAAGGCGAGATCCTCCCCTCGCTCGCCTTTGGTGGTGAAGCAGCTAGAATGCGAAAGTGTCCAGAATCAGTGAACTCGATCAAATCACCCGCGCTGCGAACGGGGATAGGGCGGCGCAGGCCGCACTGGTCAATCGGAATATGCCGATTGTCTTTCGCACGGCGTATCGGATGTTAGGTGATCGGGCAGAAGCTGAAGACATTACACAAGAGACTTTCTTGCGCGCATGGAGAGCTTTGCCGGACTGGCAACCGAAAGCGAAATTCTCGACATGGGCTTGCACAGTTGCGCTTAATCTATGCCGAGACCGCTTGCGCAAAAAGAAGCCCGTTTTAATGGATGAACTCCCTGAACGAATTGATAGTGCGCTTCGGCCAGAAGAGGCCCTCGCGTCGTCTCAGGCGCAAAATTGGATCGTAAAGCAGATTTCGGCTCTTCCGGAGAGGCAGCGTGAAGCGATTAGCCTTTGCGCATTGGAAGGAATGAGTAATATTGAGGCGGCTGACGTAATGGATATTAGTGTCCATGCGCTTGAGAGCCTCCTTGCAAGGGCAAGACGCGCCTTACGATTAACGTTAAAACCGTCAGAGCAAGCAGGTACCTAGAATGACCAAAACAATGATTTCCGTGGAACGGGTGCTCGATTTAATCGCGATTTATGGCGCACATACGCATACGTGGCCTGAAGAAGAGCGCGCTGCAGCGGTTGCTTTGCTGGAAGCCCGCCCTGACATGTTTGCAGACGCCATTACTGATGCGCGTCTACTTGATGGAGCGCTTGAACGTGAAGTGATACCTGACCCGTCATCAGCCCTTAGCGCCCAGATTATGGCTGCGGCACCGTCCCCGAAAGCCCGCAAAGCTGGGATTTTGACTGACTTGAAAGCGGCTTTGTTCCCGAAAGGCGTGCGCTGGCCAGCAGGCGCGGCACTTGCCAGTTTAGCGATGGGACTGGTCGGGGGTTACGCCTATGCTTCCACAGACATTGCTTATGATAGCGCAGATGAAGCTTTATATGCGGCCTTTGGTTATGACGCTGAAACTGCGTGGACAGTGGAGGATGTGAGCTAATGTCAGAACATATAAAACCTCGCATTCCTTACTGGCTGCTGATTTCACTCATCATCAATGCATTATTGATCGGCTTCATCTTGGGCGGCGGTATCGGCAAAGAGCGCGGCGATCGGCCCAATGGACCACGCGGCGGTAGCGAGCTTGCTATAGCAAGAGCATTGGAAGCTAGCCTCACAGAGCAGGATAGAACGGCTTTGCGCCAAGCGTTGAGAGCTTCTTTTCGAGCCTCAAGAGACGAGCGCCTGGCTCTTCGAAAAGCGCGGCAGAGCCTGATCGAGGCGTTGGCCGCCGATGATTATGACATTGAGGCGGTGAAGTCTGCCTTCGAAGCAATTCGTTTGGCTGATGGCGATGTGAAATCAGACTTGCAAGATGAACTGGCGCGCCAGTTTGAAAAGCTGCCTGCTGCACAGCGCAAAGCGATTGTCTCAAGCATCGGCAAGCGCGATCGCAGAGGCCGTGATAGAGACCGCAGAGGACCTCCGGGTGAGCGCCCGCCGCGTGACTAAGCTTTCGACTTGTGCGCTAAGCTGGCGGCGTTGGCTTCCCAGTTTTGGCCATCGAATGGATTGATCGTGACGTTGAGGTCCATCCAATTGTCGATGCAGCGATAAGTGATTGCAAACCCATCCTGATTGGAGCGGGGAACGTAAAACGATTTCACACCGCATGTCTTACAAAAGCGATGCTTCGCGCCGCCCGTATTGAATGTGTACTCTTGCAGCGCGTCTTCGCCAGATAGCATTCGGAAACGTGCTGATGGCACGATCACATGAATATTGCCACTCATCGCGCAGATTGAGCAATTGCAATCTTCGACTTCAAACGCTCGGGGTAAATCGACCTCCCAACGCACAGCTTTACAATGACAACCGCCTTGATGTGTAACTAATTCAGACATGATCGCTTGCTCACATTTTTCGACTTCGGTTATGCTATAGGCCAGACATGATTGAACATAAACACATACTCGTCCTGACCGGTTCAGGTATATCCGCTGAAAGCGGCATCTCAACCTATCGCGGCGGCGCAGACGGGGAAGAAGGCCTATGGTCTGCCGTTGATTTTCAGAAATATGCCTCGCCAGAGGGATTTGCCGAAGATCCAATTGGTGTGCACAATTTCTACAATGTTCGCCGCGCTCAAATACGAACCGTTGAGCCAAACCCCGCTCACTATGCATTGGCCCGCCTTCAGAAACACTTAGCAGGGCAGGGAGGTTCTCTCACTCTCGTGACACAGAATGTAGATGACCTTCACGAACGGGCGGGGGCCGAGACACTGCATATGCATGGCGAAATTCTGAAAGCATTTTGTACTGCATGCCACCGCGACCGTTTTCCGGTTTCAGGCGACTTAGCCGTGACCGATGCCTGCGATACCTGCGGGAATATCGGGACGCTTCGCCCTGATGTCGTCTGGTTTGGGGAAATGCCTTACCATATGGAGCAAATTTACGCAGCGATGGCGCGCGCTGACCTCTTTGTCTCCATTGGGACAAGCGGCAGCGTTTATCCAGCCGCTGGCTTTGTGCAGGAGGCACGCGCTTCAGGAATCAAGACAACGGAATTGAATCTTGAGCCATCAGATAATGCCTTTGCATTCGACGATGCCGAATATGGTTTGGCAGGTGAGATCGTGCCGGCATGGGCTGCGAAATGGGGCGTCGAATGAGTGTGCTCTATGATATTCAACGCTTGGGAAATGAAGCCGAACCACTCGTCATTATAGACGATTTTAGCGAGCAGTTTGAGGCGCTTCGTCAAACGGCCGAAGCTTCAACATACACTGTAACGGGTTCACATTATCCCGGTATTCGCGCGCAAGCCGATCCGAGTTATCTTGGCCCGCAGATGGCTGTTCTAAAGGATGTGCTGACCAAAGTGTTTGGGTATGCAAGCGGAGCCAACCTGATCGAGTGTGCATATTCGCTCGTGACGACGCCGCCTTTGAAACTAACGCCGATCCAACGGTTGCCGCACTTTGATAGCACCGACCCAAAGCGTCTGGCTTTGCTTCACTATTTTGGTGAAGCCTCCTCTGGCGGAACAGCTTTCTATCGCCACAAAACAACAGGGTACGAGACGATCAGCGAGGTACGTCTTCAATCTTATAATGACACGCTGCAAAGCGAGGTAAATAAAAGCGGCCTGCCGCCTGCGGCTTACTATGCTGACAGCCCCTTATTTGAACGTATTGGCGAGGTTGATGCGAGACCAAACCGCATGGTGCTCTATCGTGGATACCGCTTGCATTCAGGCATTATTCCAGCGGATATGACGCTCTCAACAGACCCCAAACGGGGTCGTTTAACGCTGAACACATTCCTGCAAGCGCGCTAAGCGGCTTTCTGACGTCCCCATGCACCAATGCGCGCAATTGCATCACGCGACTGTTTCAGGAATGGGTAGAACGCCTGAAACACGTGAAACATTTCGGGCCATATTTCGAGGCTAACTTCGACATTTGCCGCGCCAGCACGTTCGGCCAACATAATAGAATCGGACATCAAAACCTCATCAGGGCCGACCTGAATGATCATTGGCGGTAGGCCACCAAGATCCGCGAAGACTGGCGATGCGAGCGGTGAGTGCGGGTCAGCGCCATTGAGATACATACCCGCCATTCGATCAATGCCGGATTTGGTAATCATCGGGTCACGGTCAGCTTTATGCTCATAGCTCCAGCTTTCGTTGTTCAGGTTCACCCAAGGCGACATAAGCGCTAGTCCCGCAGGCATCGGTAGGCCCTCACCGCGGGCTTTTAGCGCTGTCGCAACGGTTGTACCGCCGCCAGCGCTATCGCCGCCAATGATGACTTTCTCTGGTGAAACGCCTGTCGCGAGCAAGGCCCGATAGGCTGCAACGCCGTCCTCAATTGCGGCTGGGAAGGGATGCTCAGGGGCCAAGCGATAGTCCATTGACCAGCATTTTGCCTGCATCGCATCGGCGATATATGAGACCATTCCGGTATGTGTTTCCGGTGAACCAATCACGTATCCCCCACCATGAAAGTAGAGCAGGACCCGATCATCGCTAACAGTGTCAGGCAATATCGTCTGGGCGCGTATACCGCCAAGCTGCGCCTCACCTATAGTCGCTGATTCAATCGGGCGCATATTTGCGGTCGAGGCTTCCATACCCAGCCGCATGGCTTCGATTGTTGGTTCGGTATCTCCGCTCGCAGCGCGTCCTGCTAATAATAGCTGTCTGATTTGTTCAACTTCAGGGCTCATGACTGTCTCCTATCCGACCCATACAGGTGGTTTGCGGTGGGCCCATGGCGCGGCGCGCTCTAGCTGTCCGGCAAGCTGGTAAAGCTCCCACTCATTGCCGCATCTCGCACCAAACATCATGCCAATTGGCAGGTTTTCAGCGGTCCAGTGTAGCGGCACGGACATAGCCGCGCTGCCAGCTTGGTTCGAGATTGCGCACCATGGTGCAAACGTCGTGACCGCTGCGGTGTAAGCGTCCATGTCGTCTGGGTTCAGCGTGAGTACGCCAATCTTATCCGGGACTCGCGACATGGTTGGCGACAGAACCATGTCATAACCGCCATCGACCAGGAATTGCTCATAGGCCATACCAGCCGTGATTGAGGCTTGGTTCGCCTTCATCAGTTCACGCATCGGGATTGAGTTTCCGAACTCAACGAACCGTGCCGTGACAGGCTCCATATCATCTTCTGTCACTGGTCGCCCCAAGGCTTCGCCGCGCGCTTCCATGATCATGGCCATCGCTGCAGAGACCGTAACCATAATGCCTTTGCCAAGTGCTTCACCATCTAAAACGGGGCCAGCGACCTCAACATGATGCCCCAAGTCTTCGAGAAGCTTGGTCGTCGCATCCAACCCTGCCTGCGCATCTGGATCGGGTTTCGTACCGTTTGGCGCAGTATCCCATAGCGCGATTTTGAGGCGCTTCGGATCGCTGTCCAGCGCGCTTAGAAACGTGCTGCCGGGGTCAGGCGCGACATAGCGAGAGCCAATCTCACGGCCATGTGTGGCGTCCAGCAGCGCTGCATTGTCCCGCACTGAACGCGACACCGCATGCACCGTCGATTGACCATTCCAGCCTTCCGTTGTCGCTGGCCCCATCGGCGTGCGACCGCGCGACGGCTTCATCCCAAATAGACCCGTGCAGCCTGCCGGAATGCGGATTGAGCCGCCACCATCGCTTGCGTGCGCCATGGGGATGACTCCCGCCGCTACCGCTGCGCTGGCCCCCCCCGATGAGCCACCCGATGTGCGCGACGTATCCCAAGGATTTCGCGTCGCGCCGTAAAGCAGGCTTTCGGTCGTTGTCGTCAGGCCAAACTCAGGGCTGGTCGTCTGCCCAAACAGCGTAAAGCCTGCCGCCTTATAGCGTTTACAAAGCTCACTATCTTGGTCAGCGATATTGTCTTTGAAAGCGCGAGAGCCATTGGTCAGCGGCTGGCCTTGAATGCCAAAGCCAAGGTCCTTAACCGCCATCGGTACGCCTTTGAACGGCCCATCAGGTATGCCTTCGGAGATCTGCGCTTCAGCCACCTCTGGAAACATCGCGGAGAAGCAATTTAGCTCGACTTGAGCCTTCTCGGCCCGTGAGGTGGCCTCTTGCAAGAGCTCCGATGCGCTAACGTCGCCCTTCGTGACCAGCTCAGCCAATCCCGTTGCGTCATAATCTACGTAGTCTTTCATTCTTGCCTCCCGCTTTTTTCTTTTATGATGGCCTAAGCCTTCCTGTTTTGAAAGCAGCGAAGCAAATTCTGAGTCATTTTCCTTTCAGCTGTGCAACGGAGTTAGGATGTAGTATCCTCAAGGATGAACCGGGGGGTACTATGCGATACATCATTTCATTCGTTTTTTTTGTCGGCATTGCCGCGTGCGTAGGTAAAGCTATGTCGCCGCCTTTGCAGCCGATCATGCCACTAGCATTTGACGAAATGCATGACCCGGAAGCGCAGCAAGCTGAATTCTACGACTTTATGTGGCAGTCTTTCATAGCTGTGAACTGGCCCGCCGACCCTGACGGCCGCAGAGGACAACCAGATATGGATTCCTCGATCCTGGACATGACCGGGTCTGGGGATCTGCCATTGACCGTATGGGAGACCTACAAAGAGCCAAGCGAAGTTTTCACGAAGCCGGAATATTGGGCGGAGGCGGCAGAGTGGAACAGCCCACGTTTTCGACCAGGATCAAACACAGGTGCACGACACCTATTGGGGTATTTGGAAGGGCTTACTGAATACGCTACGGACTACAATCAACCATACTTTTTTGATGAGAAAACAGGTCCACTCATTGATCAAAATGGCGGTTATGTTCGTTATGAAGTTGCTTTCAATGAGGCATTCTTCACATACATCCGTCACTTCGGTTACTACAACGCTGATGAGCAAGCGCGAGCAGTGCAAGCCTATCTCGCGGGTGACCGTAGCGAATCTGCGTTTCAGCGCCCACCACATGGTAATCCGGCCGAATTGGGCAGTGGAGGCTATCTACACGCTTTGCCAGAATATGCACGGCAAGGGCTGGTCGATGTTAAAGCTGCATGGCGTGTTTTGGATCCTGCGAAGGGTGACCGACTAGAGCGTTATTTGCATCGCAATATCATCGTAGATGATTATGGAACTGAAGAAACAATGGGGCTGGTTGCACTCCACATTCTCCGTTGGACGCCAAATGGTTATGATCCAGAGAAAGGCAAGCAAGGCGGCTACGTTGCTTCAACTTTTGAGCATGTTGACAATGTACGTGCTGACTTTGAACCATATCCTGGTTTAAAGCCATCCTTCAACGATGGGTCACCGCCCTCACTTGAGCAAGCCGAGTACGGTTTTGAAGGTGATATTCCAACGCACGCCATGGAGTTGGTTCCTGAGCCCGTCGATATTTACCGCGTGACGCCTCTACCTCCAGCAGTAAAAGCCGTGAATCAAAAGTATCAAAGTGAGTTACTAAATTCTGGTTCCGAAAAATCCGTTTTTGCTTATTACGAATTAATAGGCACTCAGAACCCACATCCAGGTAACACTTATAAGTTCGACACAGTCGCCGAGCGAAACCTGAATGGCCATCAAGGCCCTACGACTGGTAAGTATTCAAATACGAATAATCTGATCAACGCGGCATTAGAATCTTACACACAAAAGAATTTTAGCTGCATCTTATGCCATTCTCGAGCACGTCCAATTGGAGTTCCTGAAAAGGCATGGGAGGAAGACCATTTCAAGGTTTTGACGTTCCTATTACAGAGCGCGCATCACGAGGTAGAACCAGAGAGTGCATCGAGTGAAGCTGAGGTTCAATAGAGGTACTTAGCCCTTCTCGAAGACGAGTTTCGTCCATTCAATTTTTCGCGCGCGGTTTTCAGCTTGGATTGAATCAGCGCGGTCATTGTAGAGGTTTTTGAGACCATTCTTAGCGGCGAGAGCAATCGTCTCGTCACCTGTCACTTCAAACATCCGCCGCCCCACCGGAACCGGGCCATGGCGAAGGCTCATGACAAGACGCCCACCGGGCTTGAGCAGACTTGCAACTGAGGTCATGCCAATGCGCCGCTCCTCCTCGGTCAGGTGCATCCATACGGCATGCATCAGGATCATATCGAAAGTTTCGCCCCGCGCCTTCGTTGTGTTCAGGTCGGGAAGTATATCTGCAAGCCATGTAATCTGAGGCTCAGGATGCAGCTTAGCCGCGCGGGTCCGTAATTCATCCACAGGCTCCACTGCCAAAACGCTATGGCCAAGCGAAGCGAACCAAGCCGCGTCGCGTCCCGTGCCAGCGCCAATGTCCAGGATGCGCGCGGGAGCTTTAGGAAAATATTCAACCCAAGGCGCATGAACCGCCGCAGCGTCTCGTGCTTCGTAGCGTTCGAAGATACTGTCGGCTTCAGCGGCGTAGCCAGAGGTGGAGGTAAGATTGATCACGGTTTTCTCAATTGCTCTCTTCCTCGTGTTTACTAGAAATGAACCCGTCTGGACTATAACTACCAAGTCCCAAAAAGCTTCGCCTCTAGTTCGTCATACTTTTGATCGGAGATGATGATCACTCCTTTTATAACCCAATCCTCAAGTATGATTTTATAGTCATAGAATCTTCCGCCTCCTAGTACTGTTATTGTTCCCTGTTGACCTTCCTCGGATCGAATACGATCGCCCAATCGGTATTGGTGTTGCCATTTATGCCCCCAGTGGAATTGTATCTCCTCTCCCACATGGCTTCCATCATTTTTGGCAACGGTGAGAAATATGGAATTGAACGCACCCATCACTCCGCCGCTTGCATCCCGTCGCCATCGTCTAGCGATTCCAGCATCACCGCTGCACAGTCTGCGATCACACTGCCCGGTGGGAAGATCGCTACCGCGCCAGCTGCATAAAGCGCGTCAAAGTCTTGTGGCGGTATCACGCCGCCGACCATGATCTTCGTCGCCGCTGCGCCTTCATTGCCGAGCGCGCGTTTTAGCTCCGGCACAAGCGTCAAATGTCCCGCCGCGAGTGATGAGGCGGCGACAATATCGACGCCAGCCGCGCGGGCATCTTTGGCGGCTTCCTCTGGGGTCTGGAAGAG
>JACLAD010001244.1_pt1 | contig 12659 bp, 6 predicted proteins | sample 8027901 | NCBI WGS metagenome assembly JACLAD01 (sample SAMN15725071, study PRJNA655200) | protist metagenome | isolation source: fluorescence activated cell sorting (FACS) single amplified genomes of... | place: Spain: Blaines Bay Microbial Observatory, Mediterranean Sea | collected 2016-07-05
GCTACCTCCTCGAGGCGCCCCGGCCCGCGCTCGTCGAGTGCGGGCCGGCGGTGTCCATCGGCTCGGTGGTCGCCGGCCTGCGGGCGCTCGGCATGGATCCCGACGACCTCGCGTACCTGGTCCTGAGCCACATCCACCTCGACCACGCGGGCGGGGCCGGCGACGTGGCGGCGGCGTTCCCGAACGCGACGATCGTCTGCAGCGCGGTCGGGGTGCGCCACATGGTCGACCCCGAGCGCCTCAACGCGTCGTCGAAGCGCGTCTACGGCCCCCTGTACGAGAGCGTCTACGGGCCGTGCACCCCGATCGCGGCGGAGCGGATGCACGCCGTCGACGGCAGCGACGTCCTCGACCTCGGCGGCGGGCGGCGCCTCGAGCTCTTCGATGCCCCCGGGCACGCGAAGCACCACATCGGCATCCACGACCCGGACTCCGGCGACCTGTTCGTCGGCGACTCCGTCGGGGTGAAGATGCCCGGCATGTCGACGATCCGCCCGGCGACGCCGCCACCGGACTACGACCACGTCCTGGCCGTCCGGACCCTCGAGCGGTACGCGGCCCTCGACCCCCGCCGCGTCTACCTCGCCCACTACGGGTTGGTCGACCCCCCGCAGCAGGCGCTGGCCGAGGCGCGCGAGCGCCTCGACGCGTGGCTGGCCGTCGCGGAGGAGGCGTGGGGCGAGGACCACGACCTCGACCACGTCGCCGAGACCCTCGGGCACCGCGTGGCGGAGGTCGTCGCGCCCGTGCCCGGCGACCCCGACGCCGAGCGCCGGGTGGAGCTGCTGAGCGGCGTCCGCTCCAACGCCATGGGGCTCACCCGGTACCTGCAGCTCCGCGAGGAGGGGCGGACCGCCACCTGAGCGATCGGTGCGCTACGCCCCGTCGGCGTCGCCCAGCTCGGCCAGGCGATCGTCGACGTCGAGGAACTCCTCGTCGACGGCCGCGACGGAGCGGAAGTACTCCACCGCCCGCTCACGATCGCCCATCCGCGCGGCGATGTCGCCCGCCGCGTACCAGGCGCGAGCGTGCGGCTCGCCCACGTCGTCCCCGAGGGGCGCGCGGTCGAGGGTCGCCAGCGCCCCCTGGTAGTCCCCTCCGTCCGCGCGGATCCCGGCCTGGACGATCACGGCCTCGACGACGCGGTCGTCGGGCACGAGTCCGGCGCGGTGCGCCTCGAGCATCTCGTCCACCAGCTCGATGACCTTGTCCGTGCGCCCGAGGGCGCGCGCGGAGTCCGCGAGCAGGTGGTTCTGGTCCGTGCGGCCCGACATGCGGCGGTAGGCCTGCAGCTCCCGCTGGGCCTCCTCGAACGCACCCGCGAGGTACTGCGCCACCCCGAGGCCCTCGCGGATGGACGTGCTGCGCGGGGCGCGCGTCGACGCCCACGTCAGCAGCTCGACCGCCCGATCGACGTCACCCTCCTCGAGCGCGAGGCCGGCGGTGCCGACGGCGTTCGCGACGTCCTCGACGTCGATGCCCCGCGCAGAGCGCCGGATGTCCCGCAGCACCCCTCCCGGGATCTGCGGCCGCTCCCCCGGCAGCTCGGGGCGGGGGATCTCGGCCTTCTTGCGCTGCGACGGCGCCGAACCCGGCGGTCGCGGCGGAGGAGCGCCGCCGCCCAGGCTGCGCCGGACGGGCGCCTCGGGTTCATCGGACTGCCGTCGATCCCGTCCACCACGCGAGCGCGACGGTCCGCGTCGGTCGTCACGACCTCGACGGGGACTCGACGGCCGGTCGCGACGGGGCCCCGACGGGCCAGTGCCCGATCCTCCGGTGGTCATGTCAGGTCCATCCTCAGGTGTCAGAAATGCACAACGCCCCCTCTACCGAAGCAGAGGGGGCGATTGTGGTGGTCCGCGACGTCCTACTCTCCCACGCAGTCTCCCGCGCAGTACCATCGGCGCTGGAGGGCTTAACTTCCGGGTTCGGAATGTGACCGGGTGTACCCCCTCCGCAATGACCACGGAACTCTATGAAAATGTGATGTAGTGAGAACTACATAGCGAGCGCGAGCATCACGACAAGTGATTGGATAATTAGTACCGGTCAGCTGCATGCATTGCTGCACTTCCACATCCGGCCTATCAACCCAGTCGTCTACTGGGATCCTCAAAGAAACCTCATCTTGAAGCAGGCTTCGCGCTTAGATGCTTTCAGCGCTTATCCTTTCCGTACGTAGCCAACCGGCCATGCCCTTGGCAGGACAACCGGCACACCAGAGGTACGTCCACCCCGGTCCTCTCGTACTAGGGGCAGCCCTTCTCAAGTTTCTTACGCGCGCAGCGGATAGGGACCGAACTGTCTCACGACGTTCTAAACCCAGCTCGCGTGCCGCTTTAATGGGCGAACAGCCCAACCCTTGGGACCTGCTCCAGCCCCAGGATGCGACGAGCCGACATCGAGGTGCCAAACCTTTCCGTCGATATGGACTCTTGGGAAAGATAAGCCTGTTATCCCCGGGGTACCTTTTAGCCGTTGAGCGCCAACTCTCCCACTTGAGGTTGGCGGATCACTAGGTCCTGCTTTCGCAACTGCTTGACCTGTCAGTCTCGCAGTAAAGCTCCCTTGTGCCCTTACACTCGAAGGCCGATTACCGACCGGCCTGAGGGAACCTTTGAGCGCCTCCGTTACTGTTTAGGAGGCAACCGCCCCAGTTAAACTGCCCACCAGACGCTGTCCCTGACCCGGATAACGGATCTAGGTTAGAAGCCCAATGCTACCAGGGTGGTATTCCAAGGTCGGCTCCACGAACACTGGCGTGCCCGCTTCGAAGCCTCCCACCTATCCTGCACAGATAGCACCGAACTCCAACATCAAGTTGCAGTAAAGGTCCCGGGGTCTTTCCGTCCTGCTGCGCGAAACGAGCATCTTTACTCGTATTGCAATTTCACCGAGTCTCTAGTGGAGACAGTGCTCAAGTCGTTACGCCATTCGTGCAGGTCGGAACTTACCCGACAAGGAATTTCGCTACCTTAGGACCGTTATAGTTACGGCCGCCGTTTACTGGCGCTTAGATTCAAGACTTCGCCGAAGCTAATCTCTCCTCGTAACGTTCCAGCACCGGGCAGGCGTCAGTACATATACGTCGCCTTACGGCTTAGCATGCACCTGTGTTTTTAGTAAACAGTCGCTTGAGCCTAGTCACTGCGGCCTGCTCTCGCAGGCACCCCTTCTCCCGAAGTTACGGGGCCATTTTGCCGAGTTCCTTCACTAGAGTTCTCTCGATCGCCTCGGTATTCTCTACCTGTCCACCTGAGTTGGTTTGGGGTACGGGTAGCTAACAACCTCGCTAGATGCTTTTCTTGGCAGCATGGTATTTCGCACTTCTCCTATGCGGATCGGCGTCGTGTTTCAGTCTTGACGGAGCCCGGATTTACCTGGTCTCCAACCTACGCACTTACCCGGGCAACCATCAGCCCGGATGCGATAACCTCCTGCGTCACACCATCGCTCAAACGGTCGTAGCTAGTACAGGAATATCAACCTGTTATCCATCGACTACGCCTCTCGGCCTCGCCTTAGGTCCCGACTTACCCTGGGCGGATGAACCTTCCCCAGGAACCCTTGGACATTCGGCGGAGGAGTTCCTCCCTCCTCTTTCGTTACTCATGCCGGCATTCGCACTTGAGAACACTCCACGGTCGGTCACCCTTCCGCTTTGCTGTGGACTCAACGCTCCCCTACCCATCTTTCGATGTCGCAGCTTCGGCACTGTGCTTAGCCCCGTTACATTGTCGGCGCAGGACTTCTTGACCAGTGAGCTATTACGCACTCTTTCAAGGGTGGCTGCTTCTAAGCCAACCTCCTGGTTGTCTATGACGTCCCACATCCTTTACCACTTAGCACAGATTTAGGGGCCTTAGCTGGCGATCTGGGTTGTTTCCCTCTCGACTACGGAGCTTATCCCCCGCAGACTCACTGCCGCGCTTGGCGTATTGGCATTCGGAGTTTGACTGATGTTGGTAAGCTTGTAGGCCCCCGCGACCAATCAGTGCTCTACCTCCAATACGGAACGCGCGACGCTGCACCTAAATGCATTTCGGGGAGAACCAGCTATCACGGTGTTTGATTGGCCTTTCACCCCTATCCACAGCTCATCCCCCCAGTTTTCAACCTAGGTGGGTTCGGCCCTCCACGCGGTCTTACCCGCGCTTCAGCCTGGCCATGGATAGATCACACCGCTTCGGGTCTAGGACCAGCTACTCGACGCCCTGTTCAGACTCGCTTTCGCTTCGGCTTCCCGTCGTCCGGTTAACCTTGCAACTGATCGCTAACTCGCCGGCTCATTCTTCAAAAGGCACGCTGTCACCCCGAAGGGCTCCAACTGCTTGTAGGCACGCGGTTTCAGGTACTATTTCACTCCCCTCCCGGGGTACTTTTCACCTTTCCCTCACGGTACTAGTTCGCTATCGGTCGCTAGAGAGTGTTTAGCCTTATGGGGTGGTCCCCACGGATTCACACGGGATTTCACGGGTCCCGCGCTACTTGGGATGATCAACGGGCTGCATACAGATTTCACCTACGGGCCTGTTACCCTCTATGGGAGAACTTTCCTGAACTCTTCGGCTATCCATATGCATCGACCCTGAACAGCTGACAGGCTGTTCGGCTGAGTCCCTCTACCCCCGCATGGCAACGGCTGTCACCTTGACACCATACGGGTTTGGGCTGTACCCCTTTCGCTCGCCACTACTCGGGGCATCACTGTTGTTTTCTTTTCCTCCGGTTACTGAGATGTTTCACTTCACCGGGTTCCCTTCCACTGCCCTATGTGTTCAGGCAGGGATGACGAGGCATGACCCTCGCCAGGTTTTCCTATTCGGCCATCCGCGGATCGAAGCTTGCTTGGCAGCTCCCCGCGGCTTATCGCAGCCTGCAACGGCCTTCATCGGCTTCTAGCGCCTAGGCATCCACCGGGTGCCCTTACTAACTTGCCGAGACGATGCTCGCGCTCGCTATGGAGTTCTCAAGGATCGTGGTCCGCCGTCGTGGTGGCGCCTCTCGAGCTCGTACCCCTGGGGGTCGATCCCGACGGTTCGCCGTCGACGGCTTCTGAAGAGCTGAATCGCAGCCTTCAAAGCTACACAGTGTGCCCACCTGCTCTCGACGCCGGCCTGGAACCCGGTCATGACCGGACCACGCCCGTAGGCGTACCGGTCCCCCCGGGCGACTGGCGTCGCGGAGTGGATGAGTAGTCAGTGATCCACAGAAGCTTGGCGCTCCATCTGGCCGACACGTTCGGTCGACCTGGGCGCCGTTCGCTCCTTAGAAAGGAGGTGATCCAGCCGCACCTTCCGGTACGGCTACCTTGTTACGACTTCGTCCCAATCGCCGATCCCACCTTCGGCAGCTCCCTCCTTGCGGTTGGGCCACTGACTTCGGGTGTTACCGACTTTCATGACGTGACGGGCGGTGTGTACAAGGCCCGGGAACGTATTCACCGCGACGTTGCTGATTCGCGATTACTAGCGACTCCGCCTTCATGGAGTCGAGTTGCAGACTCCAATCCGAACTGAGACCGGCTTTGTGAGATTCGCTCACCCTCGCGGGATCGCAGCCCTCTGTACCGGCCATTGTAGCATGTGTGCAGCCCAGGATATAAGGGGCATGATGATTTGACGTCGTCCCCACCTTCCTCCGGTTTGACACCGGCAGTCTCCCATGAGTCCCCGACATTACTCGCTGGCAACATAGGATAAGGGTTGCGCTCGTTGCGGGACTTAACCCAACACCTCACGGCACGAGCTGACGACAACCATGCACCACCTGTATAGGACGCCGAAGCACACCGTGTTTCCACGGCTTTTCCCTATATTTCAAACCCTGGTAAGGTTCTTCGCGTTGCTTCGAATTAAGCCACATGCTCCGCCGCTTGTGCGGGCCCCCGTCAATTCCTTTGAGTTTTAGCCTTGCGGCCGTAGTCCCCAGGCGGGGTGCTTAATGCGTTAGCTGCGGCACAGAAGAAGTGGATTATCTCCCACACCTAGCACCCATCGTTTACGGCGTGGACTACCAGGGTATCTAATCCTGTTTGCTCCCCACGCTTTCGCTCCTCAGCGTCAGAACAGGCCCAGAGATCCGCCTTCGCCACCGGTGTTCCTCCTGATATCTGCGCATTTCACCGCTACACCAGGAATTCCGATCTCCCCTACCTGCCTCAAGTCTCCCAGTATCGGGTGCAGTTTCAGAGTTGAGCCCTGAGATTTCACACCCGACTTAAAAGACCGCCTACGAGCTCTTTACGCCCAATAATTCCGGACAACGCTTGCCCCCTACGTATTACCGCGGCTGCTGGCACGTAGTTGGCCGGGGCTTCTTCTGGAGGTACCGTCACTTTCGCTTCTTCCCTCCTGAAAGTGGTTTACAACCCGAAGGCCTTCTTCCCACACGCGGCGTCGCTGCGTCAGGCTTTCGCCCATTGCGCAAGATTCCCCACTGCTGCCTCCCGTAGGAGTCTGGGCCGTGTCTCAGTCCCAGTGTGGCTGTTCGAGCTCTCACTCCAGCTACGCGTCGTGGCCTTGGTGAGCCGTTACCTCACCAACTAGCTGATACGCCGCGAGACCATCCCGGAGCAGCGGACTGTTTCCTCCAGCTGCCATGCGGTAGTTGGAGAACATTCGGCATTAGCCGCAGTTTCCCGCGGTTATTCCGATCTCCGGGGTAGGTTTCTCACGTGTTACTCACCCGTTCGCCGGTCTCCACACATCCGAAGATGTGCTTCTCCCTCGACTTGCATGTGTTAGGCGCGCCGCCAGCGTTCGTCCTGAGCCAGGATCAAACTCTCCATTAGAGAACTGCGAACAGTCCTGTGGAGATGATTGACCTTGGTTGACGATGCGCTGACAAACCAATCGTTGTCAGTCATCCTGAATCAAGGAATCTACAAACTCATCGTCGGGATGCGGAGCGGAGGCTCATCATCCCTCTGACGGGATTTGCATGTATAAAGTGCACTGACTTTTGGCACACTGTGTAGTTTTCAAGGAGCGCTTCTTGCGTCGTCCGCGAGTTCCGTCGTCAGTAGCGAGCTGCTGCTCGCCGGATGATCGGCTTTCGTGGTGGTGACGCTCCGAGGCGTTGCTCGGGCTCCGGGACTCGGATCTGTCTGCCTCGAGGGCGGTGATCCTGTCTGTCCCTGCCGCGCTGTCGGGGGCGTGTGCCCCGTCTGTGCGGCGGACGAGTAATGTACGCCCGCCCCCCAGGTCCTGCAACCTCAGACGTCGGTTTTTCCTGGCGGCACCCCCGCGCCGGTCTCCGAAACCTCGCTGACCTGCGGTTTCGTGGGAACGGATTTCCTGGCCGATCAGCGGGCGGGCTCCCACGGCCGGACCGCGGGCCCCTGCGGCACGGCGGCGGCGTACGGGCCCCCCGGGGGGTCCGCCGGGGTCCCCTGGGCCTGCGCGGCCGGGTGGGCGGCCTCGAGCCGCTCCACGGCGGCCGTCAGGCGCTCGAGGTGGGCGGCGAGCGACTGGGTGTCGCGCCGCGCCTCGAACGTCCGGACGAGCACGAGCCCGGCGCCGATGAGGGCCAGGCCGAACACCCCTCCGGAGATCAGGTACGGGAACTGGCTGCGCAGGTCGGCCGCCTGCTCCCCCGCCGCACCGTTCCAGCCCAGGAAGATCATGATCAGCCCCAGGGCGATCAGGCTGACGGCGGTCCAGGTGGTGGCGCCGGGTGGTGGCTTCCTCATGTCGTGCTCCTCTCGCGCCCTCAGCCGAGGAACGCCTTGCGGACCTTCTCGGGGTCGGCCAGCTCGGCCCCCCGCACCTCGTCGACGATGCGGCCCTGCTCCATGATCAGCCCGACGGTGGCCACCTCGAGGGCGCCCACGTTCTGCTCGATCAGGATCACGGTCGTGCCGTCGGCGTTGATCTGGCGGACGATCTCGAAGACGTCCTTGACGATGACGGGGGCGAGGCCCAGCGAGGCCTCGTCGATGATGAGCAGCCTGGGCCGCGCCATCAGCGCCCGCCCGATCGCGCACATCTGCTGCTCGCCGCCGGACAGCGTCCCGGCGAGCTGGTCAGCCCGCTCGGCGAGCCGGGGGAAGTAGCCGTACACCCGCGCCCGCTGCGCGGCGATCCACTCCGGGTCGCCGCGGTGGGTCCAGGCCCCGACGTCGAGGTTCTGCGCGACGCTCAGCTGCGGGAACACCCTGCGCCCCTCCGGGCACATGACGACGCCGCTGCGGACCGCGCGGCGCACGTCCCAGCCGCCCACCGGGGCCCCGTCGAAGGTGACGGTGCCCGCGGAGGGCGCCAGGGCGCCGCAGAGGACCTTGGCGGTGGTCGTCTTGCCGGCGCCGTTCAGGCCGAGGATCACCGCCGTCTCCCCCACCGCGACGGCGAGGTCGACGCCGTGGAGGACCGGCACGCTGCCGTAGCCGGCCGTCAGGCCCTCCACGCGCAGCAGCTCCTCCCCCGGTCCGGGCTCGCCGCCCGCGGAGTCCGGTGCGGCCCCGGGACGGCGCCCCGGGTCGTCGTCGAGGGCCGTGGCGGCGCGCGCCACCCAGCCGGGGTCGGGGACGGCGCCGACGGGGGCGGCCTCCCCCGCGCTCGGCGGTCGCCAGCGGATGTCGTCAGGCAAGGCTCGTCGCCCCCTCCCCCATGTAGGCCTCGGCGACCGCGGGGTTCGCGCGGACCTCCTCGGCGGTGCCCTCGGCCAGCAGGCGGCCGAAGCTGAGCACGAAGACGTGGTCGGACACCCGCAGCACCTGCGGGACGTGGTGGTCGATCATGACGATGGACATCCCGAGCGCGTCGCGCATGTACAGCAGGCGGTCGCAGAACTCCGCGGCCTCCTCCGGCGCCATCCCCGCCAGGGGCTCGTCGAGCATCAGGACGTCCGGGTCGGTGGCCATCACCGCCGCGACCTCGCAGCGCTTCAGCAGGCCGTACGGCATCCCGTCCAGCGTGCGGTGGGCGAGGTGGGCGACGTCGAAGAAGTCGAGGACCTCCATGGCGCGACGGCGGACCTCGCGCTCCTCCCGCCGGGCCGACCGCAGCCCCGCCATGCCGGCGGCGTCGTGGTAGCGCAGCTTCCCGTGGTGGGCGACCAGCAGGTTCTCGAGCAGCGTGAAGGACCGGATCAGCCCGACCTGCTGGAACGTGCGCCCGAGCCCGCGGCGGACCCGCTCGTCAGGCCGCAGGGACGTCACGTCCTCGCCCTTGACGAGCACCTGGCCGTCCGACGGCGTCGCGAAGCCGCTGACGCAGTTGAAGAACGTGGTCTTGCCGGCGCCGTTCGGCCCGAGGACCCCCACGATCTGGTCCGGCGCGACGCGGAAGTCCACCCCGTCGAGGGCCTGCACGCCGCCGAAGCGGATGGACAGCCCCCTCGTCTCGAGCAGCAGGTCCTCGCGGGGCGGCGCGACGGGGGTCGCGCCGGGCGGCGTGGCGTGGTGGACGGCGGTCACGGCGTCGCCCCCTCGGCGGTGACGTCGACGGGGCGGCCGGCCCGGCTGAGGCGCGGCCGCTCGACCAGCGGGTCGCCCTCGTCCCGGAGGAACCGGCCCCCGCCGAGCCAGCGCTGCAGGTGGTGCTGCTGCTGGGCGATCCCGCCGGGGAACAGGGTGAGCGTCAGGAGCAGCAGGCCGGCGGCGATCAGCGGCTCGACGCGGGCGTCGATGACGGTGAAGGGGAAGAACCCGAGGTTGCGGTGCCCGACCTCGAGCAGGGTCGGCAGGACGGCGAACAGCACGCCGCCCTGCACCACGCCCCAGCGGTTCCCCGCCCCGCCCACGACGGTCATGAGCAGGAAGGTGATCGAGAGGGTGAACTCGAAGTCCGCGGGGGCGACGACCTGCTCGATCGAGGCGAACAGGCCGCCCGCGACCGCCGCGATGACGCCCGAGAGGACGAACGCGAGCAGCTTGTAGCCGGTGACGTTGATGCCCCACGAGGCCGCCACCCGCTCGTCGTCGCGCAGCGCGCGCACCGCGCGTCCGGCGCGCGAGCCGACGAGGAGGACGTCGAGGACCAGCACGACGGCGAGGACGGCGATGCACAGGTAGGCGTACTGCAGGTCGCCGAGCACGCCGTCGCCGACCGCGGGGCGCGGGGCGAGCTGCCCGGCGCCGCCGCCGGTCAGGGCGGAGATGTTGAAGATCGTGTTCTGCGCGAACAGCCCGTACGCGATGGTCACGAGGGCGAGGTAGAGGCCCCTGACGCGCAGCGCGACGGCGCCGAGGAGGACCGAGGCCAGTCCGCCCGACGCCCCGGCGACGACGAGGCCCAACCCCCACGGGAGGTCGAGCTCGGAGAGCGCGTAGCCGGCGGCGAACGCGCCGGCGCCGAAGAACGCGGCGTGGCCGAGCGACACCTGGCCGGCGTAGCCGACGAGGATGTTCATGCTCAGCGCGACGATGGCGAACACCGCCGCCCGGCTGACGAGGTTCGTGTAGACGTCGGGGACGGCCGCGGCGAGCAGCAGAACCGCGACGGCGATGCCGGCGGCCGCGGCCCGTCGGGCGAGCCGCCCGCGGCGGGTCGGCGCCCACCGCTCGACGACGAGCTCGGGGGGAGGGGCGGTCGGCGCCGCGACCGGCATCTCGGCGGTGCGGTCGCGGACCGCCGCCGGGGGGAGCGGGGCGGTGACGTCGGTGTCGACGGACATCTCAGGCCTCCTGTCCGAGGAGCCCGCGCGGCCGCAGCATGAGCACGGCGAGGAGGGCGAGCAGGACGGCGATCTGGGGCGGCCCGGGCAGGCCGAGCGAGAGCGAGCTGTTGATCTGGTTGGCGGCGGTGACGACGAGGCCGAGGAGCAGCCCCCCGACCACGGCCCCGACCATCGACGTGATCCCGCCGAGCAGGGCGCCGGTGAAGGAGGGGATGAGGAAGGTGCTGAGCAGCAGGCCGGGCGAGAGGTTCTCGAAGATCCCCGCCGCCAGCACGCCGGCCAGGCCCGCCAGCCCGCCCGCGACGGCCCAGGCCGCCGTCGTCATGGCCCGGACGTCGATGCCCTGCAGCGACGCGGCGAAGGGGTCCTGGGACGTCGCGAGCAGCGCGATGCCCTGCGGGGTGCGGAAGAAGGCGGCGAGCAGCGCCGCGGCCCCGCCGAGCACGACGAGCATCACCAGGGTGTGCCACGCGATCTGGACGTTCCCGCCGGGGATCGTGAAGGCGTTGCCGCCGATGAAGCGGGGGAACGGGAAGCTGCGGACGCCGACCACGGCGAGCTGGCTGGCCGTCATGAACAGCGCGATGCCGATCGTCGCGACGAGGGTCGTCACGGGGGTCGCGTCGGCCAGGCGGTCGATCAGCAGCTTGGTGGCGACCGCGAGGACGCCGCCGACGAGCACCGCGGGGACGGTGGCGAGGAGCAGCTGGACGCCGTTGAACGTCCCGTCGTCGGGCGTGCCCAGGATCCCGCCGCCGTCGAGGAGCGTGACGATCCCGTAGGCGACGAAGGCCGACGAGGTGCCGATCTCGCCGTGGGCGAAGTTGAGGACCTTGGTCGCCTTGTAGACGAGCGCCAGCCCGAGCGCGATGAGCGCGTAGATCGAGCCGTACTGCAGCCCGATGCTGATGACGTCGAGGACCACTCCCACGGCGCGGCCCCTAGAACCCGGTGGCGAACGTCGCGAGGGTGCGGTGCTCCCCCGCGCCGCAGTCGGCCTGGAGGACGTGGACCTGGTCCGCGCCGAAGTGGTCCTGGGCGCTGAAGGCCAGGTCCGGGAAGATGCCGGTCTGGACCTGCGTCGACTCGACGAGGTCCCTGAAGTCCTCCCGGGTCAGGTCGTTCGAGCCGAAGCGCTGCTCGTACTGGACCAGCAGCTCCTCGAAGATCATCCCGGTGCCCCACAGCGTGTAGGCGATGTCGTCGCTCGGGGTGCCGAACTGCTGGGCGGCCTCGAAGAACTCCGGGGTGTTCTCACGCGCCCAGTCGAGGCCCGGGAAGGGGCTGAAGAAGCGCCCGCCGTCGACCTGGGGGCAGCCGTTGTCGAGGACCGCGTTCAGCCCCATGGTGATCCCCATCCCGACGTACTGCGGGGTGTAGCCCTGGTTCTGGGCCTGCTGGGCGAAGCGGATGTAGTCCTCAGGCCGGGTGTTGAGGAAGACGACGTCCACGTCGTTCTGGGCGAGCTCGTTCGCGAAGGTGTTGATCCACGAGCTGTCGCCCTTCGGGTGGCGCAGCGTGCGGTAGTAGTCGAGCCCGGACTGCTGCACGCCGGCCTCCCACCCGGCGACGGCGTCGTCGAAGTTCTCGGTCTGCGTGACGATCGCGGCGACGCGCTGCCCGGGGAAGTTCGCCGCGACGTAGGCGGCCAGCAGCGGGCCCTGGGCGCGGTAGGACGGCGAGAAGGCGAAGTAGTTGCGCAGGCCGGTGAGGCCGGCCTCGGTCACGCCGGCGGAGAAGTACGGGATGCCCTGGGACTCCGCGAACCGCCCGCAGGCCTGGATCTGGTCGGTGCCGCCGGCACCGGTGAGGAGGAAGTTCGACTCCGCGAGCTGCCGGCAGGCCTGGACCGCCGTCGAGGGCTGGTACCGGTCGTCCGCGAAGGAGATGTTGAACTGGGTGAAGCCGCCGATGTCCTCCACCTGGGAGAGCCGGTAGCGGTAGTACAGGTCGCGGGCCTCCTCGAAGGAGGTGACCGGGAGGGGGGCCGCGCCGGTGACCGGCGCGTGCACCGCGATGTTGATCGAGCCGGCGTCGGC
>JACLAD010003138.1_pt1 | contig 12658 bp, 10 predicted proteins | sample 8027901 | NCBI WGS metagenome assembly JACLAD01 (sample SAMN15725071, study PRJNA655200) | protist metagenome | isolation source: fluorescence activated cell sorting (FACS) single amplified genomes of... | place: Spain: Blaines Bay Microbial Observatory, Mediterranean Sea | collected 2016-07-05
TTCTTGTCTGCCGTCAAAGTGATTGCGCAGATCCAGTGGAATGGAGCAACGAAAGAAATAGGTGCGGGAAGAGGGTTTGCGGAAGAGATAAATTGGCGCTGACACGGGACGCTTTCTGTCGTTGTTTTGATCTTTGACAATGTGACCAAAACTGTGACCTGAGATGTGACCTCAAAGTCTTCAGAAATCGTTTTTTCACGGATTTCAGCGGTTGACCAAAAAAAGTCGGTCTGGAAGCTATTGAAATAGTTTGGGAATTTTACTTGAATGGTGCCGACGAGAGGAATCAAAAAAGTCTATTTTAAGGAGAATAATTTTCTAGAGACATATACTAGCCAACAAACTAGCCAACAAATTAGTTTGACTGCAACCTCATTTCTGATGAATTTATTAACTACATTTTCATAAAAAGCACGATAGCAAGTCTTAAAGTAGCAGAACTGAATTCAAATGAAATGGCTGTGTGCGGGACAGAATAGCAGTACTCAGAAACAGGAAGTGGGCAACTCTCTGAACCAAGGGACCTTTAGGGCTAAGACAGTAGCGGAGAAAAATGTATCGGAACTGCCACTTTCAGTTCAATGACTTCAACATCTCTGCATAGTCCAACTCTTTCTTCTCATTCCCAACTAACTTCACTTTCAATTCAAATGCCCTCAGGACATACGACCAGTTGCCTAAAGAGATATTGATCCAAAGGAATTAATCAACTAAGTCTTCACGGTTGTCTGGATCTTTCTCGATCGCTTCCAGAAGTGGTATTCCACGATAGTGCTCGAAGATTTTCAGGTGTTTAGCTAGTTGATTCAATGCCCTCAGTGATGTTTGATAGTCATTGGCCTTCAGTGCTCTATCTTTCAGTTCAATATACTCTTGGTCGAATCTACCCGCATTTGCAATCTCTCCCTACTGGCATTCTGAGCATCTTCAAGGGTATGTTTATCCTTGGAATTTCTGAATAGTCTGTAAGCCATTTCATCCGTATACTTGGTATTGTAGCCTGCCCGAAGAACAGCCTGTGAACCATTACCATCCATCTGGTATTCTTTGATAAACCGCTGCTACTCAAAGGTAAGGTTCTGGGATACGTTCACTGGAATTCTCCTCGATAGAAAATTGGGCTCGAGTAAAATCGATTAGAGGAGGTAAAAATTGAAAGTGTAGGGATATTTGGTCTTGTCCACGGGTTGAATTTGCTATAAAACTCTGAGGCAAAAATAGAAAACTTTTCAAGTCATAATAATAATTAACTCAATTATACTATAAATTGACTAGAGTTTGAAGCCAAGCACATAGAGTACTAGCACTCGAACCTGACGAGATTCTTGTAGTGACCTGTAACGGTATAAAAACGGTTAGATGAAGAAAGAATTCTGACTAATGGATCATGACTTGACTAAATTTTTTAAAATAACAGAAAGATTAACCGGCCATAGATAACCAAATTTTTTGGTGAACAGTTGGCTAGAAATCTCAATTAAGGAATGAAAAAGGAGTGCCTATGAATAAATAAAAATTGGTCTAAATGATAATTTAATGAAACTCAACTAATGAGGTAAAATGAAATCTCTAAAGAAGTTTGCAAAATTCTCGTTCTTGATCTCAGTATCTCTATTATTGTCAAGTGCTGTCTTCGCCAAAAAGACAATAGAGTTTATACAATGGTGGGAGCCAGAGCTACCAAAAGGAAGTTTTAGGGCCATCATGGATGACTTTGAAAAGGCGAATCCTGATATCGAAGTTAAACTTATTAGTGGGCCTTATCCTAATATTAAAGACCAGATAATTGTAGGTGCAGCGACAGGAACACTGAGTGATGTCGTAGGACTCGATGGAGCTTGGGTCAATGACCTGGCTAAGCAAGGGGCAATAACTGATATGAATCCACTGATGAGTCAGGGAACTCTGGATACAAAAGAAATTGCTGCAATCATAAAGTTGGACGGTGGGAGTTACATGTTCCCAGTGGCATCGTTCATATATCCAATATTTGTGAATTTGGATATGATGAATGAAGCGGGTTTACGAGGAATGCCTAAAACGAGAGGGGAATTCTACGAAGCTGCAAAAAAGTTGACCGATAAGTCAAAGAATCAGTATGGCTGGGTATTACCGTTATCACTAGAAACTCCGTGGGGTGTTCAAAATGACGTAATGTCGTGGGTTTGGGCATCAGGGGGTAATATGATGAAAGATGGGAAGCCAGATCTACAGAATGAAGACGTAGTTGAAGTACTTAAATTTGTAAATGAAATGCACAAAGCAGGAGTTATTTCACCGGGAACATTGTCCAAAAAAGAGCAGGATAAAGTCGAAGAATTTGTCAACGAGCGAGTCGGTATGATGGTTGGGACACTTGCACATATCAACTTAATCAAAAAGAGAAACCCAAAATTGAATTTCTCTATTACTGAAATGCCAGTAACTAAAGGATTCAAAGATAAGAGTGGGATAATGTATGCAGCCTGGGGCATAGGTGTAAGCGAACATTCAGAAAACAAGAAGGAAGCCTGGAAACTTGTTGAATATTTAATGAGCGCTGAGGTCAACAGCAGATTAGTGTCAATTGCGAATGCATTTCCCGGAAATGTAAAAGGTCAGCCGGATTTTGTGAAAACAGACCGGCAATTTGAAAAGGCATTTGCGATGTTTAAAAATGGATACCTCAAAAATGAGTTTACAGGGTTGCCTGTCGCTGGTGAATTGATGAGAATTTTAGACGAAGAAATTCAATTAATGCTGGAAGGAGAACAATCTCCTGAAGAAACAGCTAGAAAGGCTCAGACAAGATGGATAGCTGAATTCTAAAACGCTAACTAAAACTTCTGGCCTGATAAGATTAGTTATTTTGACATAGGCAAAATAAGAACTGTTGAAGTAATGTAACTAGTTCTAAAAATATTAGCGGGCTAGAAGTAAAATCTTAATAACTAAGACAAAACTACGAGAAATATTTTACATGTAAAATTTCTCGAAATCTTATCGATTATTTAATAATTTCTTACAAAAGAAAGAGAGAATGAACACAATAAGGGTGAGGAAAAAAATATATCCTTATCTTTACCAGACACCATCAATAAGCCTGCTAATAATATTGATGGTAATACCGATGGTAACAGTTATTAATTATTCGTTTTTTGATAATGTTATCATGAAAAAGAGCCCAAACTTTGTGGGCTTATCAAATTACAAAGAAATATTAAGCGACAACATATTCTGGATCTCATTTTATAATACTATTCATTTCACAGCCGCCAGCATTTTTTTTCATCTAATAATTGGGTTAGCGTTTGCTCTTTTACTGAATTATAAATCCTTAAATATTATCGCTAAAAGTATATTGAGGGTAATTTATATAGTCCCGTGGTTGTTTACAGCCACGATTGTTGCGATCATATGGCGTCTTGTTCTAGATCCAAGTGGTGTAATAAATTACATTCTTTTATCGTTCGAAATGATAGACGAGAGGATCGAGTGGTTGTCATCTAGAGATACAGCCCTTAATACAGTAACCTTCATAAATATTTGGGCTGGATATCCTTTCTATATGGTGAGTTTATTAGCAGGTTTACAGGGGATACCAAATGAATTATACGAAGCTGCAAAGATTGATGGAGCTAACTTGGGACAACAATTTATAAATATCACCATACCTCAATTAAAACCAATAATTTACACTTTAATATTATTAGACTTCATATGGACAATACAGGTTTTCCCTCTGATTTGGATGACAACAGGTGGAGGGCCAATACATTCAACAGAAATGCTAAGTACATACACTTACAAACTAGCATTTTCAAAATATGAGTTTTCATTGGCTTCAACAAGTGCATTTTTAACATTTTTGTTGTCACTAATAGTAAGTATTTTCTACATAAGAAAACAAATCAATCGTACAAATGATTAAGGAAGATATAAAAATTCGGTTCTTAGTGTATGTAGGGTTGCTAGTCGGCCTTGTCTTCACACTATTTCCCGTATTCTGGATCTTTATTAGTTCAGTGAAAACAAACACTGAGGTTTTTGCGTATCCCCCATCATTTATACCAGAAAATTTCACTCTTTCAGCCTACTTCAACATTTTTAACGATGAAGATAAATTAAGATTTTTCTTCAACAGTTATTTTATTGCCATAATAGTAACCATACTAACACTGTTGATATCTATATTGTCTGGTTACAGTTTTAGTAGGTTCGATTTCAAGCTCAAAAGAATACTTAATTTATCTATCATTAGTACACAGACAATACCTCCTATAACTCTGCTAATACCGTACTTCGGTATCGTCGTTACGTTCAAAATTTTTGATACTTACTTAGCTCTAATTTTAACCTACCTAGTTTTCACAATACCATACGCAACTCTAATGATGACCAGTTACTTTAATACTTTACCAAAAGAATTGGATGATGCCGTATTGATGGATGGAGGTTCGAATTTTACAGCTCTTTGTAGAGTAATTATACCAATATCTTTACCAGGAATTGTTGCAACGTGTGTTTATACTTTTTTACTATGTTGGAATGAATTTTTGTTCGCGCTTACTTTGACTAAATCGTATGAGATGAGGACAGTTCCAATTGGCATTCAGCTATTAATGGGACAACATGCATATGAATGGAATGAAATGATGGCTATGAGTATAATTGGAACTGTCCCTATACTTTTCTTATATCTTTTCGCGCAAAAATATTTTTTGGCAGGCTTAACTTCAGGTTCGGTAAAATTTTAATAATGAATAGAATTCTCTTAGGGTTTAGCAATAACATTGATCATGAAATATTTTGGAATCAAGATTTTTTTAACGAACTGATATTAAGATATAAAATTTGTTATGAAGACATTAATAAACTAGAGGAAATTCAATCAATAAGGGATTTACTGATCTTAATTCTTTTGTGTGTTAAGAATAATATAGGACTTGAGTGTCATGTAAATAACTTCACTACGTTGTATGAATTCTCTTCACTCTTCGAATATAAGATTACACATGGCGGAACAGCTATTAGAGCTGGCATTGCACTAAATATTATGAATAAGAGTTGTGCAGTATATCTGAGCTCTTATTCACAAGATATAGTTAACTTATTACCTTCTAAAATACATTATCTCAATTGCAATAGACATACTGAATCTTACCCACATATCATTGTACAATACCCTGAAAATACAACGTTCAATCTTTCTGGGAAAAAGATCTTCTCGCCCAAAGCTGAACGAATTATTTTCGTAAATGACGTTATCAACGAAAATATTTTAATAGACCAAAATATTATTGACTCTTACTTTCCTTTTAAAGTGTTATTAATCTCTGGCCTTAACACCATAAAATGCGATTCATTAATTAATAAAAATTTAAATAATTTAAATAATATTATCGGAAAATCTTCAGGTAAAGCTTTCACTTTTTACGAACATGCTGGTTATCATAACATTAGAATTGAAAGACTCGTAAGAGATTTTATATTTCCAAAAGTTAATTTTTTCAGTATGAATGAACATGAGTTCGCAGGCATTGTTGAAAGCTATGAATTTATCGACAATCCAGAATTTTTAGTCAATTCGCTTATTTCACTACGTACTCGCTACAAATTCGATAAAATCTTAATCCATACCTCAAGATGGTCTTTGCTTTTTGGTAATGAATCCGCTAAATTTAAGAATTGTGTACAAAATGCCATAAATATTTCTTCTGCGCGTATGATTTTTGGTGACTGTCTGAATTTTGCAGATTATTCCAATGTTAGGAATTCACTCGAAATTGAAAACAGGTCTTTAGAATTTTCTGAATATTTTAATTGTATTGGTGAGTCTGATTTTTGTTGTTTGCCTTCTTATAAGATAACATTAGAAAATCCTACCACAATTGGATTAGGTGATTTCTTTGTTGCGGGTTTTATCAGTTCGCTTTCCGAAGTTGAATATATTCTTTCTTAAGGAAAATTTCTTATGGAAAAAAGTTTAGGTATCAAGTTAGAAAAAATTAAAAATGGTTCTTATAAATGCCATGATTTCATTATTGCAGACGCTAAAGATGGCGATATGGGTGGTGGGATTTTTGTAGTTGGAGAGGACAAAAGTGTCGTTGGAAAGCCCCGTCCGTTTACTGATTATATCGAAGAAATGCGGCAAGTAACGAAATCGTGTTTAGTAGATATTATGTTGATGTCCGCCTCTTCAGCTGAGCAACTTGTAGGTGAGGGGATTTTTAATGACTCCCCAGTTACTCCTGCTGTTCGGTTAAATGATGCTACAGACATTTGGAGTCAGCGCTTTTCTAGTTATGGTAACCAGAACCCAAAAAATTTCAGGTCAGCAAATCTGAATGTCGTTAAAGATTTCGTTGATTTAGGTTTATTTTCCATTACATTTTCTAATGACCTGAATTCTGATCTGAATTTTATGTCTGAATTTAATGATTTCGTTTCAGAAATTAGAAATATTGAAATGAATTATTTTCTTGAAATCTTTAATCCAAAAATTGATATTGGAATTCATTCAGATGAAATTCCAAAATATGTAAATGATTGCATAGTTAAAACCCTCGCTGGCCTAACAACTTTAGAAAGACCCCTTTTCTTAAAGATGCCTTTTAATGGGCCCGCTGCAATGGAAGAACTTTGTAATTATAATCCGAGTAAATTAATTGTTGGCATTTTAGGGGGATCCAAGGGCACTACCAGGGATACTTTTGAATTAATCTATCAAGGCGAAAAATATGGGGCACGTGTGGCACTATTTGGTAGAAAGATACAATTCTCAGAGGCACCTTTGAAAACAGTCGAACTTATGAGGGCTGTTGTTAGCCAGGAGATATCACCCATTGATGCTGTAAAATCCTATCACTCCTATTTATCAACAAATGGGATCAGGCCCATACTTCCATTGGATGACGATCTCAAAATTACTGAGAAACCCTTAATAAATTGAAGGACCATACTTCCTGGTCGATTTAAAACAACACATTACCAAAAAATGATTGGATAAACTTAGCTATCGTGCCAGATAATGTAGACGAAGAGTTCTCACATCCGCGCACTGTCACCTTCGACTAAAATTGTGCCTAGGCGCACGAGTAGCTTGGTATGTGTTCACGGGGTCAATGGTTCGATGCCGCGAGTCCCAACTGCCCTTCTGCCTTCGCCTTCTCTTCCTTTTCGATTCGACGCTTCCGTTTGGCTATAATGTTTTTGAGAGCCTGTAGTTGTTGATCCTGAATACTGCTCTGGTGATGGGTGATATTGCCGATCAACTTCTCAGAGAGCAAGTTTGGGTGAAAGCGACTGGCAATCCACTTGCGGCCATCGATGGCGACTCGGGCAACATCAGGACGCATTTCCCCATTCTCCACTTTGAGCACCAGTCGCTCAGTCATATTGGCGTGATGGAAACCTCGCTCTTGTAAAGCTGCCAGGTAAGCCTGCCGATGTTCCTCATTCTTGTGCAGGAACTTCCAGATGACATTTCGACTTCGATCAAATTTAACCCCGATTTGGGCCAGGCTACAACCATCGGCAATCATTTCGCAGACTTCATCCAGATCGAGTCGATCAAGTCGTTGTAACTTACTCTCTGCCATCCAGATCTCCTTATGAATTCTTACTACGAAAAAGGCTCTCTTTTGCCCTAGCCATACTCAAAGTAACTAAAATTATATTTTTTCTTAGTTAATTAGGGAAATACAACCTCAATTCGCCAATTCGGCCACTTGCAGCTGAGTTCTGTCGTAACCGTCTCAGGCAGAAATTCTCCCAATCTATTGTGGTACATATTTATTGCATTCGTCTGCAATTCTTTGTCGGCGGGAGTCTTTCTAACTGGTAGGTGAGACCATTGCCAAAGCAACCCGGTCCTCTGATGTTCGTCAGCAATTCCCAACTCTTGGACACCTTTTGATAACTGTGGTTTCAAGTAAAAAGATTCAAACTTTAGTGCTGAGCTTCCTGTTTGTACTTGGCTACCAGCTGGCCTGGGCAACAGGAGAGATCAGCTATGCTGAAGGAGAGATTGAAGCTACCTACGAAGAATCAACCGACTCTCAGTCAAAGAAGTTGAGTGGTCCAAACCGAATGATATCGTATCGATCACACGGAATGCTGTCTTTCTTGGATCTCGGTGTGGAGTTAGGGACCTACTCTCTCTCTGGTAAGAGCAGTCTGCATGATGTGAAGTTGAGTTCGGATTACATCAATCTGATTGCCGGGCTTAGTTTTCAGTTTTACCCCAACTGGCTCGAATACACGCTGGATCTGGGATACCGCCTGAGTGTTGATCGGCTGAACCTAGATCAAAGTGACTCCTCCGGTAAGGTGACTGAACATAAAGTCGGATCCATACGGCAACAACCCTTCAGCCAAATTGGTATTCGTGCATTTATTAGTGGTTCTCTTTACCTGGGCTTAGACTACGAGCAGCAGGACCAACTCTTCACTAAGAGCAGTGCCGGACTAAATCCTGAGGTAAAATCTGCTGAATCAATCTACCTGACCTTTGGCTATCGCTTCGGTCCGGCTGGAGCAGTCATTAATCCTGGTGCAGTTCCTCCCGGGCGGCCAAACTACAATGATTCATGCCGGATCTTTGGAGCCTGCTAGGTGTTACGACTCTCAGACTCCTCTCTTTTGACAGAGCTGAAGAAACAAAAAATTGTTGCAATTTGCTGCTGTAATTTTAGAAAGTCCCAGTACTTACCTTATTTCCTAGTTGCAGTTTTAGTAAACAGGCCTAAATTGCTCGAAACACCCGAGCACATATTGCACTGTCTGATCAGGAGTCCCTGATGACACACAGAATCCTTCCACTGTTCAAATACCTGCTCCCGCTTATTCTCCTAAGCCAATTTCTCCACAGTTGTGGTCTTGTACCTGAAGAACCAGTTTCTTCTTCTACCTGTGTCACAAACTGTTCCAGTTCTTCAAGTAGCACAGGGGTGTTCGTCGACAGTGCGGTTGCTGGAGTTACTTACATCACTTCCAGTGGACTGAGCGGGACTACCAATGCCAGCGGAGAATTCAGCTATCAACCGGGGGATACTGCCAGCTTTTCAATCGGAGATGTGAGCTTGGGCAGTGTAGCCGCCTCCGCTGTCCTGACTCCTGTTGAGGTGATGGGTGCCAGCGATACAGCTGACCAGAAAGTGATTAATCTAGCCAGGTTGTTACAAACCCTAGACTCTGATGGCGATCCCAGCAACGGTATCGAAATTACCAGCAGCACCAGTAACACCCTGAGGGGCAAGACGCTCAGCTTTGATGTAGACGTCGACACCTTTACTAGTGACGGCACCGTCGCCCAGATTCAAACTGCGGTTGGGAAAACCCTGATTTCTGCAACCTCAGCCCTAAACCACCTGCACAGTACAATGAATGAGCGTAGCCTCACTAGCAAGGTCAGCTCTGACAGCAAACTCAAGGCAATGGGTGGCTCCCTGAGCAGCTTCACCTTCACCTCGACCAAGACTTTAGTTGGGGCTGCCAAAAACCATCTGCGAGGTAAACTCGAGGGATTGGGCACGCTGAACAAAGATAAGATCAAGATTATCATTGATGCTGCTAAAGCACAGCTGGCCAGCGACAGTCTGAGTACATCAGAGAGTCCAAAGAGTGTGCTGCCAAGCTTCCTCAAAGGAGCAATGAAGGGAATTGGTCAAGCACAACTGGGCTCAGACAATTTGACCAAGCAGGTGATCAGCAACACGACAAGTGGGGTCATGAGCCTGATTGGCAGGTTTCAAGACAAGCTGACAGGTACATCTCGAACGGCTCGCAGTGCAATTGATAAAGCTGCTTTTGAAGATCTGCTTGGTCTATTGATGGAAACAGCGGTCAGTGGCCTTGCGGATGTGAAGCTATCCAACGATGCGCTTGATGATGGGCTGGGTGAAATAGTTGAGGCAATGGTCAGTAGCCTTGATGAAGCCAAGACCGACGCTGCTGAGATGACTACTGCAGTTCAGGCCATTACCAAAAAAGCAGTCCAAAAAGCAGCCTCCGTACCAGGAATGAATGCCAGCAACGCGATCAAAGCGATCACCAAAAATGCAGTCAAGGGTCTAGGCAAAACCAAAATGGATCCGGCCCAGGTAACAGCGACTTTAAGTAAAGCGGTCGAAACAGTCGTGGACACCCTGGATGAAGTGGAGGGTAATCCCAGCCTCGACTTATCGGCTGTGGTGGCAAATGTGACCACCAGCAGTGTAGAGGGCCTGGCTGATCTACAGCAGAGCTTTGCTAATGATACTAGCTTTGATGTGGCCAAGGCGGTTAACAATATTGCTGGGGGAGCGACCAAGGGAGCTGGGATTCTAGCTGCTGCACCCAACTCAACTTTGAACCTGGCAGATACCATTGGGGGTCTCTCTCAGAGCACTGCTTCTGCGGTCGGCAGGTTGACAACCGACAGCAATCTGGTGACGACTCTTACCCAGGGAATCCAGAGTGAAATCAACACAAGGGTTGATAACATTGGCAAAGACAATCCGAACCTCACAAATTTTAACCCCACAGCAATTAAGGATCAGGCCAAACAGAAGCTTCAGGAGGGGGTTGCAGCGATCCCGAAATCCTGCAGTTTTGGGAGTAAAAAGATCTCAGGTTACGGAGGTCAGAGCAGCCAAATAGTTGCCTATTTTGCAGAAAAAGTTGGCTTTGGCCAAAACTGTACTTCTCAAACTCGAACTTGTGACAAAGGTGAACTTAGTGGGAGTTATATTCACTCTAGTTGTGTTGTCCAAGCTCCGGCAACCTGTTTATTAGAGGGTCAAACCGTAGCACACGACAAAAAGATCAAAACCTGGGAAAACAAGGAAGTACCCTTTGGGAATGCCTGTAAATCTCAGGAGAGAACCTGCACCAATGGTACGCTTAGTGGATCTTACAGCCACCTCAGTTGTATTGTTCAAGCCCCTCAGAAGGATCCAAACAGACCACCAGTTGTCTCCAACCTCGGTCCCTTTATTGTCCCAGCAGGGAAAACTACTAATCAAAAGCTCATCGATAATGTAACCGATCCAGACAATGATCTTTTAGTCTTTTATATAAACAACTCCAAGACTCGTGGAGCGCTAAAACTCAATGATAACAAGACTGGAAATCTTACCTACACTGCTCCTTCTTCACCTGGTCCTGACAATTTTACCTACTGGGTCATTGATAATCACAGCAACAAGTCCAATATTGGTTTGGTTCAAGTCAATGTGGTTCCAGATAATCTAGAGCAGCCAAGTGATAACAATACAACTTTTGTTGTTAAAGTTTCTGGAGGAAAATATTTACTGGATGGCGTTCAAAGAAAAACACTTACTCTAAAAAGAGGGCATACATATAACTTCGACACTCGAGACCAATCCACAGATAATCACCCATTATATCTGGGAACGAGTTCGGCAGGTGATAATTACAAAGACGAATACACAAGTGGGGTTACAAACAGTAGGACGAGAAATAAGATTTTGACGATTGTAGTTCCTGGAAATGCTCCGAATAATCTTTACTACAATTGCGGTCTTCATCCGAACATGGGTGCAGCAATTACAATTGTTGGTGGGACCGCACTAGAGCCGACAGTTGCCCCAACAATTGTCTCTACCCATCCTGCCAAGAATGCCAACAATGTTTCGGTGCCTGACAACATCACCATCAACTTCAGTACGGAGATCGAAGCCAGGACTGTCGATGCCAATCTCGAAGTCAGAGACGGCAACAACCTAGTCAGTGGAGATACTCACACCCATGGAAAGGTGGTGAGCTTCAAACCACGGGGTGCATTCAGCCACGGTGCAAACTACTCGGTCACAGTGAAGCCCGGTATCACCGACAAAGCTGGTAACGCCTTGGCATCTGCCAGTACTTGGAACTTCACCACGGCTCCAGCTACTGCCTCTGCACCGTAAGAGTCTGCGCTAGCATTGTGGACCCTCTGAGGCCTAGATTTTCAGTGGTGCTATTCTTGAGCTGTGGCCAGTCACCCGAGACACTCTGACCAACCCAGCGTTTTCGAGATTCTTTAGTGCTCTTTGTTTGGCCCCTCTAGAGATCCCGAACCTAGCCAAGAAATTCTTTGGCAAAGTCACTGACTCTTTTTGGCTCAGCAAGAACCTAAACTGTAAAAGAATACCAACCACCAGCGCCTGTGTCCCAAGCTCTGCTGCCATCTCGACCCAGGCAAGTTGTACTTGTGGATGTAAGAAGAAGCCTGACTCCTGTCTTGATTGGAGTTCACGGAGTTGAGGATGCCTGTAGGCTACTCTCTTCTCTTCAATGGGTATCATTATATTCTAAATAGATACTCTAATAGAGGGACCGGGTACTCACTGGCGTACAGGTAGGTGAACACTGGCGTGCGGGTAATACTTACTTCAAGCAACATCAGGATCTGGCAGTAGGCTCATTACCTTATCCCAGAATGCACCGCCACGCTCTTCATCCCGATACCTGTCCGGATAACGATAGATATCCGCATCAGTCGTCAACTCAAAGTCTCCCAACACCTGCCGAGAAGCTTCTCGCATCAACTCCTGCGCTTGGCCGATTTTCTCCTCAAGCTCATCTAGCGGGGCTTCGATCAGCACAGCGTCATGTACTGGTGCACAGACCCTGATTCCAGCTTCTGTCATCAGGATACAAGCAACTCTCAGCATCTCTGCCCCATTGGCCT
>JACLAD010010922.1_pt1 | contig 12648 bp, 13 predicted proteins | sample 8027901 | NCBI WGS metagenome assembly JACLAD01 (sample SAMN15725071, study PRJNA655200) | protist metagenome | isolation source: fluorescence activated cell sorting (FACS) single amplified genomes of... | place: Spain: Blaines Bay Microbial Observatory, Mediterranean Sea | collected 2016-07-05
ATACCGGCTTGCGGAGGTGAGGACCGCCAGGAGAGCATGGGATCCGCACAGGTCGGATCGCCACGCCGTTGGCCAGCCTTACCGACGCGAGCCGGTGCCCTTGTTTCCGTCTCGCCAATGTCGGGCGGGTCAGGCAGGATGAGTTGTTTTGATCATACATATCTGAAATTATATTCTAAAAAACATTTTTTTGCTTTTGAGGAGTATGTGTGGACCTGATTTGGTACAGCAGCAGGTAGCGGGAGAAGGACCATTGGATCATCCCTTTGAGCATCCCCGGGCGTACCCTTCCACACACAGCGTGAATACCGTTTTACAGGCGGGTCATAATGTTGGACATTTGAGGGCAAGTCCGAGTCGAAGTGCATCTCCTAGTAGTAGGAGTCCTAGCCGTGTTTGATGATTACACTATTTAAATTGAATTAATTCATTCACATTCAGATTAAATCTTTGTGAGATTGATATCCATTTTGTATTTGTTTTGATAGTGTATTATGTTTCACAGATTCAATATATTTTTATTCAGAAAGATATCAATCAGTAATTATGACGCAACCTCAAAATGATAGTTTGCTTGAAGACCGGGACAATCGTTCTCACCATGTAGAGCAAATGGAGGTAGAGGAAGCTGAATTACCTGCTTTCAAAAGGGTATTGCTGCCTACTATGGGTATGTTTGCGGGGTATGCATGTCAAATCGTATTACAAGGGAAGTTGAAATCACATCTAGATGTCCCGCAGCATGGAGATCTGGCGAGGGCGTTTACGTTTGCGGTGTCCTTCCAGTATATTGGTAATTTGGTGTTTAGGTTGGCGCATAATTTCATCTTTGGGTGTTTTACAAGTAATGTGAGGGTTGTGATCTCCCAGTTTAGTATGATGACCGCGTTGGCGATTGTTATATTTATGTTTACCACGAAAACTGCGAGCATGCATCTGGTAGCGTTGGCGTACGGCCTGAGTGGCATGGCGGTTGGTTCTTTTGAGAGTAATTTGATTAGTGCGATTACGCCGCTGGGGAAAGAGACGAAAGTGTGGGCGATTAGTGGCTTGCCGTTGGGGTTCTGTATCATTAGTGTCGCCGGATTTATCTTGATGGGTATGGGTCTACCTCCAGTGATGTTGTACGTGATGACGTTTATATTGAATGTGGTGGGATTTGTGGTTTTTCAGTTTTACGTGCCGTTTGATGTGAACTCCAATCGCCAGCAGAACATCATCGAGAGTTTGAAGAATTGGGGTGAGTGGATGCCGCAGAGTTTTGTATTCTGGCTGGCGTTGTTTGTAGATATGTTCTTCGTTGCTACGTTCGGCCCGGTGCTTCTGTATATCTTTAATGACCGTGCGGTCGTACCTCTGTGGAACCCAAATGACACGACCTGGCTAGTCAACCATGATTTGTACGTTTTCACATTTCAATATACATTTGAAAGGTTTTTGATTATTTTATTTTTGTTATTTGAGTTTTTTGGCGGTGGTAAATTTGTTTACATTCGTTGGCGATGCTGGGAGTCGGCGCTTAGCTTATAACATCCCAAATTTCCAGAAGTTTTCTCGGCGGTTGCAGAGCGTGGTGTTGGCGCTGATGTGCAGCATGCTTGGGGCTTGTTTGGTTTGCTCGTTGAAGGGCATTGCTGCGCCGTTGGGTATGTTCTTGGTGTTCTTTAGCAATGGTTTGATATACGCGTGCTCAACACGGCATATTGACTTGGCCATTTCAAGCCGATTTAATTTAGTCGCACTTTCAGTTTGGCTGTTCGTCGGTGACATCGGTAGTGTCATCGGGGCTGAATTGATCGATTGGGTTAGGGCGTTAGCTTGCGGCACTGCTCCAACGTACCCTCATGTCTGCCTCGCGACAAACTGATTCCTGGGTGTAATATTCATCACATTTTATCACACAAAATTGTTTGTTTGGTGTGGTTGAAGTTTTGTTCTGTAGAAGATGGTTCAAAGAAGCCAGACAGATTATTAATACTAGTCATTATCATCATTATAATATTATTTTACGTGTTATATTTTTTTGTGGTTCACCTTTTTGGTCGTTTTATCAACTATTACCCAAAACATGAATTTGATTGACATTTTCGTGATTTTGGACTCCATTTTGAAAATAAAATGGTCGTTTTATCAATACTATGCAGGTCTTTGTGGATTGATTTGTATGTTCCCATCTTGGGGGTACTTAGGGGATTTGAAAACTTACTTGGAAAGTCATACTCAGCTGGAATTATTGGTTCTGGTGTTTGAAATCTACTTCTTGTTTTTCTTCTATTCACGATTAAGAGTTTGGATTGAAAGGGGACGATACCATTGTTAACCATGGGTAGTGTTTTTAGCCATATTAGCGAGTCATGGAATGTCTCGAGTGCAGAGATTGCCTACCGCGAGAGCCAGGGCACCCAGCCGCATGGGCCATTTACCAGTCCTATGGATTTGTTTTTGGCAAATGTTGGGTATTTGGGTGTTACCTTCTTTTTGTACCGTTATATGCAGACTCGCGAACGGTTTAATTGTGGAAGTTTCAAATCGATTCTACTTGTGTACAACTCGATTTGCGTTGCTCTCGCTGCGTATGTGGTCTGGGGTATCTTGAAGGTGCTTTTGAATGACAAGATCCCGAGAAAGTTTGTATGCAATAAGCTTGTTGTACCTGGATCTGAAGAGGATGTCGATGGTCATGCTGAGTTTCTTGCGCACATCTTTTGGGTGTTCTACATCCAAAAGTTCTGGGAGTTCTTTGATACATGGTTCTTCATCTTGAGGAAGTCGTTCCGCCAGGTTACATTCTTACATGTATTCCATCACAGCAGTATTACCTTGGTGGTGGGGTTGATCTGGCCGCATGATTTTAATGCGGATATGTATTTGCCCATTCTGCTAAACGCGTTTGTGCACGTTTTGATGTATTCCCACTACATGGTCAGCGCACTCGGCATGCCCACACCATGGAGACCGTACCTTACCAGTATTCAGCTTACCCAGTTTATCTTGATTGCTACGCAGAGTGGGATTGCTATGTATCGGGGTGATGGCTGTGGTGTTGGTTACTTTGCGAAGTTTATTCTGGTAATTTACATGGCTAGTATGCTGATCCTCTTTGGTAATTTCTTTTTGCAGAGTTACGTCTTGAAGAAGGATAGTGCCCGTTTTGGTGATGGTGTTGTTAAGCAGGTTGAGCCGATTCAAATTACCAAGAGTCATTTTGGTCGTGTTGTGCTTGATGAGAATGGTGAAGGTAAGGTTGATTTGCCGAAAAGCTTTTCCGATCCTTTGGAATTAAATTATTCTATCATGCCGATTGGAAAGCCCATGCCAAATCTCCACGTATCGCACGAGCCCGGCGTCAGCGACTGCTCGTTTGGCTTGGCTGGCGGTTCCCCCGGTCAAACCGTTTCATATACCGTTACCATGATCACCACCATCCTTGGTAAGCCACAGAAGAAGCGTCTCATTCCTCTCCCCCCGTGCTGCACTAAGCCAAACGGAATGGAAGAACCTTGCTCACCAAAAAGAGACAGTTTGACATAGGATTTTTTTTTGAAAAAACATTTTGAATTTTTATGAAATTTAGGCAGATTTAAGCTTTTTTTCAATCCAATATTCATGATTTTGATTTTTTTAGGTGCTAGTCCCAGACAAGGAGCGGGTTGTGGTGAAGCCATCAAGGAAAGCAGGGGAGATGGTGTGCGTCAACGCAAGTAAGTGATCGACTATTATTTTTTTAAACTAATAATTATTGTAATTTGTTGTACATATAAACCTATTTGCAAATTTTGTGAAAGTTGTTTGCATCGAAAAAAAGATGCAGCTACTTACCTAACTTTTTAATGTTGATGTAGCAAATTCACGACTGTGGGTTTGCTGATTGATAATATATTGTTGTTTTTAGTCATATTCATTCTGTATGTTTGTTATATGCGTATTATTCATGTTCTCTGTCGTATTATTTAACAAAGATTTTCGTGATTACGTTTTCTTTTCTCGATGATCACGATTTACAACAACGCAGAAGTTTTATAATTGATTACTTATTTGAATCTGTCTGATTTAATTCATTGCGTCGAAACCATGACGTATAAGGATAGGCCAGCCGCATTTAAAAGAGACGTGCTAGCTGTTGTTGGCTGGACCATATTTTTTATTGTGTCTTACACAATTATTAAATTACTGCAGCGCTTTGCCGGTATTGATTTGATCGATTTTGCAGTTTCGTTCCACGTGAGGATATTCTGGTTTGTGGTGTATGACATCTGGATCTTCTGGTACAATGTATTTTGCATTGCGGTCTCGATAGTTTATTCTGCGGGGTTGCTGCTGCCGGAGGATTACCAATTCATTGAAAATCTTGAAGTTTTAGTGATGGATTGGGAGCAAGCAGGCCACCCGGAAACCATGGGGGAGGTTACGAAATGTTTGGTGTCGACGTGTGCGATTGTTGCAGTAGTACAGCCATTTTGTTGTATTTCAAATTATTGGTTTTTCGTCTCAAAGGAGACTGGCATTACTTGGTTTGCTAGTACGGCTGTCGATATGAGTTGTCTTGCAGGCGTGTCACTGGGTTATTTCGCTTTGGATGGTCTGTTGAATTATTGTGTCGGTATGAGTCTGGGGGTTACGTTGTTTGATTTATTGTGCGTGGTGCCATTTAGGATTTCAGCCACAGTAATGGCGATTTTATGCAGCGTGTTGACACCACCTCTATGTATCATTGTTGGGTGGGAGAGGATGACTGGTTGCAGTGCGTATTTGTACGATATGGGACATCCAGCTCATGCGAGTGAGTTGGGGAACTGTTTGGTATCTTTCCTAGCCGCGGCGATTGTATTTCTCATTGCGGTTTGCTTGTTTCATGATAACATAGAGAAGAAATACGTACCAACGATATGCACCACGGTGGCGATGTCTGTTTTGATTATGCTATCAAGGTTTGCAATGCGAACAGAGACGCAGTACGACGTAGATTTCTGCTCGATGGTTGCGTTTTTCTTCAACATGGGCATGATTTGGAATTCCCAAGTGATTCAAGAAAGGGGGCTGGATGGTCTGATGCATATGATTATGTGTAGAAGTATCATGTGGTTTCCGATAGCAATGCTCGGCGTTTCTGCCTATTGATATACCATTTTCTTTTCCATTTTATCTTCTTTTGTTGTGGTTGTTGTTTGTGTCGTGGCAATTTGTTTGTGTCAAGCCGCTGGCAGGAAGGAAGGAAGGATGATATTGAGGATAGTGCTTGGTCCAGGTCTGAGGACTGCTGGAGCCTCACGGATGGTGCCTGGCCCCACTTTTTGATCCAAAAGTGTTATATATACACATAAAATGAACACAAATGGAATTAAAAAATTCAATCCCATTTATGTTCATTTTGTGCGTATATATGATACTTTTTGAAGCCAAAGTGGGGCCAGGCTGGGGCCAGGTTGATATGAAGCCCGTCTGAGGGCTGCTGGAGCCTCACGGAGGGGTCCTGGCCCCACTTTCTGTTCAAAAAGTATTATAGATACACATAAAATGAGCACAAATGGAATTAAAAAAATCAATTCCATTTATGTTCATTTTGTGCGTGTGTATGATACTTTTTGAAGCCAAAGTGGGGCCAGGCTGGGGCCAGGGTCATCTGGAGCCCGTCTGAGGGCCGCTGGAGCCTCACGGAGGGTTGCCTGGCCCCACTTTTTGTCTCAAAAGTGGTATATATACACATAAAATGAACACAAATGGAATTAAAAAAATCAATTCCATTTATGTTCATTTTGTGCGTATATATGATACTTTTTGAAGCCAAACTGGGGCCAGGCTGGGGCCAGGGTCATCTGGAGCCCGTCTGAGGGCCGCTGGAGCCTCACGGAGGCTGCCTGGCCCCACTTTTTGTTCCAAAAAAGTTATATATACACATAAAATGAACACAAATGGAATTAAAAAATTCAATTCCATTTATGTTGATTTTGTGCGTGTATATGATACTTTTTGAAGCCAAAGTGGGGCCAGGCTGGGGCCAGGAGGATCTGGAGCCTGTCTGAATGTAGTTGAAGTTCCTCAACGTGGTGTCAAGGTTGGTTCAAAGGTGTGTCAAGGCCGGCCGGAGTCCATCTGAGCGCAATTGAAGGTTCAATGATGTAATTGTGTTGTAATATATCATATCAAACGATCAATTTGATTAATGATCACTATGAAGCAATCTGATACCTTTTGCCACTGCAGAAAATTTATATTTGCATCGATTGTTTTGTCTTGCCCCACCATTGCATGTTTTCAACCATCTTCATTTTCGATTTTGATATTTTTCGTTTGAAAGAGTACATGGCTACTGCTTTCCAAGCTAACCATGTTGCAGTTTGCTATTTGTCGAAATCCCTTATTTGGCAAAAAGGTTGGGTTACCATTTAGAGGACAACCATGAATTGTTACCGACAGGCGTGTCTTGGGAGGAAAGCCGGGAGAAGTGGCGCGCACGCAAGTAATCTCGTTCGGCGATAAGGATTTTGAACGTTTGGCATGCATGCACCGCGTCGACATCCTGGTCTCCAAATCAGTGAAAATATGGGATATTCAACACCAGAAGAAATGAGGGTTCAACACGAAGGAGCCATTGCTAGAGACGATTGTTGCGCAATCTTCCGTCATATATCCCAAGCTTTAGCACATCTTTGGAGGACAACATCCAGCCAATTGTCCGGAAGGCAAGGCGCTATCAATCAAACCCCAGTGGGAGTACAGGACCACAATGATTTGTACGGTTTTCGTTGGTTTCATTCGTCTTTGTTTGGCCAGTGAGAAACGATAATTAGTGCCGACGTTTCGGTTTGTAGTTCACCGACATTTCGGAAAAGATAGTGTAGGTAAGGTAGTAATTGCACGATCTATTATGAGTCCTGATGATATATAATTATATGTATTCGTTATTTTTTGTGTGTCATTATCAACAATTCACAAATTTTCTTGGTCATGTCTTTTCATTAATTACGAAAAGATCTTGCATATATATTTTCATTTGAAAATACATAATTCACTTTCACAACCATGAGTGGCATTTTTCGAGGCATGCGGCGCATTCCAACATCGCCAATTTTCCACAGGCATAATAACTTTTCCAACTCACTAGCGAGGAGAAATCTACTTCAGCAAGCACGATTCAAGGCGTCCAACCAACCCGGATACGAATCCGCACCTATTGTACAGTGGAGTAAGAATCAATTTCGCTTAGCGCAATTCTTCGCATTTGGTGCGGTAAACGGTCTTCTTCAACATTACTACGGAGACACAAAACCAGGAGAGCATTACTACCATTATCGATTTGTTCATGACAAAAAATGGACAGAGGATGATGAATTATGTGACAATTTAAGTGATTTTTATGGTGGAGAGGATCTCATGCAGATTTTTTCTGTGCTTCCATTTATGGAAAAGCTAATGATGCGTGGCGGCTCCTTTGACGATGATGGTACGGTCCATACATGGGGGTTAGGCGGCAAGGGTGCGATGTTAGTATCAATGGACTTCACAGAAGGAGAAGAGCTCGAAGGTAACTATTTTTGTGATTTTTTATATGAAAAATATGTTTAGATAATTGTCTGGCGCGGCCGTCTGTTTTGATTTTTGATATTTTTTCAACAGGCGACGATTCTGTCATTGGGTTTTTCAACAAGCGTGAACGTTTCCATGATCTGTTTCGCATCCCTTTCACCGACACCAAGTTTACCCTCTGGGACAAGGTGGATGATTTTGGCTACCACCAAAAGAAGGATGGCACGGTTGTGATTTATCAGACCGGGGTTAGTTTCAAAGGACCTTGGATCCTACGTCTCTTCTGGCATCTTCATTCCTGGTATGTTGCGAAGGCTACAATCAAGTATCTAAACACCGACGTTTTCGGTGACTCTGACCGCCTAGAGGAAGCGGAGCATATCAGACATGAAATTCCGCTCTATGCGTTGGAAGAATTCGTCCAATCTGTACAGAAGGATTTAGAAGCGGTTGTTGCTGATCAGCTTAAAAAAGGTGATAAGGAAGCTCACAGACAGGCAGAGAAGGCATTGCGTGAGATGAAGAAGGTCAGGAACACGCTCGACCTCTCAAAGACCAAGAAGACCCTCACCATCCGAACGTATCATGACAATGAAAAAATGTTTTTTGACAATTTTTGAGAAATGCAACTTTTGATCGATTTTGATTTTTTTTACAAATTTAATTCAAAAAGCATGCGTTTATCATTAAAATTTCAACTTTTTGTTTGCAGGCAAGAAACATCTAAGGGTAAGATTGAGTCGGCGAGGCTGAACCTCAACGATAAGGAACTCAGCCAGGCTGTCAGCGACGCCACCCAGGTATTGACAAGATTTTTTTAAAAAGTTTCGATTTTGGTTATTTTTTCCCAATTTGAGAGCAAAAAAATGTTTTTTTTATGTCAAGTTCACATTTTATGTTTTTACAAATGTAGGTCATTTCGTCGCATGGTCATGGTGCTGGTGTGACCAATCAACCTTTGCAAAAGATGGCGCAGACCGCTGCCGGCAAATTGGACATCGAGGACGAAAGGAAAAAGCAAATCTTTTGAAGCATTTTTTTATTTTTGAAATTTACAATTTTCTATGTATATATTCGTTGCGTGGCGGCCACCGTGAGCCAATACTTACCTCTAAGTACGATTTCTTCGCGTATTACCGCAGCTATGTAATCTGGTCGCCAGTTTGGTTCCTGATCTTATGATGTGACGACATCAGTTCGAACGTTGTATTTTAGGAATCATTTGAATTTGATTTGATGAGAAGAAAACATACTTGAGTTGTGTGTTGTCATTGTTGTGTTCTATCAATATTCATTGAAATGTGATTTTGTTGAATGTGTAAATTATGCCCAATTACGATCTGCCCAAAGTATCACAATCTACATTCTCTCATTATTGAGAATTCGATCATATTCAAAGTTTACAAACCAATTTTTTGTATTTTGATTTTATAATTTGATAGAGACCATGTTCAGAAGCGTTGCGGAAATCAGTGCATATGATGAAATTATTTTTGGGCTGCTGTCGGCGATCGTATTGGTATGTTGGTTCGGCATCGACCATTTCGCAGACACAATTGAATTCGCCCGGGTAATCTCCGACTTGGATGTAGAATTCACTATGATACGCTTTCTCTTCGGATTTATGTTTCTTGGAAGCGTTGTGTGGATTGCGTTTGGTGCAGACACAATGAGTTATATCTATGACATTATCGTTCTCATTGTGTGCACAATGCACATCATCATGTTCTATGTCTTTGGAATATTATTGGCGGGTTATTTCTTTGGGTTTGTGCATGCGCTGAATGTTTCTATTTTCTTTATTTTGGTAAATATAAGCTTGTTTGGTTTCTTTTATGTTATGGGGGTGTTGACCGATGTGGCAGAAGAGTTTATGGACGCGTCGTGTTTGGCAGTGGTTTTGTGGCCCTTTTGCAAACCGTTGGCACTGAATTTGGTAATTATTTTTTTATTGTTAACTGTTAGTTTGAAAATTTTGAAATGTTGGTTTTGTTTTGAGTTTGGGATCGGAATGTGTGGACAAGTATGGTGTTTTGTCACAAGCGAGGAGACTATCCCGCCGGCATTCGGCAATTTCATTCTGTGTTATGAATTCGCACTTGGGTGCGCTACAACGTATCCAACTTTGGTCAGCTTATACAAAGATGATTTGCAGTTACTTTTCAATGATGTGAATTATCTATCCTTTGTCATCCTGTTACCATTTTACTTGCTTGACGTATCTCCCTACTGATCACCTTTTAAATTTTTGCATTCCTTGTTTGAGTATGCAGTTGTTTTGTAGCGCGGTTTATAATACATTTGCGTGCGTGTAGTCGTTCTACAACAGAATCTTTCGTTTTACATTCTTTAGAATTCTACCATGTTTTTCGAAAAAAGTGGTGACAACATTTTGTGGTTGGTGGGGAATGTGATCGGTGTTCTCGCAGCATGCTATCTTTGGGGAACAGAGAACGTGCTCTCGCTGTTCATGCAGCTCTTTGAAGTGGTGTTTGATTTTTTCTTTGATTGGAATTCTGCTTACCCATTGCAAGCATGGTCACCGCATTTGGTCACAGTTGAAATGGTTGATTTATTTAGAAATTTCGGTGCTTTGGAGTTGATCATACCAAAGAGAGTTTCGAAGCGTGACCTTCATCATGATTTCAATCGCCCCGTTCTCACAGATCTCATAGAATCAAGGCGGGATTCTTCTGGCCATGTGATCGTCCTTGCAAATCCTGGGGACCGCATAAGTCTGTTTTGCCTATGGGTTAGTAGTGCGATTTGCATAATTAGTTTTGGGATGTTCTATGATTTCTTGACCCGAAAGAAGTATCTTCCCACGAGGTTGACTGATTTCATATCGCGTACAATTATATCACGATTGCAAGCTCACATTTGTGAGCATTGGCGGAGAATAATGTGCATCATGTTTTTCCGCGCCTCATTCAGCCTAGGTGTTCTCGGGATGTGACAGTCACACTATAATGTACCTCATCTCATTCTGGTCTGTGTTTTGTTGTTAAGGCGTAGAATTCATTTGCATGCATATAGTTATTCATGATTTTGCCCGAGCCACTCATTTACATTTATCAGAATTTTACCATGTTTGTCTATAAGAATTACACTTCGTTTTTTATGCTTGCTGGGTGTGCTAGCGCATCATTGCTACTTGCACTATTTGGCACAGAGTCAATTATCGTGATCATAAGTGAAATTATTCAGCTTTTTTGGATTACGGGGTTGGAATTATTGTTTGATTGGCAGTCTTTGTACCCACTGCAGGTATGGTCGCCGTATTTGATCACACAAGAGATGCTTGAATCATTTTCCAAGCCGGGGCTGATTCGGTTGAAGATACCAATTGAAAGTTCGCAGCGTTATCTCCAAGAAGCTTTCACGAGGCCAGTATTTACTGAATTGGTAAGCTACAGGTCGAGTCCGTCCCATGTTCAATTCAAGTTCGCAAATCCGGATGAGCGCTTGTTCTATTGGTTTGTACGCGTTGGATGCGCCGTCTTCATCATATCTATCTCTTTCTTGTTGGACGCATTGCATCGTTATTGCTTGCCCGCGGAAGGTCCTTGGTCATCTTCATTACTTCGAATCGGAACGCGCATCCGCGATCATTGGAAGTCGTTATCGATTATTATTTTATTCCAAGCTTCTTTCAGCTTGGGTATTGCCGCTATGTAAATATCTCTCTAAATCACCTGGTTTAGTGATTGTTTTGTACGTTGTAGTCGAGATGTAATACAGTAATTATTTATTTGCGTTTTTGGTTCATCTTCACCAGAATTTGTTCAATAGTTTTACATTATTTTAAACCTAAATTAACAATTGTTTTTTCAATTTTTCACATACATCAACCATGGACGCAGCAACTATCAAGCAGGAGTTGGATTCATTCAACGATGGCGCCCCATCATTTTACGGTACTATGATGAGCCTTCAACGGCTGGAGCCAGTGTTGACGCGTGCAGAAAAGCTGTTTGACAAGGAATGCCAAGGAAAGACATTGGATCATGAGGAGCAGAGCATCTGCGATTTGTTAGATGAGCTAAAGCAGGGGGTGCAGCTTTGTAAGCGATGGGCTGGGCAGGAGTTGCAGCAACTTCCAGTGGGATTGACACGTACGGAAAAAGAGCTTGCGGAAGACTTTTTGAAGGCAAGTCGTAAGAATTTAGACGCGTCTGAACCGGCATATGATAAGAAGGTGGAGATGTTCAACACCATCCTAGCCGAGGTGAAAGATTTGTCCCCTGCACGTGAATCATACGCAGCAAGAAAGGCAGAGAGAAAGTTCAAAGCGTTTCAAGATGATTATAACAAGAACGCAACTCAGTTTGAAAAGTGGCAGGCAGGAAAGCATAAATATAATAATCCTAGCGATATGCAAGCGGCTAAGAGAAAGTATGAAAGTGGCAAGAAGGAGCTAATTCAATTGGAGAGGGATTTAGAACAAGCGCGGCGGGAGCGCAGGGAGGAGCAAAACGAGGAGTCTAGCGAAGACGAAGTTCAACAAGGTTGGACCGGCACCGCCTCGCTCAGCACGGTGCGGAAACCAACTACTACAACTAGTGCCAGCCGTCCGCGACGCCCCGCCGCCCGTGCGCCGGTATCCAAAGAAAGTGTTTGGGACACGGCGAACATGACCCTCATGCAAAAGCTGCGCGCGCAAACCATTGCTGATATTATGCAAGATACGATTAATAAGCCTCATGTAGAGCATGTACAACAAAAAGGTGGCGGTACGAAATCACTATTCGAAAAAAATGAACGCTTAATTTTTGTAGATGTTATCCTTGCGCGCTTGGACTACATCATGGATGCTTTTCAACGCCTTTGCGACAATTTATATTGCTAGTGCCTATCGCCCGCCGGCGTTAGCATCGCCGTGCCGGACCTCAGAAAAGCCCTCATGTGTGCTCATGACCTTTTCTTTGGCACGCCAGCGGTTGAGACGCGCATGTGGACATAGAATTCGCTCATCTGAATCAAGACAACGCCCGGCCAGCTTTTCTTCCGATCGCTTTTCCGGGGTGGTATTTTCCGGTGTTCCTTTTTTCTTTTGCATGTATAAATTCTATGGAAATGAAACCGCATCGGGCGATGCTTTTTGAGCCAAACATTTTTGTATGT
>JACLAD010011433.1_pt1 | contig 12648 bp, 11 predicted proteins | sample 8027901 | NCBI WGS metagenome assembly JACLAD01 (sample SAMN15725071, study PRJNA655200) | protist metagenome | isolation source: fluorescence activated cell sorting (FACS) single amplified genomes of... | place: Spain: Blaines Bay Microbial Observatory, Mediterranean Sea | collected 2016-07-05
AATTAGTTCGCTTTTCAATTCCATTTTATAAAAACGATAACGCAGGTAAATCATGCAGTTTGGAAATCATTTTATTGGTTTATCACAGCCACAGGTGATGGGTATTTTAAACGTCACGCCTGACTCTTTTTCTGACGGCGGTAAGCACGCTGATGTAAAACAAGCCTTGGAACACGCGCTTCGCATGATTGATGAAGGGGCTAGGTTTATCGACATTGGCGGCGAATCTACACGTCCCGGTGCGCCCGAGGTTTCGCTGCAAGAAGAGCTAGACAGAACCATTCCGGTAATAGAGGCGGTCGCAAAAAATGCACAGTGCGTAATCTCTATCGACACCAGTAAAGCTGAGGTTATGCGCGAGGCGGTGAAAGCAGGCGCAGGGCTTATCAACGACGTTCGTGCGTTACAAGAGCCCGGCGCATTAATCGCGGCAAGCGAAACGGGTGTTCCTGTATGTTTAATGCACATGCAAGGACAGCCTCGCACTATGCAAAATCATCCAACTTATCAAGACGTGGTAGAAGACGTCACTCAGTTTTTGCTTGAACGGGCAGAGGTGTGTGAGAAAGCGGGTATCGCTAAAGAGCAAATTTTGTTTGACCCGGGGTATGGGTTTGGTAAATCGTTAGAGCATAATTATGCATTGGTTAAGCATTTACCTAAGTTGATGGACCTCGGTTATCCAGTGCTTGTTGGTATGTCTAGAAAGTCAATGATTGGTAATTTGCTTAATAGAAAAGTGGATGAGCGCTTGGCGGGAAGCATAAGCCTCGCTACAATTGTTGCCCAAATGGGCGCACAGATTATTCGGGTACACGACGTAAAAGAAACTGCAGATGCAGTTAATATCGTGAACATGCTGAATAAAATCGAATAAGGAATAACAATGACGCAGCGCAAATATTTCGGTACCGACGGCATTCGCGGCAAGGTTGGTGAAAGTAATATCAACCCAGAGTTTGTAACAAAGCTTGGATGGGCGGCCGGTAAGGTATTAGCTGGACGTGGTACGAATAAGGTTCTTATAGGTAAAGACACCCGCATTTCAGGCTATATGCTTGAATCTTCATTAGAAGCAGGGCTGTCTGCCGCAGGTATTAATATTGGCCTTTTAGGGCCAATGCCAACGCCAGCCATTGCGTACTTAACAAAAACATTTCGCTCTGAAGCGGGCATTGTTATCAGCGCATCGCATAACCCTTTTTATGATAATGGTATTAAGTTTTTCTCTGCCCAAGGGTTTAAACTTGATGATGATATCGAACTTGCCATTGAAGCTATGCTTGAGCAACCGATGACCTGTGTGGCGTCTGATAAGCTAGGTAAGGCTACGCGAATTAATGATGCTGCTGGTCGTTATATCGAATTTTGTAAAGGCACATTTCCCTCTGAACTTTCACTGACAGGTTTAAAAATCGTCGTTGACTGCGCACATGGGGCTACCTATCACATTGCATTTGACGCATGAAGAATATCCACACACCAATAAGCAACAACATGGGGAACCATGAAATAAAGATAGACGTCCAAAGAGACTGTTCTTCTGGTGGTTCACCGTAAACTCTTACGTCGTTTTTAACCAAGTCAGATACTAACTTGTCATCGAAGTAAGGTACGAAAGTTTGGAAAGTTTCGCCTGAACGCTTTGTACCGCGAATTTCGCCATCATTATTAATGCGAACTTCACGAATATTTCCCTGTTCTGCTTCTCTCAAAAACGTTGTGTAGTCGGTTTGTGAACGAGACGATTCACTCGGTGAAAAGCTCTGAAAAACCGACATTAAAACAACGGCGATGACTAACCATAAGATTAAATTTTTTGCCATATCGCTCAATGCTACTAACCTCTATAAACCCGAATTGCTTGCATATTCAACAAGTTGATTATTGAATAAGCGACACAACTCGCAACGAAAACCGCTTAACCCAAAGCGTACTACACTTTATACCCACAAGCCACCAAATACACCTCACGAGACCGTGATCTCGACGAGTCTGGCTTACGTGTTTTTATTGTGGTGAATGACTGTTTGAGTGCGTTCATGAACTCAACGAAGCCCTCACCTTGGAACACTTTAATTACAAATGAACCGCCGGGCTTTAATACTTGGTGACACATATCCAGCGCTAGTTCACAAAGATACATAGAGCGAGATTGGTCAACCGAAGCATTACCTGCAAGGTTCGGTGCCATATCAGACAACACTATATCTACGGTGTTCCCGCCAATTCTGTTCAATAGTGCGTCGAGAACTGCATCCTCTCGAAAATCACCTTGTAAAAAGTCGACGCCTACAATGGGATCCATAGGCAAAATATCGCACGCGATAACTTGACCATTTTCACCAACGAGCTGTGCGGCTAGCTGTGACCAGCCACCAGGCGCAGCCCCAAGGTCTACAAGTGTCATTCCGGGCTTTATAAGCTTATCTTTTTTCTGGATTTCTTCCAGTTTGTAGATAGCTCGCGATCGCCAACCTTCCTTATTTGCTTTTTGCACATAATGGTCGTTAACGTGTTCTTGAAGCCAGCGCTTACTGCTGGCGGAGTGTTTCTTTTTTGTCATTCCAACACAATGTAATTAGGATTGTAGAGAAGATGGCGTTAGAATACGTTATTTCAAGCTTAAACTAACAGATTAATTGTAAGAAATATTTATACATGAAACTTTCAAATAAACAGAAGCAATTTCTAAAAGGCCTTGCACACCCGCTAAAACCTGTTGTGCAGCTAGGCGGCAACGGCCTAACCGAAGGGGTGGTTGCAGAAATTGACAACGCTCTTAACCACCACGAATTAATTAAAGTTAAGGTGCCTACCGATGACCGCGAAGAAAAAGCGCTTATCATGGACGCCATTGTTCGTGAAACCAACGCTGTAAAGCTTCAGGTAATTGGTCACACACTTATTATCTACCGTCAAAGCGAAGACTGTAAAATTCAGTTGCCAAAATAAGCGTTTTAATGGTGCCGATCTTCTCGGCACCGTAGTTTTTCTTCTTACTTCTCGTTAACATCACATTAATAATAGTGATAAAACGGGTTTAAAGGAAATCTATGACGCTAAATAATCTCACCGCTATAGTCACAGGCGGTTGTTCAGGTCTTGGTCACGCTACTGCTATTGCGCTTCGTGAAGCAGGTGCCAACGTAAGCCTTTTCGATTTAAACGAGGAACTTGGCGCAACACGCGTTGAAGAACTAGGCAGTGACAATACCCTTTTCGCCAAAGTGGATGTACGCGATGAAGCTTCTGTTCAAGACGCTATTGACGCGACAACGCACAAATTCGGCGCTATCTCTTTAGTGGTCAACTGCGCAGGTATTGCTCCCGCAAAGCGCCTTCTAGATAAAGAAGGCAACCCTGCACCACTTGGTGATTTCCAAAAAACTATCGATATCAATTTAGTGGGCAGCTTTAATGTATCTCGCTTGGTGGCTGCGGCCATGGCAAAACAAGCACCTATTAACGATGAAGGCGAACGGGGCCTTATTGTTAATACTGCTTCAGTAGCGGGTTACGAAGGTCAAATAGGCCAAACAGCCTATGCAGCAAGTAAAGGCGGTATTATTGGTCTTACCCTGCCAATGGCTCGAGATTTAGCACCACTGGGCATTCGAGTTAACACTATCGCGCCGGGGGTAATGGGTACGCCAATGCTGCTTGCTATGCCTGAAAAAGTGCAGGATGCCCTTTCTGCCAACGTGCAGTTTCCTATGCGCCTTGGCCTACCTGAAGAATTTGCGAAATTAGTTATTCATATGGCAAACAACAGCTATCTAAATGGTGAGACAATCCGCTTAGATGGCGGGCTGCGCATGCCGCCTAAATAGCCAAAGAAAGTTAGTCAACGAGGCAATCGACAACGCCTCGTTGAATATTAAACGCCTAGGGTAGTTAATGCCAATACCGCCAATCAATACCTAGTGATAATTGGCATTATTTAAATCTTAACAATACCGTGAACACTATCATAAATTCGAGTATGGGCTCTTTTATTGGCTTTTGCTTCATAAAGTGCCTTATCCGCTTTTAGCAATTGCTGGGCAATCAGATTTGGTTGAGCAAGGTCACCTTTTTCTAACACAGTACCACCAATACTTGCCGTTAAAGGCTTACCGCTGGGTAAACTAATTTCGCTTATGGCATTGTGCAGCCGTTCGCTAAAGAGCTTTATGTCTTTTATATCTGTGTTAAAAAGCACCATTAAAAACTCTTCGCCGCCCCATCTCGCCACAACATCTGTCTCGCGCACTTGCTCCAGCAACACGTGTGATAACTTTATAAGTATTCTATCGCCTTCTTCATGCCCAAAGGCGTCGTTAATCTTTTTAAAAAAGTCGATGTCCAAAAGCAGAAAAGATAGGGGGACAAAGGCTCGACGCGATTGAGATATCATTTTTAGCACATCGTCATTTGCCGCGCGACGATTAAGTAATGGCGTCAATGTATCTCGACGGCTTACAGCCGTAAGCTCTTTGGTCTTCTTTTCAAGTTGATCTTTTGCTTCTATCAACTCCTGATAAAGCTTATCTCGTTCTTTTGCAACGTATATCGCCCAGTACAGTATGTGACCTGAAACCGTGATATTGGCCACAGCGGGCACTCTTTGGCCCGAGCCCGATAACAAGGTGATTTGAACTTCTAAATATTCACCATTGGCTAGGAGTATAGGTTTTATATAACTTTCGTAAAATATCGAACTTGCCTTAGAGACGATATCGATTATTTTCTTCTCAGAACTCCACTCTACCCCAAGAAACGACTTGGCATAGGGATTAAACCATTTTATTTCTGTCGTTTCTAAATCCGATTTAAGTAACAAACAGGGGAAGTCTTCCTCTACTGCTTCTTTCAAGCTGCGAAATCCTCGAATAAGGTAAACACAGTAGCCGGGTTAGTCATGTGTAAACAATGTCCATAGGCATCAACGATATGCATTTTAGCGTCCGGAATAGCGTTATTCATGTATTCCCCCACATTTGTTGACGCTAAATTATCGTGCTTGCTTTGTAAAATAAGTGTAGGAAGCATGAGCTTTGCAAGCTGGGCTCTGTCGTCAGAAAAAAACGTAGTTTTGGCAAACGGCTTGGCGAACTTAGGGTCCGTAGAGCAGAAACTTGTTTCAAGTTCTTGAATTAAGTCTGCGCTATTGTCTTGCCCCATGACCAAGGGCGCTAAATAATTTGCCCACCCCACATAGTTCTTGTCCATAAGGTTTAATAGTTCTTCTAAATCTGCTTTGTCGAAGCCTCCCATGTAGTCAGGGGGGAAATTTAGAAAGCAGGGAGACGGACATACCATGACAAGCTTAGAAAAAACGTGAGGTAATTGGATAGCCGCGCGCATGCCAATCATACTGCTAACCGAGTGCCCGACGAAGATTACATCCTTAAGGTTTAACGCCTCGCAAATATCTAGGACGTCCTGAGCGTATCCATCGAGTGTCGCATAGCGATTAGTATCGTAGGCTGAATAATCAGAAGCGCCGCATCCTACATAGTCAAATAACACTACTTTGTACTTTTCTAAAAGGTAGGGTAATAGGTGGCACCACATCTGCTGATCACAGCCGAAACCGTGAGCTAACATTATTACGGTACTTCCTGAACCATGGATGGTGACGTTATTCCTCGTCACTACACTGCAATTCGGTTGCATGGTTTACCTTCTTACTTTTTTAAACGGCAACACGGCTATTTCTAACATTGATGCGGATATTAATGTTATGAATGCCAATATTGCCTAATATATTTGTTATTACTCATATTTTACACCAAAATACCATTATTATTTCACGAAAAAGATTAGCTTTTCGTCTACTCTCCATCTCCACCATTTACAATAAGCGCAATGTTGTATAAACGATTTACTGCATGGTAGTTAATAGAATTTTTGGGGTAGCGGCCTTTACTGCTAATTTTACCCGCCTCTTGTTCCATCAAAATGGTTAACGCGTCGTCTACGGTTTCAACGGTGTAAATATGGAATAGCCCTTTTTTCACTGCATCAATAACGGTGGTGTCTAATACCAAGTTGATGGCATTCGATTTAGGAATAATTACGCCCTGTGTACCGGTAAGCCCGCGGTGCTGACACAAATCGAAAAAGCCTTCGATCTTTTCGTTTACGCCGCCTACGGCTTGCACTTCACCATACTGGTTTATTGAACCCGTTATAGCCAAAGTTTGTAGGCACGGTATTTCTGTAAGGGCAGATATTAACGCGACTAATTCGCCAAGAGAGGCACTGTCGCCGTCGATATGCCCGTATGACTGTTCTAACGCAATGTTTGCAGAGAGTGTTAACGGGAAGTGCTGAGCATATTTATTACCTAAATAACCGTTAAGGAGCATGACGCCCTTAGAGTGAATAGGCTGTCCAAGCTCTACTTCACGCTCAATATCAACCACACCGCTAGCGCCGGCAAACACAGTAGATGTAATGCGTGCAGGTGTACCAAACGCCGTGTCACCGATATCCAAAACCGTAAGCCCGTTTACTTTACCTACCGCTTTACCTTCAGTGGCAATAAGTACATGCCCTTCTTTAATATCTTTTAGTAGCGTTTGACTAACGCGGCCGGTACGGCGCTTTTTCGCACTTAACGCCGTCTTCAAATGATCAAGCTCTAGGGTGTCGGCATTCGATTTTTGACAGAAGTAATAGGCTTCATTAACCAGTTCAATGACTTCGGCAAAATGCGCAGAAAGTTTCTCTTTGTGCTCGGCCATTCGTAGCGAATACTCTACTAGCCTGCACATGGCATTAACCGTTATGCCTTTAAGCCCCAAGTGAATGAGATGGGCACGTACTTTGCCTACAAAATCGAAAAGTGCCTGTCGCGTAACAGGTATTTCCAAGTCAAAATCTACGAGCACTCGGAATAATTCGTCAAACTCGTCATCGTAATCTTGTAGCGTGTAGTACAGATCGCGGGAACCTAGCAAAACGATTTTCACATTTAAATCGATAGGCTGAGGGTTTAGCGTGATGTTATTCACCATACCCACGTCTTGCTGGGGTAAATCCATGCGCAGTCGCTGTGACTTAATGGCAAGTTTTAGGGTATCCCACACGAAAGGCTGTTCAATGAGCTGGTCAACATCCAACAAAAGATAGCCACCATTTGCGCGGTGCAGTGCACCAGGCTGTATCATTCGGTAATTGGTAAATACACTGCCGTGAACATTGGTGTACTCTATTTTACCGAACAGGTTCTGGTAGGTAGGGTTAGGCTCGTAAATTACGGGTGCCGCATCATCTAATTTATTCGAGACCAATACATTGGGAAGAAACTGCTCTTCTAAAAATACCTTTTTATCAAAGTCGTCACTCTTCTCTTCTTTTTGTTCTTCGCCGTGTATAACCAAAATTGCACTAACCAAAGCGTTTTTAAGCTGTTTGAGGTATTTCATTACCCCAAGTTCAGACGCGTATTTGTGCTCAAGCACTTTGATAAGCGGCTTAATGCCCTGCTCTGCGGTCTTTTTATCAAGCTCACGCAAACGCTCCGAGTTTTCGCGCTTCCACGTTGGCAGACTCAGTAAACTTTCACTTAATCTGTTTTCCAGCTCATCGATTAGGATGTAAAACCCTTTTCGCTGTTCGTCAGTAAATGACGCAAATTCCGTATCGCTTATTGGCTTACCGTTAATAATGGGTGAAAACGTGATTGAACCACCCTCTTCATAAAGCGCAACGTCGTTTGCTTGTGCGTAACGCTCAACGGCGTCAATGGCGGCATCATATTTTTGTTCAAACTCTCTTGATATCGAAGCACGACGGCGTTGATAACCCGGGTTGTCGAATGCAATGGGCAATGAGTCCAAGACATCATCGATAAGTGCAGCCATATCTTTGTGAAACGCTTTGCCGCCACCAGGAGGGAATTTTAGCGCTACAGGCTCACGCTCTTCCTCAAAATTATTGATATAACACCAGTCGTCAGGTGCAGAAAGTTGAGATACCTGGCGCTCTATGTAGTCTTTTACTAGGGTAAAACGACCGGTCGCAGGCTCGCCCATAACATAGAGGTTATACCCCTTAGTGTTAATGCCTAGTCCAAAAGTGAGCGCTTCCCGTGCACGCTCTTGCCCAATAAAAGTCGCATTTAGCGCTTCATCGTCTTTTAAAGCACTGTTAATCGCTCGGCGATTGATGGTAGGTGAAAGCGCATCTACATCTAACGCATATAAATTAGTGTCTACAGACATGTCTGTTCTATTTTTCGTTTCTTTACTTAAGTGAAACCCTAATTAACAGTAGTGTCAAACGGTTAACTCTAATAAGGCAGCTTTACGTTGTTAATTGCACAACAAACAACCATCTTAGTGCCTTAATGAGTACGTTGAGGCATATTACTAAGGCAAGTACTAATAACACAAAAAATAGGTCGTTAAGTGAAAATTAAAAAAGTGGCTCTACAAGCTATCTTCTTTAACGGGCCTAAACTGCTGCATTAATGCTCACTTTTCATGCAAGCAGAAATAAATATTGCCTAGTTCAGTGTTAAGCTATTGAGGCATGGCTTAGCGCTGGGTTATTCTATTGGGCTATATGTATGTAAAGTGGGAATATCCCACGTGCGGTTAAATGGCAATAATGCAGGAGAGGTTACAAATTCTCTTGTAAATCGTTCGCCTTATGCCGCCCCATAAACGTTTTAACTTTTAATGCGGAAGCCTAAGTTTCATGGCCGATAATCAGTACAATCCGAAAGACATTGAACAACGCGTTCAGCAATACTGGGAAGAGAACCAATCTTTTAAAGCAAACGACGACGTAGAAAAAGAAAAATTCTACTGCCTGTCTATGTTCCCCTACCCTAGTGGCCGACTTCACATGGGTCACGTGCGCAACTACACCATTGGTGACGTGATCAGCCGTTTCCAGCGCATGCAGGGTAAAAACGTATTGCAACCTATGGGTTGGGATGCTTTTGGTCTTCCGGCAGAAAATGCGGCAATTAACAACAATACCGCACCGGCGAAATGGACATACTCCAACATCGATTACATGAAAAACCAGCTTCGCTCGTTGGGTTTTGGTTACGACTGGGATCGCGAAGTAACAACATGTAAAGCTGATTACTACCGCTGGGAACAATGGTTCTTCACACGCCTTTATGAAAAAGGGCTAGTGTACAAGAAAAACTCTACTGTGAACTGGGACCCTGTAGATCAAACTGTTCTGGCTAACGAACAGGTAATTGACGGTCGCGGATGGCGTTCAGGAGCCCTTGTTGAGCAAAAAGAAATTCCACAGTGGTTTATCAAAATTACTGACTACGCTGAAGAGCTTTTACAAGATTTAGAGCAGCTTGAAGAGTGGCCAGACCAAGTACGCGCTATGCAGGCAAACTGGATTGGCCGCTCTGAAGGCGTGGAAATTACGTTTGACCTAGCGTCAGCGGTTAACGACATTGCCGATTTAACGGTATATACCACACGTCCAGATACTTTCTACGGGGTTACCTACGTTGCAGTGGCAGCGCAGCACCCATTAGCTGAGTTTGCAGCACAGTCTAATCCAGATTTAGCGGCATTTATCGAGGAATGCAAAAACACCAAAGTTGCTGAAGCTGAATTAGCTACGATGGAGAAGAAAGGCTTTGCCACAGGTTTTGAGGTTATCCACCCACTAACGGGTGAAAAGCTTCCAATCTGGGTGGCTAACTTCGTATTGATGGATTACGGTTCAGGCGCGGTAATGGCCGTACCGGGTCACGACCAGCGCGACTGGGAGTTTGCAACAAAGTACGACCTGCCAATTACGCAAGTTATTGCACCAAATGCCGGTGATGAAGATAAGTGCGACCTTTCTGCCTCTGCGTATACCGAGAAAGGCAGCTTGATCAATTCGGATAAATTCAATGGTCTTGAGTTTGATGCTGCATTTAACGGTATTGCCGATGAACTTGAGGGCAAAGGCTGCGGTAAGCGTAAGGTTAACTATCGCTTACGCGACTGGGGTGTAAGCCGTCAACGTTACTGGGGCGCGCCTATTCCAATGCTAAATTTGGAAAATGGCGAGTCGGTACCTGTACCGGCAGACCAGCTACCTGTTGTGCTACCAGAAGACGTAGAAATGAATGGTGTAACGTCGCCAATTAAAGCTGACCCTGAGTGGGCAAAGACCACATATAACGGCGAAGCTGCGCTGCGTGAAACGGACACCTTCGATACCTTTATGGAGTCGTCGTGGTACTACGCGCGCTACGCAAGTGCCACAAACAACGATGCCATGCTTGACCCAACGTCTGCCAACTATTGGCTACCGGTAGATCAATATATTGGTGGTATTGAGCATGCTATCTTGCACCTGCTTTACTCACGTTTCTTCCACAAGCTGCTTCGTGATGAAGGCCTAGTAAACTCTGATGAGCCGTTTAAGCGCCTGTTGTGTCAGGGTATGGTTTTGGCTGATTCTTACTACCGTGAAGACAAAGCTGGTAAGAAAACCTGGTTCTCGCCTACTGAAGTAAGCACAGAGAAAGACGACAAAGGCCGTATTGTTAAAGCGTGGCTTACCGCCGATGGCGAAGAAGTTATTCATGGCGGCATGACCAAAATGTCTAAGTCTAAGAATAACGGTATCGACCCGCAGGAAGTTATCGACCTGTACGGTGCCGATACAGTACGTCTATTTACTATGTTCGCAGCGCCACCAGAGCAAACTCTTGAATGGGTTGATTCTGGCGTTGAAGGTGCAAACCGTTTCTTACGTCGTATCTGGAAGCTTGTTACTGAGCATGTGGAAAAAGGTACGCCAGAAGCCATCGACGTTAAGTCACTTTCGAAAGACCAACAGGCACTTCGCCGTGAAGTACACAAGACAATTGAAAAAGTGTCAGACGACTTAGGCCGTCGTCAAACCTTCAACACGGCCGTTGCTGCGGTAATGGAACTACTAAATCACCTTCAAAAGGCGCCGCAAGAAAGCGCCCAGGACATCGCTATTATGCGCGAAGCCTGTGAGTCAATCTTGTTGCTACTTAACCCTATTACCCCGCACATCGCTCACGAGCTTTGGAAAGTACTAGGTCACAGTGAAGATATCGATTCAGCGCCATGGCCACAGGCAGATAAAGCGGCATTGGTTGAAGACGAAAAACTTATCATTGTTCAGGTTAACGGTAAGGTTCGCGCTAAGATGACCATTGCCGCAGACGCGAGCAAAGAGGCAATTGAAGCGTCAGCAAAAGAGCAGCCAAACGTACAGCAATTTATCGAAGGTAAAACCATTCGTAAGGTAATTGTTGTACCTGGTAAGCTTGTAAATATCGTAGCTAACTAGGTCTGCTTATACTATGAAAAAGCACTTACAATTCGCAGTCGCTGTATTGGTTACGGTTCTGGTAACAGGCTGTGGTTTCCATTTACGAAGTAGCCCTAGTCTACCGGACAACATTAATACAGTTGCCATTGAAAGTGCTCGAGCACACGCGCCCCTTGCGCGTGCGCTCGATAAACGCTTAAATGTTTACGGCTTAAGCAGTATAGACACGGTTTCTGCACAAAGCGTGAGCATTTATTTACTTCCTGAAAAACTAGAACGTCAACTGTTATCTGTTTATCCTTCAGGTCAAGTCGCAGAATACGAGCTTATTTACGTTGTTCGCTATCGCGTGCAGTTTCCCGACAAAGAAGCGGTAATGGCGCAGTTTGAAGTGGTCCGCGACTATCAAGATGATCCAGACCAAGTGTTGGCCAAATCTCGTGAACTCGAATTAATGTTAAGCGAAATGCGCGATGAAGCCGCCGACATCATGATTAGACGCCTTTCTAGTCAAGCTGTCGCTGCGCCTGTCAGCGCCGATAAATAGCGCTTCGTCCATGCAAATATACCCAAACCAATTTAGTCAAGATATCACGAAGGCATTGCGCCCATGCTATCTTGTGTTTGGTGACGAACCTCAACAAAAGTTTGATGTCATTGAGCAAATACGTGCTAAAGCAAAGGCCAATGGTTTTGAAGAACGCACGGTCTTGGTGGCTGAAACAGGTTTTAATTGGAACCAGTTGATTGAAGCCACGCAAAGCATGTCGCTGTTTTCTAGCCAGCAGTTTATTGAACTTGAGTTACCTACCGGTAAGCCGGGTACTGAGGGCAGTAAAATGCTGCAAGAAGTCGCAGCGTCGCTTAGCCCCGATATCTTGTTATTGGTTCACGGCCCCAAAATCGGCAAAGATGTACAGCGCGGAAAGTGGTTTAAAGTTTTAGATGACATTGGCGCCTCTGTGCTTTGCTATCCATTAGAAGGGAAACAGCTTAGCGCTTGGTTAAATCAACAACTCAAAGCCCACCAATTATCTGTTTCCGCTGCTGGCGTTAAAATGATTGCTGATTTTTGTGAAGGCAACATGCTGGCCGCTAAACAGGAAATTGATAAACTAGCCCTACTCTACCCCCAGCAATCTATTTCAGAAGCGCAAATAGAGCAGGCTATGGTAGACCAGTCACGTTTTAACGTGTTTCAGCTGGTCGATGTCATGCTAAGCGGGGATAGCACCCGCTGTATTAAGATGCTTTACCGGCTGGAAAGTGAAGGCTTAGAGCCGAATATTATTATTTGGGCATTAATTCGAGAATGGGAGCAACTTTGGAAGTTAAAGCTTGCTGAGCAAAGCGGTCCCATTCAGTGGC
>JACLAD010012326.1_pt1 | contig 12648 bp, 15 predicted proteins | sample 8027901 | NCBI WGS metagenome assembly JACLAD01 (sample SAMN15725071, study PRJNA655200) | protist metagenome | isolation source: fluorescence activated cell sorting (FACS) single amplified genomes of... | place: Spain: Blaines Bay Microbial Observatory, Mediterranean Sea | collected 2016-07-05
AGGCCGGGGGCCCTTAGTCCCCCTATCGATCTATTGATTAAAATTTTTAATTCTGTAGTTATAGATGCAATGGGCATTTTTGTAAACTTTTCGTAGGCTCCTGAAATGAATATTTTTCGCACGAGTGAAAATATTTCAAAACAATCACAAATTATTTTTTCTTTGATTAATGTACTTTTGAAAAATTAGCAAGTTCGCCGCCTTCACTGGCAAAGTTGCTAATCTTCTATCTCTTTGCGAATTTTCCTGATTTCTTCCTTCATGTATGCCTCGACCTCCTTCTGCTCCGTCTCCAGCCTTTGCATAATCCCAACACTAAGCTCTTCAAGGCGGGACAAGGAATATTGACGCTTGAGTTGCGCAGATTCTGCGAGCTTGTTGAAGTCTGCCTCAACCTGACGGACGGTGGCCTGAATTTTGATTATATCACCATCATGATCGCTGCAAGCTGCCGCGGAGGTTGAAATCCATTCGAGTAAAGCTTTGTACCAAACAGTCCATGTATCCCGTACCACACAGTCCCCGTCAAATCCTGTCAGCCCCTGGATCCCTGTGACCCCTTGAGGCCCTTCTACTCCTTTCATCTAGGATAGTGAAAATTATTGAAATAAATGAATGATTAACAAATTAACAAAGCAGGCAATATTTTCCAAAAAAAACACAAGCTTGGGCACGGGCAGCCTCGTAAACGCTTACCGCTATTCCTTGCTCTCCTTTAACTGACATGCCCTTAGATCCATCGAGCCCGGCAGCTCCAGAATCTCCAGGCGATCCTAACTCTCCTGGAATTCCGGGGCGGCCTCTGTGCCCCTTTTTCCCTTTGTCTCCATAACGGTCATCACCTGTATCTCCCTCAATGCCCTCAGATCCAGCCAAGCCTGCAGGCCCAGCAAGCCCCTTACCACCCTTGTGACCTTTGAGAGAAATACTCGAATCATTGCCAGGATCACCTTTTAACCCTCGCTCTTTTCCCTTGAATCCGGAGGGGCCTTTAATCCCGGCGTCCCCCTTCGGCCCTCTTTATTAATTTGAAGGAGTTTTGTTAGTCCTTTAAGAGGCACTGTTCTTATCACATATCAGAATCGGGCGTCAGGTCGTAGACTCACCTATTTCCATCGTCTCCACTCAAGCCTTTGATGCCATTTTCATTTGAGTCCAATCCGTCAGAGCCTGGCAAGCCAATCTATGAACGGCAAATGGAATTAGAAAAATGAAGGATAGATTAAAGAGAGATTCCACATTATCTTCACCTTTCCAGCGCTTCCGGACATGCCCTTTGGGCCTCTCCCCCCAGCTGCAGAGTCCCCACGTTGCCCTTGAAAGCCCCTAGTACCGGCTTGACCTGGTTCCCCAACATGGCCATCATCACCAAGAGAGCCTTGCTTGGAAGCTTTCCCTTTGAGCCCTCTTTCATTCGAATTTTCACCCTGTACACCTTTTGGGCCAGCTCGACCGCGAGACCCCTCAATGCTGAGACCTTCTCCACCCTTTTCTCCTTCTGCGCCATCGCTTCCGAATACACCCTTCAAGCCCTTCAATCCCTTGACCCCATCAAACCCTTTTTCTCCTTCGTCTCCATTCAGTCCGTTTTCAGCTGCCAGCCCCTTGGCACCTTTCTTACCCTTTTCTGGTTGAAGGCCATTTTTACCATCATCAGCGTCCTCCCCAGCATCCCCGTCAAACCCTGTGGCGCCTTTGCTTCCTTGTGTACCCTGAGCTGCATCGTCGCCCTGATCCCCATCATCACCAACGTCTCCGCATTCTCCATCAAAACCCTTGTTTCCCTTCAACCCAGGGTCCCCATCGCGGCCATCGATGGCCTCCTGCCCGGGATCACCAATATTTCCCTGTTTCCCTTTTTTCCCATCAAGTTGAAACTCTGTAGGGGTGTTGCCTTTGTTTCCTTCCCCAACGTCTCCATCATCACCGTTTTCAGCTCTATCGAAAGAATATCCATCCTCCCCTAAGATGGGTTGCAAATACACAAATCACAGTTTACAAGTAAAATTAATAGTGAGTAAATAATAGTGAGTGCTAGGGAAAACCAAGAGGATAAGAGCAAAAAGTTGCAAAATTACTCACCTTTATCGCCAGGCAGACCAGTGAGGCCATCCTCACCTCTCTCCGTCATTCCCGGGAAGTCCTGTCATTCCTGATGAACCTGTGCCCCCTTTGCTACCTTTCAAACCTGGCAGACCATTTCTTGGAACTTCGGCGCTGTCACCCTTTATACCACTCTCTCCAATGCGCCCTTTGATTCCCATCGAGCCAGATTCACCTTCATCCCCAATTTTTCCCTTGTTACCTCGTGGCCCTCCTTCACCTTCATCTCCATTGACTGTTATTGGTGCTTGTCCGGGATCCCCTTTTTCTCCAGGGTCTCCCACAGGCATATCTTCTCCGGGTAGACCAATAAGACCCTTCTTTCCCTTAATTCCGTCTTCACCGCGAATGCCCTTGATGGCATTTTTACCTGACTCTCCCAAGTCACCCTTGGGGCCTGCATCGCCTTTGTCTCCAGGCTGACCTTGTAGGCCATCTTTTCCGTCACTGCCACTCTGCCCTTGAGCCACAACAGTATCCCCTGGGCTCCCCTTGGCTCCTTTTGCTCCTTGGATCCCTTCCTGTCCCTGAGTCGGTTTATTACCTTTATCTCCTACTAGACCATTTGACCCCGATACACCAGTGGGCCCGGTGTTGCCTTTCAGTCCAATTCCGCTCTGTAGACCTTTCTGCCCCTTCATACCCTTGATTCCATCGGCAGAATCGCTACCTTTGCTTCCTTTCAAACCATGGACAGGGTCGACTGCATCACCTTTGAACCCATCTTCGCCCCTTTCTCCCGCAAGGCCCTTGTCCCCGTCTGACCCTTTCTCACCATTACTCCCAGATTGTCCAGGGGACCCCTGCTTGCCGATTTGTTCGTGACCTTTCGTCCCTTTCAGCCCAGGTTCCGAGGCTCTACCTGTGTTTCCCTTCAAACTAGTCCCGGGGTCGCCTCTTGCCGTTCCCGGAGCCCCTGGCTCTCCAGCGGGGCCTGTTTTCCCTTTTTTTCCTGGTGCCCCGGGATTGCCGGGAGCCCCAGGTGAACCTGGATAACCACATTTACCCCGGCGCCCCTTCTTTCCGTGAACACCGACTTTACCGTCGCTCCCATCTTGACCATCTATACCGGGGGTTCCACTTTCTCCCTCATTTCCCTTGTCTCCAGGACTTCCGGGATCTCCACCTTCACCCAAAATTATCCTGTCACTGCCAGGTATACCAGACGAACCTCTGTTCCCATCGTCACCTTTAGCCCCTTCTTCTCCCTTTTCACCTATTAAACCCACAGTCTGTTGTCCTTTATGACCTTTTGAGCCTTTCAGATCAACCTTGGGACCTACATCACCTTTAATTCCTTTTCTTTCAGATTTGCCAACAAATCCTTTGTTTCCCTTGAGTCCCACCGTACCAATCTCGCCAACTTCGTCATTATTTTTTCCATCCATACCAGCCCCCCCAGGTATTCCCTGGAAACCTCGGTGACCCTTGTGCCCCTTTAAACCTTGTTTTACCTCAAACCCCACGCCCTCAGCCTTTCCTTTGTCCATGACATTTTTGTACAATGATTCATATTGAATGTCAAATTCAGCCTGTGCTGATTCTCGATGGTCTGCGAGAGCCTGAGCATGTCTCTGGAGACGTTCTCGTATGGTCCTGAAACCCTCGGTAATTTCTACAACAGTATCATTACTAAGTTTTAGCATCCGGCTTCGCAAAGTGTTTATTTTTTCACCCGTGGCCTTGTTCGCTCCTGCGGTCTTAAGACATACAGAGTTTATGTTTGTTTCATATTCTTTGTGCGAAGTGATCCAGTCAGCCCAAGCCCCAGTAAATATTTTCATTTCTTCGACATCTTTGCCGTAACAACCACTTTTCGGGCTTCCTGTAACTCCGATTTCACCAGTGCTACCAGTAGACCCCTTGTTTCCCTTTGGTCCTAGCACTGCCATCTCCCCTTTCATGCCTTTGACTGTATGACCTTCGTGCCCTGCGATACCACTAGGCCCTCGTTCTCCGTTGAGAGGGAAGGCATTTCTCTGGCAACGAGAGGCTGAAACTTGCTTGGCGAGAATTGTTGCCGAGTCCTCAATACATTTCGAGCGCTTCTGAGATTCAGCTTCAAATTTAGTGCAATCTGAAATTTTGACATACAGCATGTCGTCTACATTGACAGACGGATTCCAAAATACAGGCACAAGGCTTACGTTCTTTGCATGAAGAGCTTTGTAACCTTTTTGCCTGTCTGATGTATCGTCCATATGGTCCCCGTCACTTACGACTATGAGAACACTTTTTCTTCCAATAATTCCACTAAATAAACCAGAGGCAAAGGATATAGATCGACCTGTAGCGGTAGATTTTGCTGCCGGTTTGATTTCTTTGATTTTTTTCACCACGTTGCTCTCATCGTCTTTGCCCTTAAATTTTGAAAGAGATCTTGCTTCGGTTGAGAAAGACATGAGGCCAATTTTTGTAGAACCATCTTCTTGAGCAAAGAGACTTGCGACAAGGGATGATCCAAAATCTTTGATTTCTGCAAAACTCAAAGTTTGTGATTCAGCATTGAAAGATGAGAGAGTCTGAGATTCGTCTAGAGAGACAAGCACTTCTAGGGGAGCGCAAATACGGTCGGAGCGATGAATGGCCTGGAAACCCTTATCTCCCTTTTCACCCACGAGTCCCTTAGTAAGAATTCCATCACTGCCCCTTTTTCCGACAACCCCTGTTGCGCCTTTGGCGCCTGCAACACCTCCAGCTCCGGGGCCCCCATTGATACCCTTCAGGCTGAAACTTCTTTTCCCTTTATTTCCAGAAATTCCCCTCTCACCAAGAAGCCCCGTCTGCCCTTTAATACCTTTATTCCCACGATCAACGTCATCTACCGCTGGCAGCCCAAATTGACCAGGGGTTGGAGAAAATGTTTTTCCTTTATAGCCCTCTTTCCCTTTATCACCGTCAACACCAGGATTTCCAGGTATACCATCAGTGCCATCGGCTCCTGGATGCCCCTTTAAACCTTTAATCGTATCGCTTGACTCGAGGCCCTTCAAGCCTTTCACACCCTTGTCACCATCTTTACCAATAACACCTTGTGCACCGAGTTTTCCTTCACCCCCTTTGATATTGAGGTCACCTTTTAAACCATTGAGACCTTTAACCCCCTTGCTTCCCTTGTTCCCAAGGATACCTTTGGGCCCTCTTTCTGGCTTCGTTGTCGACCCTCGTAGCCCTTTAGCACCATCTATATAGTCTGTCGTTGTGTCACTTTCACCCTTGTCGCCTTTGAAACGCGAGCCAGATGGGCCAGAAAATCCTTGGGTTCCATCTTTTCCATCTTCTCCCGCTGAACCTTTGACCCCTTGAATACCTTTGAGTCCATTTTGCCCATCTTGCCCGGAAAGGCCCGATTCACCCATAAATCCTTTGGAACCTTTCTGGCCGATCTTTCCTTTAGGAGCAAAGCCTGGCTGGCCCTTTCTGCCGGCAGGGAATCCAGTGATCCCTTTGATCCCATTGTCCCCAATATTTCCGCGTGGCCCCTTTCGGCCCTTTAGCCCTGGGGTCGAGTCCCTATTGAGACCAGTAAGGCCCGTATCTCCTATGAGGCCCTTTCTACCATCGAAACCTTTGTTACCTTTGACGGAAGGCCCCCTTTTGCCTTTTAATCCCGCTTCCCCATCGATATCGCCCAGTGCATCGGATCCCGGGGAACCACCCTGCCCTTTGCTGCCACGGCCACCTTGGTCACAAAAATAATGGAACGAAAATAAAATAAATAAAATTGGGAGTTTTGGGTGAATACTGGATACGACCTTATAACTTACCTTTGGATCCATCATCGCCTGGCAAACCTTGCACACCCTGTAAACCATTGAGAGCTTGATCACCGGCTTGGCCTTTGATCCCACTTTCACCGTTTTCTGCTTTGTCTGGCGTCGACCCCCGATTTCCTACCTGACCTGGATCACCAACATAGCCCTTCAATCCATCCACCCCTTCTCTACCGTTGGATCCTTTTTTACCTTGAAGGCCGCTCTCCACACCATCGCGACCCTTAAGCCCAAAGGCCATTGAGCCAGAGTTTCCTTTCTGCCCTCTTGGCCCACTACCGCCATTTTTACCCGGAATTCCTATTGATCCTGGGGATCCAACTTCCCCTAAAGCACCAGGTTGTCCTTGTTCTGGCAATGTTCCTGCGAAGCCTTTAGCACCCTTGGAGCTAACTCCAGGTTGACCTTTTATACCTACTTTTCCTTTGACGCCATCCGTCCCGTCATAACCAACACAATGAAGTGGAAAGATTTGCTCGAATAGGAAATTGTTGTACTTTGAGGTACGAAACTCGTAAGATACCCCAGAGCCATCCTGATTGACAACCTGATATTGTTTCTGTGAACAACCCAGTTGTTGAGAACTCTCCCCAGATGAGCACGCCTCATTGAGGCTTTCGTAATCCTTCATCATTGTGACAGTTTTCTTTATGTTTGCTGGATTATTATAAACTTGCTGAAATTTATAACGTCCTTTATCCTTTTCATGAATACCGCAAAGATTTTCATGCCCATTAATTCTCTCGCTCACGACCCAGCTTTCGCCAATCTTGCAATCATCTGTTGCACTCGCTGTATTTTGAAGCTGTTTGAAGTTAGGCTGATCTCCGACTCCAATGGCAACGATTGATATATCGTCTTTACGGGCTTTTTCGGGATATAAAACCTTGAAACAATCCGATACTCCTTGATGAGAGCAGTCAGGAGAACAGGTTGGATCATCAATCTGATCTTGAAGGGATTTTGCCGTAGAGCAAATGTTTGGCCTAAAAAAAGAGAGTTTTAAGTTATTTTTTGTCAGCGTGATTTTATTTATTTATATTGTGCAAAAATGGGTCTCACTTTAGGGGAGGAGAACCCATCTTCATTGCATCAGAAACTTGCGCAAGCCTCCACGAATCCTGGGCTGCTCCATCCGTCACGTATAAAAGAATCTTTTTGACTTTCTCATCATTTAATCGAGAGCCCGAACCTGAATTCAGAAACAAATCGAGATATACTTTTTCCATGGCTTTTCCACCCTGGGTATTTGTTCGAGAACCTGGTGGGTGTAACGCACTGAATCTGGGGTGTGTAGAGTTCTGGAGCTCGCTATTAAGCTCATGAACCATAGCGTCTACTCCACCAAGACACTGGGGGTATCCTGAAGAATTTTTATCACATCCAGGATAAGGTAAACAATTGCCGTAACCCTTGGTGAAATCGGTCGTCTGCTTGGAATAACCTTTTAAAAACGCCGAGAAAATCGATTATTAACGGGAAATCTTAAAAGATTTGACATCGAACAAAGAGACATGTGGATGGCGACTTACCTCCACGGCAAGGAAACTTCTTGAAGTCAAACCTTGATAATTGTTATTATTATATCAGACCATATCAAACATTGTTGAGGATGACAAATTCTAATCGTAAACAAAACGTACCATATAGCCGGATCGCTAGCAAAATAAGCGAGAGCGATGCGAACGCTTGAACTGAATTCATTGATGCTCCGGGACTGGTCGCCATTTGAAGGATCAGGGTCCAGGTGGAGCTTAAAACGCTCTTTGCCTGTCTCTTCAATACGTCGAATCATGTTTATGACAAAGTCGAGGCTGGCTTTCCAACCTTCCTTCTGAATACTCAGTGAGGCATCAATAAGAAGCACGATGTCAATATTGGGATAGGCACACGGCTGCGATCCTGCAGGTTCCCCTTGTTCACCTTAGTAATAGAGTGTGAATTTTTATTAGTCGTTGATGTGATGAAACCTTTCTTGAAAACATTTTGATTGATTTCACCTTTCTGGCCCGTAGGACCAGGATTTCCGGCTCGGACATCAGTATTATGTTCACCTACACGCAGCACCCGGTCATTAGCGTATGAACAGAGGTGAAAAAGAACTGATAGCTTTGAATTGTACTTGTATCTCACCTGGCAGACCATCTATCCCGTTCATTCCCACCTCGCCTAGCAACACGAATGTTAAGAGCTGATTTCGGAAAAGTAAATTGCTGTTCTGAATAATATTCACATACCTTTGAAACCAGATAGACCACGCACGGGTAGATCTCCCTTACTACCTTTGCTCCCCCTAGCACCATCTTGACCACTACTGCCGGACAGGCCCTTTTCTCCATCAGGAGAAGAGTTCACCGAGTTACCTTTGGCACCGTTTTCTCCCGATGAACCTATTGGCCAAGATAAAAGTATTAGTGTTCCACGGCATTGAATTTTTTTTGTGTCATTCCTCCTGTTTTCTTACCTTTATCTCCGCTTTCCCCGATATTTCCCGATTCACCAGATTGCCCCGAAGGCCCTACCAAACCTATAAAAAGGGTTTCGTTTTAAAATAAAGGGAATGCGTGAGGGAATTCCAAAAAGCGATAACATATTGAAAAATAGGTTTTAGCATAAATTGGTTAAAATGATTTTCTCGTACCAACAAAGCCGAGTGTTCCTTCACCAGGGTCACCTGGTGTTAGTGGATCAAGAGCGTGAGTGTATATAAAGGTTTAACGGCTGGTAAATTTTTGTAAAATGATTCGAACCAACCCTGAGGGCCTGCGAAACCACTTGGGCCCGCCGAGCCTTTAATTCCTTGGAAATCGGCTCGACCTTTAGAGGCGCGGGGGCCCATTTCTCCTTCAATGCCTTTATTTCCTTTAAGCCCTTGCGAGCCTTGAGGCCCTTGATTTCCTGTAAGACCAGAGGGGCCCTGGACTCCTTTGGCACCCTTCTCACCATCATTAGCATGAAATCCTTCAACACCGGGCTCACCATCCTCACCATCTTTTCCGTTGGCCCCCTTATTTCCTTCCAAACCCTTGCGGCCTTTCACCGGGGACGAGCTATGATAGCAAAATGAAGTAACAATTGATTTTGCGAGATCTTTTGGATCAGTAGAAACCTTTGCTGTTATCAAGACATCCGCCGACGCGTTCACAGATGGACTCCAAAAAATAGTGACCAGTTTTATGCCTGCATTTTTGAGCATCTTGTAAGCCAGCAATCTGTCTTTTTCTTGGTCTTTGTGGTCTCCATCACTTATAACAACAAGGATTTCCTCCACCGATGCATCTTTTCCATTTTCATCCTTCCAGTTGCGTGCTCCTGAGGTGGAGTCATGAAAGGTTGAAATCGCATGCTTGATTCCGCGGCTCGTGTCGGTTGACTTTGCTACGGGATCTATATCATCGATTTTAGATAAGAGCCCCTTGACCCCAGAGGAGCCATAAAAATTTGATATAAGCCTAGCTGTAGTAGAAAATGACGATACCCCGGCCCTAGCATTTTCCCCCTCATCGAGGACAGCTTCAGTCAAAGCCTTGCCGTACTTGCGGATGGTCTCAAACCCAGTAGTGGCCGATGATGCTACTGTTTCAGACTCATCAAGCAGAACAAGAACATCCACTGGGGGGCACACCTTTCTGGAAACAATGGTGGTACCAGCATCAATGGGGTCAAACCCTTTAGTTTTTAAGATTGAAAGAAAGGGTGAACGATTAGTTTGTTTCGAACAATAAGAAAGATAAAAATTCAAACTTATTTATGAGAGAAAGAGAGAGAGAGAGAGAGAGAGAGAGAGAGAGAGAGAGAGAGAGTGTGTGTGTGTGTGTGTGTGTTGGGGAGGGGGCAAGATTTTACTTGCCTTTCATCCCTCTTTCTCCTGTAGAACCAGATTTGCCTATAATTCCTTTGACCCCGGTCTCTCCTGATTTGATGAAAAACCCGACGACAAGGGCACTTCGGGGTTAAAACGGCGAAGACAAGGCGAGAACTATCTAAATATGAATAAGCTGACCTCTGTCTCCTCCCAAGCCTTCTGTTCCAGGGATGCCTTCATCCCCTTTGTCCCCACGATCGCCGCTATCATGTCTGGCACCTTTAGCCCCTAGTAAAATCACAATGGTTTAGGGGTGCCTGCAATTGTAGAAAGGGAGGAGATATTATAGGGCTGAAATCAGACAAACCTTGAGAACCTTTTGTGCTAACACTTTCCCCTTTGGCTCCTTTGATTCCGGTAAGGCTAGGAGGGAGTAAATTGTTAGGGGATTTGTAATAAGTACGATGCAGAAGATATGGAGCCAAGAAATTGGCCGAGGGCGATTCTACCCTTGAAAGGTAAATGGGTGTAGGAGATTGCAGCACATCTGCTTACCCTTGTTGACCACGCGGGCCATCTCTTCCGGGGGCACCGTCTTGACCCGTGCGCCCTATATTGCCTTCTTCACCTGTCTCACCCTGAAGTAAAGAGGATCAAAGAAGAAAAAAAGTGTTACTCGCGGTGGTTTTTCGGGCAGTTGCATGCATCAAGGGCTAGCGGTTGAAAGGTTTGAATTGCCACGGCAAAACGTGAAATATAGGCAGAATGATTAACCTTGTCTCCAGGTGGCAATGAAGCAGCCGATACAGTGGTTGATAGTAAAAAGACCGCGACGAGCATCGCTGTCGGCGTCGAGGCAGCACGCATGATGGTGATCGCGTTCGGCCGGCTTCTTTTTATGTTTATGAGTATCAGATACTTACAGATCTTTACTGAACCTTTTGAGTACCGCCAGGGCCTACTCTATATAGTAGGCCCTGGTACCGCACTGTATTAGTACTCGTAAGTACATACAGTACTGCGCGAGATAGCGAGACAGCGAGACAGAGAGACAGTAAGACTTACTGTAAGTATTACTTACTGTAATGTAATTACGAGTAGGAAATTAGGAATACTCTACGAGCAAGACCAGTATTATTAGAGTACGAGTACACTCTTACTCATGATTGCGGCGCTCGTGCTCAAATCTCTAAAATTAATTATTACATACATATGTACTTACCATCAATAATAAGCAATGCATTACTCTATGTATTCGTATGTAAGTAATAGATAGAGTATGTACCCCAGGGCCCACACTGTAACTAATATTTACTATTTGCATGTCATAAAATTTACTTATGACATATAATAATACGAGTACTTACTTTATTAATAATACAATGTCATACTTACTTACTGTATTAATAGTGAGTATTACCAGTATTAATACTAAGGTAATACACGTATTACTGTCTTTCAGTTATCTTTAATACTTAGAGTCTTCATAATATGTGATACTGTCTACTACATAATATTAAGTATTACTTAATATGCAATTAATACATACAGTAGTGTAGATAACATAATATTATTAGTAAACTTTTATCCAAGGAGCACTACTCTACTCTCTCTAGAGTAGGTAGAATCTACTCTACAATATCCGATTAAAGACATGCTTGAGACACTTTATACCACAACCGTTATCACGCCTGTAATAGATGGAGTTCGTCAGCTTATGGTGAGGCCAGCATATTGGCGGCCAAGTATACACTAACCAATAGCAATCCTTCCAGGGGTCATATGATCTAGTACCCATAGCCAACGACGCGGTTCGAGGCTCACTACAGGCCTCGGCGATTTTCAAATATTTTGAAAATTCAAGCGTTTCCTTTTGAATTCGTTCACGGCCCAGGGCTTCTATTTTTTTGTCGAGCTCATAATTTGCAGCCAGGTAGAGGGCCTCATCAAGTTTGTTGCGCAACATGATTGCATCTTTAAATTCCTGTGGCTCTTCTGGAGGCCGGGTTGTTGCTGGAAGAGAAATATCCCCCGAATGCCCACGGACTATCAAAAGTAAAGAATTACAATGTAAAAAAAATGATCACCATCAAACGGAATTTGACCGTCGCAAAAAAATATGAAGTATTTGACCCCTACCGTTGAAAGTGTAATTTGCTGGAAATGACTTAGACTTGATATACCTAAATTATAAGAAGGAACGTGAGTCACTCGGGCGCTGATTGAAATAAAATTAATACTTCACACTCACGTACATGATGTCTTCAAAAGTGAGATCAAGCATCGACTTCAGAACGATGAGGCTCTCATCGAACCTTTCAGTAATAAGGACTAAGTTATATTGATTTATCACATTTTGTGGGCTTGTCCCTTTTTCTCTGCCAAATCGAATCCAATTAAAAAGGCCATCGTGAAAACTTTGGCACTTTTTTGCCCAAATTAATTTGACTTTATTGTTTTCTACCACACAGGAAGGCTCAATTTCTCGACAGTTCGCATTCTTTATTCCTCCACATAAGCTGGACGTGAGGATGGGGGTGTGTGTGGATTAAATCACCAAAATGACAACGGCTAAGGGGCCATGGTTACAAACCTTGGCATAGACGGGCCGCCACGTCGACTGCACATAATGGTTAGTCTCTTGGACATACTATCTAACAGTTATCGAAATTACTGACCTGTGGTAAAAACCCGAAAGTGCACGGCCCCATGGGTGTCTCACGATGGTAAATTTTAGAGCATTTGGAAATGCCATATCCTGCCAAGGCTTCCTAAAAGCACATATAATTCGAGTATTAATCCTTTGGATAAATTTTATGATAGATTTTAGCGCATTTTGGCCCAACCTTTTCGCATGATTGGCCATCAAGTCAAAGCATGTCTCATTGCGACGCTTCAGCCACTCTTTCTCCTCTGCTGGATACAGCACATTCATAGAGCGCCTGGCGGCCACGCCTCTGAAGATTC
>JACLAD010003243.1_pt1 | contig 12645 bp, 13 predicted proteins | sample 8027901 | NCBI WGS metagenome assembly JACLAD01 (sample SAMN15725071, study PRJNA655200) | protist metagenome | isolation source: fluorescence activated cell sorting (FACS) single amplified genomes of... | place: Spain: Blaines Bay Microbial Observatory, Mediterranean Sea | collected 2016-07-05
GTTATTTCTTTGATTTTTAAGCATTTTTTACTACACCCGTTCATAGTGTCACAATTATTTCTTAACCATGCATTTCGTAACGTATGCGTGTTTCGTATGCAATGTTGTTTACTATCTGTTGTGTTACAAGTAGAACCCAACTGACAAATTCCAGCTTGAGTGGTATAAATCAAGGATAAAAATAATAAAATTTTAATCATATATATATATATATATAAATAAAAGATCTTTATATAATACTTTTTATGGTTTCATACTGATAAACCTCCGATACCATAAGCTAATGCATTTGTTATGATTGGATCAACATAATTTTTTCCATATTCCTTTCTACACACTGGACATTTGTATGGTTTTTGTTGTTTTAATCTGTTATAACAATCTCTACACACAGCGTGTTTACATTTAAACACTTTATTCTTTTCTTTTTTACATGTTTTATCATCGTCATTGCATTCTTCTAAACATATGGGGCATTGAATGGCGTTGGGTTTATCCAAGTCAACTAACGATTGATAAGAATCCGAAGAAGACATGGATGATATAGATAAGGAAGATAGAATTTTTTTCATATACTTTACATTTTGTTATTTAAATAGAGTTTATTGAACGAGCGTGTAATCGTCCTTTTGTGCCATAATAACCAATTTTATTTTGTTGGTATAATAAATAGACCAACAACATAATAAAAATAAAAGGCATGCAATGACTATAATGACAAATACTATCGGTATCATTTATATATTATAGTATATATTGTGTTTATATACCAAGCAAATGAAACGTGCTCGTACGCTTTCTGATGAAGGTCAGAGACTATTTTTAAATGGTATGGGATTTCCAAAACCATCTAAAAAAACTATTCAAACGTTTTTATTTTCTTGTTTTCATTCGGATTATGATGATAGATTGAGACAGGTGGTTCTATCGTGTAGAGAAGCAACTAAATCACTGTATCCTATGTTGTTAGACAATAAGGATATATCATCTAGGTTAAATTCTGGAATAACCAATACATCTAAATTAATTTTGTCTAATGATAATAAAAGAGTCACGCTTCATACGATAAAACAAAACGTGAGTTTTTTCTTGAATGTTATGGAAAAAGCTTTTACACAAGAAGACCATCAAACTGCAATGATGATATACATCGCATTACAGCATTCTAGCATCGACAGGCTTAAATACAAAAGACCAAAAAAAATGAAAATACTATTTGAAGAATTGGAAGATTCATATGGTCATGATAAAACATGTTATTCCAAACATATACACGATACAATAAGACAAAATATGGTATCGTATTTACCATCACTTATCGCCGTTTCAATGTATATTGGAAAAAATAATGCATATAAAAAAGCATATCGAAACATGGGGCATAACTTAAAAGATGATATAATTGATAAATTACAAGAAACTATGGATTTATATTCTTATATAAATTATCGTTCTGGGTATTGCATTGATTTATATGATGAAAAACAAATATCTAGCAACCTTTTATATGACCTCAGTGAAAAAATACAACCTAGGTCGAAAGCGAAACCAAAATTAAATCGAACCAAAAAACAAATACATTGGACCAATAACAAAGTATATGGTATAGAATTTGTGAAGAATAATCATATGAACTAATAACGATATTGTAAAAATATGAATATGAACTGTGTATTTGCTGACCCAAATGTGTTAAAACGTATCCTTGCTGCCCTATCGAAAGATTTGGGTCTAGTCAATTTTTATTTTGAAGATTCTGGTTTAAAAATCAATGCAATGAATGATTCACATACGGATATGAGGGAATTTGTATTGGACCAATCGTTCTTCGTATCTTATACTTGTGTACAGCCTATAGTAATAGGTGTAAACATAACAGTTTTAAATACATTTATCAAAACTGCTGGAATAAAAGATACTATCACATGGAATTGTAAACCAGAAGCTACGGATATGACTATATTGATTCAAGATGCTTCTGAAAATAAAACATCTACTGAATTTACACTCAAATTAATCGATTTTGAAGAAGACGCCTTATCTTTGCCACAAGATATAGAATGGGATTGTCATTTTCGTATTGGCACAGCATTGTTAAGACAATGGATTTCTAAATCAAAATTAATTGATGGAAATGTTTGTTTGGGTATTGAAAAGGGTAAAGAAATAACCGTAGAGGTAAAATCAGATACAATGGGTACAATATGTATCAAACAACCCATACCGTCGGTAATGGCTCAAATGATTCAATCTACACCTACATTCACAATAGCAGAAAAATTAATATCTTCAAAAGAAGCTGATTGTTTGGATATGTTAATACAATGCTCTCCTGGTGTAGACATACAATACGAAACTAACATGCCTGTATGTTGTACATCCTATCTCGATAAAGATAAAAAATCATATGTTAGATTATGGATTGCTCCTATGAGTAATGAAGAAGAATAAAAATTTAATTTAAAATAACTTTTAAATACGTGTAGGACCTGTATAATATGCAGAATTATACGACCCATCACCTGTAGCACCCTGATCATTTTTAGTTGCATCCCCAGCCATTTTTTCAATTATATATATATATATTGAAAATATCCTCTACCGTCTATTTTTACATTCCAACCAGGTGCTTTATTCTTATAAAATTGACCTCGTAAAAAGGACGCCATAGTGTGTTTTTTACCCTTTACTATACGACCAAAGCCTTGGTCCATTGGTGAACCAATAATACCAGGACCACTCACTTCACTGGCATCGAAATAATTAACCAGAAGTATAAGATTCGACGGTACAATTCCCTCCAATGTCTACAGCGTTTACAGATTCTAATAAACTTACGTATATAAAAAAAGTTGTAGTTAATTTCATTTTGTCATATATCAAGTGCTTATATAGTATTATAAATCTAGTCATCAAAGGGTTTGGGTATATAAGGGCATGTTATGGAATTAAATGACTAGTAGACGTATTGCAGCTAGCGATGATGACGACGAGGAGATAGGTTTATTACGTAAAAACACTAAGATGCATGGTACAGCTAATTATGACTTGTTACGATTACGTGACATGGAGCGTTTTATCTTCAAATTTTATTGGATGGTAATTATATTGTTTTTTGGAATTGGCGTGGTGATGGTAACGGTTTTATCGGAGCGTTCTTTCGAAGAAATATTTATGGCAGAATCGTTGTTGGGTTCTGTTGGAGTAACAACCTATGTTGTACTATTTTTGTTATTATTAATGTGTCATTCACATAAAGAGATGAGAATCATTATATTGTTGGGATTGTGTTTGTTTATAGGTGTGATAGGAGGGTTTTTAATAGCGTTGCATTTATTAAATGTGACGATAACATTAAAAAAAAATAATTAATATTGTGTATTTTGATACCAAATATTTTGTAATTTTTCGAATGTACTTTCTGGAATGAAGGTTTTGCCATGATCTATAATATATTTACGTAGAACCCTAAAAATTAAATCTGCTGCAATATCTGTGATTTGCATTATTTTATTTGTCCATTCTATTTCATTATGAATGTTTCCTAATTTTGCTATAAAAATCAGTTGGTTTTCCAAGTCATTTCCAGGGTTTTCCAAGTCTTCCATGCTTTTTAACACTTTGTCAACGAACCTTTTTACCTGTTTTCTAAATATTCTTTTATCTGATACTAATGTGTTCCTATTTTCAGCGGCTTGTGCTAATACAGATCTGTCTGGTGAAGAAGGGGGTGTCAAACTGTTTTTTATAGCCATTTTCAACCTTTTCTCATAATCATCTTTTTCTAATAAAGAATGTTGCATGGTCATATTGAGCAAGTCTTGTTCAATGTCTGTTGTGTCTTCATTGTTTGTGGTTCTTGATTTGAACTGTAATAGTTCTTTCTCGGCATTATACAATTCGTTTAATACAGCTTCGTTTTCTTTGTCGTTTTTTGATTTTCGAACCAAAATAATCATTTTTATATTGTTTTGATTATCGGTTACAGTTTCTCTAGTCAATGTGGTTAATTTTGTTCCATCTTTTAATACAATATAACCAATACATTTTTCAGATATATTTATATTAAATTTGCTTACTAGTTCTTGGTTCTCTCCAGATATGTAAAAACCATTTTTTCGCTCTTTGAATGCATTATCTTCTTTTATATTAAACGTTGCTCTTCTTACTTTATTTTTATTTTTAATGATGTAGCTATGAGCGATGACAACGATGGGTTCGTTTTTAGGTATGTCAATCTCTAGTTCATCATCAGTAATGTCTTTTTGAATGTCATCGATAGTTGTTTGTTTGGTAAATGTATTGTATATGTCTTCCATTTTATTGTTTCCTATAGATGAAGTTATATATTCTATAAATTTTTTCATTTTTTCCTTTTCATCTAATTCTTTTTTCATTCTGTTTGACATGTTTTGTGACATGTTTTGTATTCTTTCTTCTAAAAAGGCAACATGTTCTTCATTTTCTTCATATACTTTTTGATTATTATCTAACATGTTTTTTATTTCTTTTTCTAATTGTTTTATAACATTCCTGTCTAACTTTGATTTGGACCTCAATTCTTTTACGATGGTAGATTCGTTTAAAATATATTGTGTAATCAAAGCGTCTAACTGTTGCTTGTCTAATAAATTCAAAACACTATATATTGTTTGCATGCCTATATTATTTTTAACGTAATCGCTATTTTGAAACCACGACGAAAACGATTCCATGTTAATAGCTTTATATGTACCTATATAGTGCCGTGAAATATAAACCTACTTAAGCGTTAAATGAACATGTATATGAAAGATCTAAAAAACAAAATAATAAATATGAAAGTAATATCAAAACTTCAACCACATGTCCGTTTGGATACGTCTGGTCAACTTTTTAAGATATATCAGCCTATGCAATATCAACCTGTATGGCTATCCAGGTGGTGGGCCCAGCACAATAGAAATCAGGATATAGCAAGGGTCACGTTATTGTATCAAGACATATTAAACGTATTGGCTGAAAAAGATAATGAAAATAAGGAACAGATAAAAAAAGCATTAAAAGATTCAATTAATGGATTAAATAATTTAAAAACAACTTACGAAGAGGATATAACTTGCTCAGCTTCTATTGAATATATTATAGAATTGATAAATCCCCATATATCTGATTGAATATATCTCTTTTAATAATTTCAATATTTTGTGGTTTGATATTTGTGTTTATAAAATATTGATGTAATATATCATATCCAAATTTGTATATATTTTGAATGAGATGTTCTTTTGTGGTAATTCCGTTTAGAATTAATATTTTTTCAGCAGAAGAACCTATGCCTTTAATTCTTCTTAAACTATTTCTGTAAAGTGGAAAGACATAACCGTTCAATGGTATGTTTATTTTAATTAAGCATTCATATAGTCTGATAGAATCAATATCTGCTCGATGTGCATTGTCATGGTTTCTGTTTAGTATCAATTTGACAAGGCCCTTCAATGAGTAATCTTGTGTTTTAATGTTGTCTCTAAAAAACAAAAGTGAATCGAAGAAATAAATATAGTGTGGTACAATACAATTGTATTTTTTAAAATGATTTTCCAATACCAATTTATCCGATGAAAAATTATTGTGCGAAACAAAAACAACGTTTGAATTTTTAGAACGTTTGATAACCCAAGATAAAATAGTATTCCACACGATATGGAATGGCAAAGCCTCGTTTGCATTTAAAAACTCTCTTGTTAGTGGAAATAGACCTTCCACTACAGGCGGTGGGATATATTGCATTGTTATATCGGGTTCAACGATGCTACTTATTCTTTCGCCCGTTTCAACGCATACGAAAGCCATATCCCATATTTTGCAAGAATAAATATCGTTTATGTCGCCAATAAATTCTAAATCATATACAAAAATTTTTTTATGAGGTAAATCTACAATATTCATTTATATGGATAAAATATGTTATATACTCTCTACAAGTTTTTTAAATACGGGCAATCTCTTGTCTATAAAAACGGATTCATATACATTTATTACTACTTTCGGTATATTGAAATTATTATAACCATATTTAAACTTTTTCATTCCGTAAATAAAGTCCTGTTTACAAACTTCACTTCTACCAGCTAATGCGGCGTATCTACAAGCTTCAAAAATGATACATCGCATAGAAAAGTCGTCAAACATTTCATACTATTTATATTTCACTATTTATAGTGGAACATATTCCATTAAAATGCAAGCGAACAAACGAAGAAAGGTTACCAGAGACATTATCAATTACCGAGCGTTGTTAGTGAAAGCATATGAATATTTTGAACTCCAAGCGTTGAATAAGATTAACAGTTTGACAATGAACAAACATTTAGATGCTATGTCCGCCTCTTCTAAACGAAAAACCGAATGTCTTGGTGACATACGATTAAATAAAATAAGAAAACTCATGGACATGTATCCAGGGTGGGAACGCTCCGAGATGCAAAAACGCTTCCATGAAGGGTTTCTACAAGCTGTGGCCCTACACATTTATAGAGAGGACGCGGACGTTGACATGGACGCCATCTGTCGTATGAACGATTGGCCAAATTTAAAACAACAAATTCTATGTCAAACGCCACGCAGATTTGGGAAGACAACGGCGGTATCCATGTTCTGTGCCGCTTATGAAATGACCGTACCCAAATCTGAACAGTGTATCTTCTCCACAGGAAAAAGAGCTTCCGATAAACTCGTTGAGAACGTGATGAATTTTATTAAAATGATACCTGGAGAAGAAGAACATATAAAACGCAAAGGTGAGATTTTATACTATTACGGACCCAAAAAAGGAGACGTGCGTAAGTGTTCCAGTTATCCGTCAGGTTCTAAAGCTTTACGTGGTGTAGGAGGCGATGTAATATACTTAGAAGAGGCAGCGTTTATGGACCTTAAAATGTTTAACGAAGTTATAGTGCCCCTACTCGAACTTGAGACAACAGCTCTGATATGTATTTCTACACCACAGGAAAGTACAAATTTCTATAGTCTTATGTTCGAAATGAAGGATCCGGGTGGTGCTCCATTGTTTAATCAGCAAAAGATTGAGATGGTTTGTGAGGATTGTAAGAAGGGTCCAAATCCTCAGGATTGTACACACATGAAACATTTATTGCCCCGATGGAAGAGTTCAGGGAAGCAAGATATGGTTCGTCAAATTTATGGTGATAATGCAACGGATATGTTGAGAGAGTCTATGGGTGTGACAACGAACGACCAATGTTCTGTATTTCATCAGAAATGGGTGGAAGCGTTTAAAGCTCGACCACCTTATGTTTTTGTGAATCGTCCAAAATACATTTTTATAGGCTGTGATCCCAACGGTGGGGGAGATTCCGAAATGTGTGTATGGAGTTGTACTATGGAGTCAGGTCAATATATTGTTGTAGGTATTGAATCGCATCATACAAAAGGTTATGGAGAAATTAGACAACTGGTTGTATCACATGTGAGGGCGTTGAGGCGTGTTTACAAAACAGCTCAATTTATATTTATTCCCGAATCAAATTTGGGACACGAAGCGTCACATATGTGGCACATGCTCAAGGACCAACCTAGAATTAAATGTTTATTGGAAAAAGGTGAACCGGGTGTGATAACTACACATCGAAGAAAAGAATTATATGCGAATTATGCGGTGGAACAATTTGCAGGTAATAGTATTCATTTTGCTTCCGAAGATGAATTTATTTGTATGAATCCATTTCAAGATGCGAATAAAAGAGCATCTATTGTAAAGAAAAAATTCTTAACACAGATTGGGTTTTTCAATAAAGTAGTGATACATAGGGGTAATCCAGAAGAAGGAAATATACCAAAAGTAGTGTATACAGGTAAGAAATCTGGTCCGGACGATACCATTATGACAATGGTTATTACATTATATTGGGCTATGATGTTTATGACTGGTAGGTCAACACCAAATTTTAATACAATAAATAATTAAATATAGTTAAATAACACTAGCAAGCCAATCCATTCCAGTTTTTATTCTATGATTTTCCAACGCTGTACATGCTACCAAATGAAAATTCTCCTTCCACTGCCATCGATGCCATTCTAATATTTTTTTTATTTCTGTTACTTCTGCTGCTTGTGGTAAATCTTGTTTATTCGCAAACACTAAAAATGGTACAGTTCTTAACGATTCTTGATTAAGTAAAGCTTCCAATTCATGTTTCGCTTCTTTAAATCTATCTCTGTCTTGTGAATCCAATACAAAAATGATTGCATCTGTATCTTCATAATAATGATGCCACATTTGTCTAAATTTCGTTTGTCCTCCTAAATCCCATGCCTTGAATGTTAAATGTTTGTAGGATATTTCTTCTAAATTGAAACCTAATGTTGGAACAGTATTTGTGATTGCTTTTCCCATTTTCATACAATACAATATTTGTGTTTTACCAGCGTTATCTAATCCCAAAATAAGAATATTCGTAGGTTTGTAGAATTGACTCACGAAATCATCCAGCCAGGATGAAAGAATTAATCCCATTTAATTGTTTTAGTATTATTTATATACCTTTACATCACGCATGTTCCATCGGATTTGTATAATTGTTTAAACAATAAATTAAGTGTATATAGGGGACCTTTAATATTATATAATTAAAATGACATTTAGAGCACACGGAAACGATCACGTAAACGGAAACCCAGGCATGTCTGGTGCAGGCGACGGCCCTGGAGGCCATGTAAGCAATTTGAAACATTACTTCGGTGATGTGCATCCCCAATATCAAAAAATGTTGGCAGAAGACAAATTTGCACACGAAACATATAACCTTCCTAAAGCCTATGAAGGAAAAAACAAATATTTGGAAAAAGTAATTGATTATTTGATTACAAACGAAAATGACTGGTATACTAGCGACGTACTCCCATGGGTCGAAACTGACGATCTCCACATGAAATGGGAAATTTTTCGTTTTAACAAAACGCTCATGGATTTGGAACCCCACCAAGGTGTCCCACGCTATGTCACTGCTGAGCGTGAGGCTAGGTCAGATAGATTGGTCAGAAGAGGTTTGGCTTTTATCATAGAACATGGTTTTTATACCACTGACCAAGGAAGGCAGCACTATCTAATGAATTTAAGGCAAATTGTAGATTCTGTGAACGAAACCGCATATCACGGAGTTGTATATGCGCTTTTAAATGCCGATAATCATTATAAAGAATGGCATCGACAACATGGAAGTCGCGTTGCTAGACCTGGCGATTTACAAAGACAGGCACGCAGACTTTGGGGATGTGTACAGAAACAAGAACGTGGTCTATACTTATTGGACGCGGAACTGAAAGATGTTATGAGATATGAGGGGGTAACTCCGGACTGCTGGATCGTGCCAAGCAAAATGAGCATATATGTTACAATGGTGGACGGTCCAACTGCCATAAAGTATTCAGACGGTGGTCCAGCCACACAAGGCGCCCTAGAAGCAGGTCCTGCAAGATTCCAAACCTTCCGTGGATGCAACGTGTACGAGAGTAGACCATTCGATATCGATTTCATAGGTGAACCCTATGACCTTCTTGTACGTAGGAGACAAATTGGGGAACATTTCATATTAGGTGGGCAACCAAATGGTCGCGACAACGAAGGTAATGTAGAAGATTTAGACAAGGCAAAAGATAAATTCGATTCATTTATCTTTAGTATGGATACCGATAATTTCGAACGTGTTTCTTTTGAAGAAGCAGCTGAAGCAGCATGTAACACACTTGCTGAAATGCCACCAGGTGACAAATCAATTGTAGAAAAAGCGTTGAGAGCTGGAGCTCCATCATGTGCTACAGCAATTACCGCACTCATGAAAGCACTTACACCAAGTTCTGATGCAAAAAAGGCACTAACAACTAACATTTTTAAGAGCGGCTTGCAAAACGGAGGTAGACCACCTTTCCGCGTTTTATTGATGCGCCCATTCGAGACGTATGATATGGCCAGTGCTATTCTCATGAAAAAAGGTCTAGAAACTGGAATGACCGCGCATGGGCATCACGATTTTATGCTATCTGATGACGTTATACATAAAGTCCATATTGGTCATTATACTTTTTACCACAAGTCCATTGTAAAACAACCTAAGAATATAACAATTGCCGAAGATATTTTCGCAAGAAACTATGTTTCAGGGGAAGGTACGTCAATTTACAAATCGGCATCTAAATTCCGTATGGATTCCCGCAACGACACATTCGGAAAAGATATGGTAGCTATGTTAATTCCAGCTGTAGACCGATTGCAAGGTTACAGTGAATCAGATGCATTAGAAGCAGGTTCAAATCCAGAGAAAGGTGGTATGGTTACAAACCCATTGGATATCACAGGTGCATATGAAGGTTCTATAATGGATGCAGTTCCAACCGATTTATCAGACAAAAGCGAAGGTTTATATCCATGTTCAGCTGTTTACAATCGTGCATTCGGTTTTGGCAATGTAAAAACGTTTGATAGAGATGAACAACAATTCTTGTCACCATTGCGACACAATAACAGTATCACATGGCAAGGTATGCAATTGGAATACAGAAACACAAAGGAAGGTGGTAAATTTGACCGCGTTACATTAGCAACTGGACATTGGGGGCCTAATGTTTATGCAGGATGTAAATCTGTACGTACAGGTGAAAATGCATTCTTGAAAGATATGGAATACGAGAAGATTCGTACCGCACAAGGCGTAATCAGCTAAAACAATTAAATTAATTTAACTTTACTTTTAACACACAAACCATTTGTTCCTCTATAATAATGAGCTTCTTTATCAACATCTGGCAAAATATCGTTGCCATTACAAAAACATTGACCTTTATCTTCTATATTTATTCTCCATTTATCATTAAACGTTTTATTAATATATGTTTCGTTAGATGAATATTCATCCATACACATAGATACCTCCAACGGTTTTCCACCACAAGATTGTGTGCACGCTTCTCTAGGTTTTCCATTTACACCAATATATTCCCACACATAATCGGAAGCTCCGATGTTTCTACATACACCAGGGTCCAAAGGAAGAGTTCGTGGACATGACATCATTGCCCAATCGGATTCAAAAGGTATTTTATAAAAATTAGGTGGAGCTTCATCACAACGTTCTCCTTTGGCAGCAATGACGGGAACATCCAACAATTGTGCAGTACAGGAACATTTGCCAACGTTTTCTAAACGAACTTTAAACTCATCTAATGTCTCCTCGTGTTTTTCTCCAATCGCATCGGTATATACACATGAACCTAAACCTTTTTTCCAAGAACAAGCACCTAAACCAGTTCCACGTTCTGCTCCAGGACATGCGAAACATTTAGAACTAGCTTTCGTTGCAACTTCAGATGTTACACTTACATTTATATCGGCTGGCAAATAAAAACCTTGTACACATTGTTGACACGTATCGGAATATATAGAATCTGCTAAACATTCACAATATTCACCTTTCCATGTTGAATCTCCATCGGTTTGGCATTTACATTCCATTTGAGTATATTCATTAAATTTGTCTACCATTGGTAAACATGTTCCCTTACCATTGCATATGGTTTGACCATTTACATCGATGTCATTGTCCCAGCCTGGACATTCATCACATGCTGGTGCCATCCTGCCCATTACCAAGGGGCCTTTTTTTGTACGAACACCATTTACATATGTATCATTGCCTCTACAATTATAACAAGATGCATTGCCATATTTATGTTCTTTACAACATGTTCTTTCTGTACATTCACCTTCTAAATCCCATCCGGCCGGTAACACTTGACCAATATATGCGTTTGGTTCAAAATTACAATCACTATTTTCATGACATAACTTGCCATTAAAGGTTTTATCCCATGTTTCGGTAGGACCATCTGGCCAACGATATATAGAACGACAACGGCCACCGCAATTCAAACTGTCTTCACAATCAGAATCTACTTCACATACAGATGAAGTTGCTGTACATTCATCTTTTAAACCTTTGTTCCACACCTTTTCTTCATAATTTTTATTATCCCAACAATCCCCATGGCCATTGCAGACGTTATCGTCCGTTAGAGGGTGGGAGCCATCCCATCCATAACAACGCTTACAATTTACATTGGCATGGCCAGCAAAATAATCAGAACATGTACCACAAACTGGCCAGAACTTAGGATTTTCCCAATAGACTGAAACTGGTGAAGCTACAGCTTCCGTTTGGCTCCAGCCTTCTTTGCAAAAAACATAAGGATATTGAGATGTGTCATATCCTACAACGCTTTTTTCACACCTGTCTCCTGTCCACACTCGTTCGCATACACAGTCGCCATTGGGGGCTTTCGTATAATGTAAAGCGCAAAGTTCACATTCGTTTCCTATGTATCCCTGGTCGCATGCGCATGTTCCTTGGCCAAACACAGTATCGTCGCATGTGCCGTGACCAGAGCATATGCCTGCGTCAGTGTTTAGCCCTGGACATGGAGAACATTCTATACCAAAATAATTTTCTGAACAGGCGCAAACGTTTAAATATAAAGGATTATTATTTATGGAAACTATACCTGAAATAATAAAGCAACTGGCTATTAATATTAAACCGACATTCATCATGAGTTGTTCTGTTTTAAACCTGGCAGAAAATGAAAGTAAGT
>JACLAD010010923.1_pt1 | contig 12645 bp, 15 predicted proteins | sample 8027901 | NCBI WGS metagenome assembly JACLAD01 (sample SAMN15725071, study PRJNA655200) | protist metagenome | isolation source: fluorescence activated cell sorting (FACS) single amplified genomes of... | place: Spain: Blaines Bay Microbial Observatory, Mediterranean Sea | collected 2016-07-05
TACCGGTCGACGGCCGTAGGTCGGGCGGTCGGTTGTCAACGCTGCAACCACTGATTCGGGGACCATTTCACTAGCTGCTAGTTGATTTCCCCTTGGTGCGGGCTGCTCATCGTAGCTATCATACACACTGGAATCATACAAACCTGCGCGGTTGTTCCTTCCCCATGATGGTGGCGGACGGGTACGCGGTGCAGCGCCGAAGGCGGAATTGTTAATCACCGACATCATCTCATTCTGATCGTAGCGGAGCTGACGGTTCTCTTGCGCGAGGCTTTCTAACCGCTGACCTAACACCTCCAGCGAGGCTTGCTGCATGCTGCGGGGCTGTAATTCACTGCTGTTCATCGCGGTAGTGTGCGTGCCCATCTGCTGTTGTGCATACTCCTCCTGTACCGTTGGAAGCATCTGCTGACGCGCGCCGCTGCTCCGACGTGGGCTGATGTTGGTGGGCGCCGGTGTGGACGCTTCACTCGCTGAGGGGGACCGACCGCGAGGCTGCTGTAATGCTGGGGCGGAACCAGTCACTGATTTTCTCAATCCTGCAATTTAATCAAAATTAAATTTGAACCACAAAAATTTATATGTTGAAGATAAAAACAATAAAAAAACGTACGCTGTGCCAGTTTTGAAATCGATGCCATGAATCCCCCATCTTGATCACCTCTACTATACGGCGCTGTCCTCTGCTCCTGGCCGCCCCTCCTTTGCGGGCCGTAACTACTCGCCATCTTTTACCAATTATTTATTGATGCAAATTAATTATGAATACTATATAAATGTGTGTAAAAAATGTTTGCCGTTGTATGTTTATAATGGGGTATAAAGATGGACCAAAATACAAGAAAAGAAAATGTTTTTTCTGCTATCAATATCACAACATCTGCTACAATTACAATCACTACTATCTACACCAACACCATCCAAAACAAATGGATATCAAAAAGTGTAAATATTGCGCAAATTGAAATTTCAGAAAATCAAGCAAAGAGTTGCACATTCGCTTGTTATGATACCATAAAGAGTGTCACGAATGAATTAGTAATAAATTCAAATATTATCGGGGAGAGATACGCCACAAACTTCGTCAAATATATGGCAGAGGTGATTGAAATCGTAAGCACAATAATAATGCTGAACAAAAACAACCCTCCGAAAATAAGACCAAGCTGCTGCCAATTAACATCTTTGAGCTTCTCCTTCGACTTCTCTAGCTCCTTCGCCGAACTTTTATAATACCTCTCCCTCCTCTTCTCTAGTCTCAAATAATTCAAAATCATCGCATGTGTAAATGTAAGTATTTCAGACACATATGAACGCAAACTGGACGGTACTCTGTAAACGTGAACCACGACGAACTGGTCTTGAGGTAGTTAGTTGTTTTGATTGGCCGAATATAACACGATTCGACGTGTAGTTAACTGTATATAATTTGATTAAAAAATTAAGAACCGCACTTGAACGAATGCGACGGGAATCGTGGGGCGGTTAGTGCTGTCGCTTCATCGCGTCCGGACCAGCCCTCCGAGTAGGTACCTGCTCTCCTTCCGCCCTTCAACAAATGAAATGAAAGCAATAATTAGCTTGAAGAGGAAGAAAAAGATGATGATGAAGATGAGCATTTGTACCCTACTGGCCCGTCGCCGTTTTTTGAGTCTCCCCCACTTTTCCGCCCGTCTGATAAATCCAATGAGAACCGCTGCGCATGGCACTGCATCCATGTGAACTCGCAATCTTTGCACACCTTCCTCATCTCGTGCGTGTGGCGGTTGACTAGTATGTTCTTTACGCAATTTCCGCATATGATTTTCCCGCAATGCCGACAGTGGTGCCGGCGGTTGGTAACGCTGAAATGTGTGTTGCACATTTGGCAATCCGTTTCAGAGTCCGGTGCCCAAGCATCTTTATCCTCCAAGCCTAATGACGTGACGTCGAGGTCGTGACCCATCAGCTGATACACCCCTCCCTCGAACCCGCAACGCGGCACCGGCCCGAGCACAACCTGATGTATATCTCCCTGCCTACTCTGTACTATACCTCGTTGCCCGCGCGTGTTTAAGCCCATGAGATTGCGACTGCTGATTCTCACCGTGGTGTCGGGCTCGAAGACGACGCGCTGCACACTGTCTACTATCTCTTTAAATTTGTGCCAATCATGTTTACACATGCCATCAACCTCAATACAATTTTAAAAAATAATGAATAATTAAACTTACAAAGAAGAATTGAATGAATGCATTTGAATGTTTCAAGATACATTATCATGAGCCATGCATACTGAATCCTGCACAAATATCGCGTCGTAGTGCTCGCGGTTCGGGTCAAAGAAAATCGGCAGCTCCCCTTCATTGAGGTCGGTGGACGTTCCGCCTATGTCGAAATCACCCGCGTTCCTCAATCGATTAGCGTATGCTTCCGCAGAAAATTCTTCGTCCAATAATGTATACTCGCGCAAATTAATACCCATGTCGACCATGATCGCTTTTTCTAAGCTGCTGCCGAAGGTATGCTTGCGGCGCATGTCCTGGATGTACTGGGTGGTAACCGCGTGGATGTTACCACGGTCGACGCCGGTTCGCCGTTTCAGCTGGTTTGTGCCACGCATCCACATTTCCTCCATGAACTTCACACTTGATGTGAGGGAATTGATGTCTCGATGTAATATTGCTACGATCCTCTCTAACTCATGGACGGTGATATGTTGGATGTCTGGCACCTCATCGGTTTTGGGATTCTTCTCCGGGGAGACCGGGTGCACGACTTGCGAGGCGGGGGATTGCGGCGGACCGATGTCAGTTGTGATGGTAGAACTGTGTTCGAGAAGCGGATCCCATGGTAGGCTTTGTTGTTGTGATATTTGCTCGGCCATAGGGTGTGTGCGAGGTATGTCACTGATGTCTGGATCGCGTGTGGTAGCTGGCATTGCTGGTATGCTAAGCTCGCTCGGTACTGCTTGTTTCTTCTCCCCTTCGCCAACCATGTACATCGTTAACTGCCGTTGCACTTCAGCATCGACCTCAGCCCGCTCCTCCGCTTCCTGCGCTTCCAAACGCGCTTGTTCCAGCTCGGCTAGGCGCTGAAGCTCAGCCTCTTCATGTTGTTTTGCGCGGAGCTCTTCGAGAGCGTTAATATGGTCCTGGAGGGCCTGCTCCTTCTGCTGCAAGCGTTCGTTGAAGGTAATGATCCGCTGTTTGATAATATCCTCAGCGCCCTTTTTTGTACCGGCGGTGTCATCACCTTGAATTAGTCGCATATCCATCAATCGCTTGACTACCTCCTTACGAATTGCCTGGCCTGTTGGATATCTTTTTTGCAAATCTATAGTTTAGAAAAATTGAAATATGTGGTGAAGGATTTTGTAAGCAAAAAGAATGACCACGCAAATTTGTCTCAATTCCTTGAAATAATTGCCACGACAAAAAAACAAAAAGCGGAAAAGAAGGGGCGGAAAGTGTTCGCTAGAATGCTTAACAATCTTTGATCGATTTTATGGCCAACGCGCATGGGGCTTTCAAACTTTCAAAATGCGAGGAGTCGAACAGCGGGTCGTAACGTTTCTAGGCCTGCAAGCGCCCACGGGACGGGTAGCTATCCCTCGCCAAGTTGAGCGGAGCGGGGTTACCAAAATCGCCAGCGGTCAGTTTCCTCAGCGATCTGGATATGCACTTGCGCCTGATGAACTTGCACGCGGCAGCTAGCGCAACGCGCGCGATGAAATACTTAATCTTTTGCCCCTTTACAGACTTTGCCATTTATTCGATAACTTGCACCATTTCTCATACTCCCCATCACCAATCTGATGGGCTGGCCATTTCACAACCTTCTCAACGGACGACGACGCCGCATACTTCAGCGCCGCTGCCGCAGCGTTGAAATGACACTGGCCATCCTCTTTTACCTTTACCAAAACTAATATCATCTCCCTTCCATTGGCATCATTCACTTTACTAATCGGATAATCTGGAATCATAAATGCCTCCCCTGCGTGCAGCCCCCTCGGTGATAAATCCCCCGAGAAATCGCGGCTGGCCGCGCGTATCCTCTGATCGCTTCCACTGACTTGGTCCAGCAAGGGCGTTCGCCGCAAATCCAAATCCTTCTTTTTCCTTCCAAACCAGGAAAATGCGCAACATGGCTCCTCCGCTTCGATGACCTGTGCATTCGACGGGGCTGTTCCCCACGTGTTCCTTGGGGTTGACGACGTCACATCTGAATACTGACTGGTACTCGTCCTAAACCCATCCTCACTTCTCCGATACTCACCCAGCTTAGCACTCCCCGACACGGCTACTACTAGTAGGAACCCGACCAATATCATCATAATAAAAAACTCACTGCTATTTGAATAATTGACTGTGCAAAATTAGATTAATGCAATAATGAAGCACCACCGTGCTGAAAATGTGAAATATTGAACCACACAAAAATGTATATATAATAGTTTTGAAAAGATTGCCTGTCAAGAATTTCGTGTAAATTATTATCATACGTAAAAAATAAAAACGACGACAAAAATAAACATCTTGTTATCTTTGCGTGGCTGCATATCAAAATCAATAACACCTATCTACAATTATAATTATACTCAATCCAACGGCGTCAACTCAGCCACTGGTGCAAACTCCAGACCCTTAGTATTCACGCACTGGTAGTACCCAAACGTGAAGGCGAGCATGCTGAACACGCAACATAAACCCAGCGCAAGCCATTGCAACTGCTCAAACACACTCGACCTTAAAAACAAAAAAATGTTTTTTTTTCAATCTAAAAACATGTTTTGATGATAAATTTTTTTTTGAAGGTCAAAATACACCAAAAACATTTTTGAATGAAAAAAAACATACAATGATCGAGTAAGCTGGTTGACAGTGCTTTTAATCGAACCCACTTCCCCATGGTACGCTTCTAGCTTTTCATCAAGCATTGCCTCCAATGATGAATTCGCCTCGATCATCTGCACTTGATCAAACTTCTGAGTTTTGGATGACAATGTCTTGGTACTATTTGCATCTTCCATGACAAAAGCGACACCTTCCACTCGACGTAACCGCCCCTCCATCGATTCCATCTTTTCATTCACATCTTTCAGCCTGTGCACAAAAACATCCATACCAAAACACATCACATTCAAAACATAACAAATATTACTCTTGTTTGAGCTGCTTCTGCGACTTATCATCTTTTGTGGCAACCTCCATGACCTCACTCTTCTTTGCAAATATCTTTTCCAGATATTTAAACATACTCGAATCCATCTCCTCAAAACAAAAAATACCATAGATCAAACATCAAAAAAACATGTACATAATTATTTTGGATGAAATTCTGCATTTTTTGCGAAAAAATCAAATCATCACAATCAAAAATAATGTCAAATATAATATGTAAATTGTAAATACCTGTACTGACTTCTTGGCCTTCATTAGCTTATCACCAGCGGCATGTGCGACCGCTGCAAGATGTGTCTTACCCTTCTTCTTTTTCCGCTTTAGACTTGCATCATTATCCTTCAGATAATTTGTAAATTGATTGAAGAATCCGTTAGTACTATTTGCATGAAAGCTGTCACGTTCGTTCTGTATTTGTTTGTGTAGATGCGGTGAGATTGAACTATTATGCTTGTTAGCGAGTGAAAGAGAAAAAAGAGCGAAAAGCCGAAACATAATTAAATCAAAAAAAGAGAAGAAATCAGAAATCGATTTCGCGATAGTAGAAAGATAATTTGTAATTCTAAAAAATCGAGAAGAGAAAAATTATAACGCATACAGGGTGATTTGATATACATGGACAAATTCTACAACATCATAACAGAGTCCAGAATTACCATGATTTGTAAGAATAAAAATTGGTTATTGATGATAGTAATTACAAAACATTTAATCGAATAAAATCCACGCTGTTCAAAACTGCGCATCCTCCGGGCGATGTGGGGTGATCGTACCGCCCGAGATCAACCGTGGGATGGTTTTATTGAATGCGTACGTCACCTCCTTGCTGTCGGTACGCGTTCTATCCACCCTACCCCTCATCACACCCATTATGGGGTCACGCACGTTTTTGAACTCATCGTTGATGTGGGAGTTATCAACAGATTGAATTGGGCGTCTGGATGGGACGTGTGGTTTTGGCTTTTCTACATTTGTGATAATATCCACATGAGGTGGCTGTGGCCAGATTTCAACGCGCGGGTACTGCGGCTCCGGCATTGTATGCTGCTCGGGGCCGTATTCAATGTGGGACGAGCAGTGAAAATACGGGGTACCGTCGCCAAAATTGATTTGACTTTCAGTTGACTTGCTAAACCGCTGTGGGAATTGAAACCGGTCCTGTAAATGAAAAAACAAAATGGATCAGACATGTAAATTTCAATCAATGGTGATGAAATCTTACCTCGTATGAAGAGCGCTGTTCTGTACGATAGTGCACATCCGGGTTAAACCTATCCATATTCAACTGGACCGTGCTGGCATTCTTGTATGGCACTTCCGCTCGCTGGTAAACCGTTTGCGGATCAGCAAAATGCGATCGCTGCGTTGACATGGTTCCAACCTAAGAATATGAAGAAAAACATGAAAACGAACAGATGCCGCTTGCAAAAATTTCAAATGTACTGTTTTAGTCTGCTCAAGGGTGATTTGGGATGTGCGGTTCACCATCGCCATGTCGGTTGCTTTTCGTTTTGAAATAGGCTCCTTGCAGGTGGACCCCATACCCTTCCACATCCCATGATACTCATCCTTCGTTGGGTCATGCTTGTTGAAATGCGCCATAATTATTGTCGAAAAAAGATATGTTACAGTTTTGATCAAGAAAAAATATATAGCCAATCTACAGCTATATGAAAAGAAATTTTTACTCTCTAGTAATCAATTTGATCAAGAAGATCAATTGTGTCCTTGAAATTGGATTGGTTGATAGGAGAACAGATGTATGGTTGATGATGATATAATACAGATTTCATTGTAATTTACTACTAATTACTACAAACTCAACACAAACCAAATGACTAAAACAAAAAATTACATGGATGCATTGCACCACTCGCGCTCACATGCAGACACCCGCACATGACCAAGATTATGCTCTGGTACCACGGTGAAACCGCCTAGTTCGTGTACGCGGTCGGTGACGACGGCTTTGAGGGTTGGGCCCTTATCACCGCTATGACGGCCCTTGCCGGGTATTATCAAGACGTCACGCCATGGTAGACCAATTCGATTTTCAGCTAGTAATTTCTTTGTTACCAGTGATGTTAGAGCAAGCGCGACGTCGGAGGGTAAACCATGCAAATCTATACGCTTTGCGTTCGGGTCAGGCCAATTGCACTTCCTCCACCAACGGATGTAGTTTGCTTCCGCGTGGTCGCCGCTGCCGATGTTTTGAATTGGCCGGCGGAGAGCAGCACGCATGGCGGATGCCGTACCATTGTCTGGCTGGATCTTATTCTTCTGGAGGTTGGTGAGCAACTCTCGAGTTAGATCCTTACGCTCGGCCTTGACGCAGGCGGAGAGCGCGGCGTTGTAACAGGATACATCCGCTTGGAGGTTGAAAGCTGGCATAGATTCTAATACGGAAACTGCACGCTCCCACTGGTCATGCTCTGATAGACTTGCGATTGCCGACGAAAACACAAAGATACTTGCCGGACGCGCGTACAAGAGCTGATCAAACTTTGGATGGGTTGAGGGTAGATGGCGGATCGCTGCTGCGCGGACTCGCGGCCCTACTTCACCGATGGTAGCAATTTCACTTAAGACTGCATCAACATCATGCGCAAGGCGAACCAACACTGCCGACCCAACATCGTCCAACTTCCCGCTCCATCTTTTGACAAGATCAACCGCTTCGTTGTACATTGGTGAATCGTGGCTGTGTTGACTTTCTAATATGGACAAATACGCGTTCATATTCGGTAATTGCAATTTGTTGGCTGGTAAGGTGTTGATGACGTCTTTCGCTTGGGCGTATGCTTTAGTTTTGCTGCACAGAGTGAATAGAGATGTGACTGTTGGAGCACCCGGATGTATCATATTTGAATGCATTGTGGTAAGAAGCTGCAGAGCTGTATTCAATTCATCATTTTGAATGCAAGCCTGCATCGCCAGAGAATACGAATCGCTATCAGCGACATTACCACTGTCCAACAAAGACACCGCTTCCTGCCACTTGCCCGAACGACCGAACGCGCTGATGACTGCATTCGTTGCCGCTGCACTTCCTTTTCCATTCTGTACTGATTTCTGCAATAAATCACATGCCCTTTCAATCCATCCAGCTTTCGCACAAACACCGATGGCAGCGCCATAGCATAAACTTGTCAAGCTTTCCTCTGGCGTAGCCTCAATCAATTCAATAGCGGATTGGCAATCATCATGTAAACAGCTCAACAGTGCCGTCACACAATAGGAATGCGATGCAAATTCCGAATCTTGTAATTGGACTAAAGCAGCGCGTGGACCGTCAACTTGCGCAAGGCATCGTAGATATACAGAGAAACAAGTAGGGTCGGCGGTGAGATTCAGCTTTTTGATATCATTGAAGAGTGCTATTGTTTTGCTGAAATGCCTTGCTTTTTCACAGGCTGTCATAATACCTGTGTATGTACCAATTGTTGGCGTCAACTTCTGCTTTTTCATTTTGTTCAACAGCGACAAAGCTACGCTTGCATTTCCAGTCCGCGCGGTGATTGTGACTGCTAGGCCATACTGCTTGCCGGTAACCTTCTGCTGGTCCTGTTCTATACCTTCGATTGCCTTCACGACTCTTTTTCCTATGTCGATCTTCTGCTGCACATTCTTGAACTGCTTGCCCTTCACCTCCAAACAAAGCTCCTCCAGCGTTCTCAGCCCGCTGCAATGCCGCACATGACGGAGTAGGCGGCTGCGTACTTGCACTAGGGCCATAGTAACTCATTATGAGCAACGTACACACTTAAATGAACCAACAAACGATAATTTCAAACAAATCAACTCAAAACAGCTAAAACAAAACGATGACTTCAAGAAATGCTTCATATAGACATGTTCCCTTTACGATCGATCTGCCTCCACGGCGTGCGGTACGGGTTGAAGCGGGTAGGAAGGCGCAATACGAAATCTATCAGGGGGACTAAACTTCGATTTACGCAATTTACCATTCAACACCTCTGCATGAGCCATGCTAGCACGCGTCAAACTCCTCAGCAAATCCGTCGCCTTGTCCTTCACGAAGGTTGCGATCTTCAACGCTTGCTGAGCCTCGCCCATAGACGTAAGCGGAGCATACGTGGACGTAGTACCACCCGGAGCGGGAGCACCTACCTGAAACAAAATAAAATTACATTGATAAAACAGATAGAAAATTGAAAACAAATAGGGTCAAACCTTAATAGAAGCGGGGACGGGTCCGATCGGGATGGAGGTTGGTTGATGCGTGCGTCCCTTCTGCAATAAATTCAAAGCTGGTGCTTGATGCTCATGCCAATGCACGTAATAATGACGCTTGGTAGAATGCTCCAACTGCAACTCAGCCATAGGGCAGGAATCAAAGCCTGGGCAATTTGGAATAGCGGAGTTGTTAGCCTTAAACACCTGCGCACTTCCAGACAGCGGGTAAACTTCAATGCTAGTCAACGGAATGCTCAACGCCAGCGCGATACGAGACGCCACGGATAATGCAAACTGGGTGGAATTCTGACGCTCGGCGGAGATGATCTCAGGGTCCGTGGACATGAATTGCAGATCGTACGGGCGGCAATTCACCGCGGCCTTCTTCACGGGCAAACATTGATACTCCACCTTATAATTCATTTGGTTAGGATAGAAGCTGCTGGTAGTCTTAGGAAGTTGGTTCGAGGCCTTATACGCCGCGTCGAAAGCTGCTTGAGTCGCGGCTGTCTGCTTGGCGGTGTCCTCCGCAGCAGCTCCCGTACCGTCTACCTTATTGGGTGATGCTGCTGCCGCTGCTGGCGCGGCGCCTCCCTCTGCCGCCGCGGCATCGCCCTCTGCTGCTGGCGGGTCCTGGGCTAGCGCCACATGAAGATAAGCAGCGATAATAAACTTCATCATGACTGTATTCTATAAATATATTTGATCGATGATTAAAACTAGCCAGAGCCTTCACCTTGTGTATATTACATCAAGGTGGGCATCAGGCCGCAATGGTACTGTATTTGGTTAGTACGGATCTGCTGTATGTATAAAACAAATGATAACAATGTACTTTAACTACGATTACAAGAGCGAACAAATGAATGACTTTCTTTACATTGATCGACTTACAGAATGAGAACTATTACGCTCCCAATATGGCCATTGTAACGCCAGATGACGAACAGTCGCGGCGCGAACTCGCAAGCCAACCTCCCCGATGTTGACTATCTCAATCAAAAAATCATTTACATCAGGCGTTATGCGCGCAAGCACGGATGAGCCCACATCATCAAGCCGTCCGCCCCATCGCTTAACAAAATTGACGGCCTCATCATACATGTCAGTGCTTTCATTTTCCATATGCTCGCTTTCTAGTATTGATAGATACGCATTTACACTTGGAAGCTGTAATGTTTGCGGTGGTATTAAATTCATGATCTGCTTTGCCTTCAAATAGGATTGAGAATGACTTGATAATGTAAGTAAATCAGTTACTGTCGGGGGGCCAGGTTGTACGCCGTTTGATGTCACCCTTTTCAAGAGCTGGAGAGATGCGTCGAGTTGGTGATTTTGGATGCATGCCTGTAACACCATGCTGTATGTGTCATTATCTAACATATGTCCTTCATCTAGTAGAGCGATCGCTCGCTGCCAATGACCATTGCGCCCAAGCACTCGGATGACAGCATTCGTAGCAGCTGCGCTTCCCTTCCCATTTTCTTTCGCTCGGTTCAGCACATCCAAAGCATCGTTTACAGCGTTACCTCGGGCACAAACGCCAATTGCAGCACCATAACAATAGTTATTCAAACCTTCCTCCGGCGTAGATACAAACAAGTTCATGGCGGATTGGTAGTCATCCTGTAACACACTCAAAACCGCGGATACACAGTAAGCATGTGCTGTAAACTCTGACTGTTGTAAAGCAATGACAGAGGCTTGCGGGCCATGAACATGAGCGAGGCAGCGCAAATAGACTGCGAAGCAAGTACCATCAGGAGTGAGATCAAACTTCTTCATATCCTGAAATAACTGAATTGCTTTCAAATAATTATTTGCCCTCTCACACGCCGTCATAACTCCAGTGTACTGACCAAGAGTCGGTACTATTCTCCTCTGCACCATCTTTTGCAGTAAGATCAACGCCTGGCTGGAGTTGCCGATACGCGCGCAGACCGTCAATGCCAAACCAAAATGCTTGCCGGTGAGCCATTGCTTGCGTTCTATACTGGCGATGGCCTTGGTAACGCGATTCCCAATTTGAATTTGCTGCTGCACGTCATTCACCTGCCGTCCCTTGACTTGCGCAGACAGCTCCTGCAGCTCTGTTACACCACAATACCACCGCACATTCTTCAACACATGGCTACGCACTTGAGCTAATGCCATTAAAATCAAATGTTTACTGAACCAACAAACGGTTTACGACACAAGCAAAATCAATGATGATGTTTTGTCAGATCTAGACAATGACTTGGTATTATTGAAATTCATGGCTTACGAGCGGGTATACTGTAATTGAATTTCGGAACCGGGCCAGCGTATTTGAAACCCGCGGCCAATGGCGTGCCTGACATTACATTCCCGAACTTAGCCTGTGGCGGCCCTTGTGGACGAAAAGGCATGCTATCAACACCTGTGCTCGATCCAACAATTCTTCTTTGCCCTGAGCTGCCAGGTTGCTGCTGTGCGGGGATTCTAGTCGGTGGCAGCTGAAATTGATAATTCTGCCGCATCTGCCGTGGCGCAGTCTGCGCCTGTCTCACCGGTGAAGTGATAAACGGCGTCATTCCAACCGGTCGGGCCGGCGCGGGGGACAGCCCGGCGGGTCGCATAGCCACGGGGGTTGATACAACAGGCTGAAAAAGCGTATGCATCGGCGCGGTTTGCGGCCGCATCGCTACGGGTGTTGCGATCGGCATAGGCGCGCCGAGAAGTACCTGCGGCGGTGAATGAATTTTAATCGACGGCTGCATGACCGGCGCGTATGGAGAGCGCTCTGTCTTCACACTAACCCTGCCACGGCGGACTTCCACGCGATCGTCCGTACCGTAAATTCCCGACCGCACCGACCTTCTACTGGTATCACTTTTCTCGATATTAATCACCTGCTTCGGGGGTGAGGGCGGACGGGTTATCAATTGACGTTGCGGGGATTGCATGATGCCAACGGATTGTACCAATTGTGGTTTTGGGCTGCTTGGTCGCACTGGCGATGCCGATACCGACCGCTGTACCGTCGACGCGATCAGCTTCACACTCGGCATGGTGGTTTTAGGCGCGCTAATCCGTCTGATGATATTTTCGCTGGTTGACAGGGGCGATGATTCCAGCGTGACAACGGGTTGTTTCGGGCTTGACGGCGCGCTGCTCTTTTTCACGATAACCGGCCGATTTGAAAACGCTGAAACTGGGGCGACCTCCAATTCCGGTACGATTACATTCCTGCTCTCTTGCGCAGGCGATTTGGTAAGTACAACGGCTTGTGCCGTCGAATGGTAGATTTTCTGTGCTGTGC
>JACLAD010012327.1_pt1 | contig 12644 bp, 15 predicted proteins | sample 8027901 | NCBI WGS metagenome assembly JACLAD01 (sample SAMN15725071, study PRJNA655200) | protist metagenome | isolation source: fluorescence activated cell sorting (FACS) single amplified genomes of... | place: Spain: Blaines Bay Microbial Observatory, Mediterranean Sea | collected 2016-07-05
AAACGGTTTTTGGGAAATCACGTCTAGCTCAGCTGGTTGTGATTTCCGGGGGGTGCGACATTACTCTATACTTTTTTATAGTACTAAACTTGTACCCCCGCCGAATTTTGCCCATGGTACCAGTACTAACGATATAATTAAAACACACACACATGTGACATAATTATGTACATACATTGTATTACAGTAAGTAATACAATGTAAGTATTACATACGTAAGTATTTACTTACAATATGTAAAGTACATACATCTCGTAAGTCTTACTCCAGGGCCTACTCTAGAGGACCCTGCTTACTCGTAGTATTTTAAAAGTATCAGTACTGTACTGCTGCATGTAATACAATGTACTGTATGTCCAGTTTGACTTATGATAAAATAAATCTAAGAAACATACTCACAGTACACACACAGTAAGTATTACATACATAAGTATTACTTATTACTTACTGTAAATTTGTTTTTTCTGCACTATCTACATATGTCCTCTATTAGGCCCTGGTATGACATATGACATATTACTGTACTCGTACGAGTAGAGTATTTTTTTACTAAGTAAGCAGTATTTTACGTACTCTACTTACGTTACGAGCAAAGTAATACTTTACCCCAATCCTTACGAGTAAGACTTATTAGTATGTAAGTATTAAGTTAATAATTATTATTACTTAATTTTAACATTGTCTAATAAGTAATACTGTCATGTCATACTGTACAGTACATAGTACATATTACTTACTCGTACTTATGTATGTACGTAATACAATGTACTGTATGTAGAGTACTCGTACTCTACAGACACAGTAGATAGATACGAGTATATAAAGTATCTGATAGAGTAAAACTGTAATTATTTTACAGCTGATCGAGACCCACAACCCTCAGCTCAAGAGTGAGGATATTTTGAGAGGGAATTTGACGAGGGTTACACGATAATGTAAGCAGAATTCATGACCTGTTTCCCTCGACCTTTCGTTCTTTTAATTCTCATAATATTGAATGTATTATGTATTGAAGCATGCTAAGTTACGAGGGTGCGCAAGTTGGAACATGGAATGTGTCTCCAATAATTTAAACAGCTCAAACATTTGTAATATTTTTCTGCAACGGGGATCATATGACTGACAGTGGTGGAGAACAGCTATATCACCGACTGATGGAAGCTGTATGCGAGCAACTGGTAAAATCAAACGGCTTGATTGGCGTTCGAGCATCTCACCGAGAGACGCTTGCAGCTGTGGGTCAAGAATTCCTTCGTGAAGCTGCGGCACGATCTGTTCGTCAAGCAAACAGTATGGGACGTACTATGCCAAATCTAGATGATTGCATATTGGTTCTTGCAGATATGGGGACCTCAACGAGTGCTATGATAAAATACGTGAAATGATGAAAATTCCCCCATCGAAATGAACTTTTTTTTTAAAAAAAACATTCTATATATACTATCAACATAGATCATCATCGTCTTCATCTTCATCCTCTCCTTCATTTTCAGCCCCCTCGCTCTTCACAAAAGCGGGTGCTTCCTCACGTGCTGAAGATTGATTTGCATTATTAGCTGGGTCTGGCGAAGGGCCATCGCCTTGCAGCGTAGGAAAACCCGGTGGCGGGGCTGCTGCACTTTCAGGGCTTATGGCGTTCAACCCTTCGTAACCTTTATCAGTGATTATCAACGCGGGTTTCTCATCAGTATCTGCGGGAAATCCTGGCGGAGAGCAAATCCCTGGAGCTTCGCCCACAGTCTCTTCTTCTTTCTGGCATATCTCTCCCTCGGGAAATGGAGATGGTGTAGCGCCCTCACCCCCGATAGACTCTGTTATTAAAAATCCAGGGGGGGCATTGGTGGCTTTTTCTTCGTCAAGATCTTGAATTTCTTTGGGAAAAGCACCAGGAATATCTTGGGGGGGGAGGGTTGAAGCCATAGTCGGCTTTGGACTGAATAATTCACTTCTCGCATTGTCTTCCATATTGCTAGCTTTTTCAGTAGATTTCATTCTCGCAACCGCACCAACACCACTTCTCGCCTCTGCTTTGTTTGTGTCGGGCACATTGAGATTCGCAGACTCTGAATCCAATTTCAATCCTCTAGCCAATGCGGCAACATCATTTTGTAAAAATCCAAAAATTTGTTTCCTTACACAAGCCCGTAGTGCTTCTCCATCTTCATCTCTATAACAGGAGATCAATTCGTCAGCAGCGATACATTCATCAGTGTCACAGAACGGTTTTTGACTGGAAATATTACAAGGATTAATATAAGTTTCAGACGAAGACTATGCGCGGTGTCAAGGAGGAGGTCGCATCACACCAACATGGACTGAGCTTCGAATATTCTCTCAGCGCTCACGAGATCCCCTAGATGAAGTTCAATTACTATCTGCATCAGTATAGTCTTGTTAATATTATGGGGCTGCGTGCTTATTTCGGCGAAAAGAGCTTTCTGTCTTTCAAGAATTTCAGTCACTTTATCAAAAAGGTGTCCTTTAACAGCCACAGACAGAGCTTTCTCCAAGGGCTGCTTTGCTTCTTTAGGCTTTCCTTCTAAGCAAATAATGTCCACCGTTTCAAGATACATTTCAACAGACTCGAAGTGCTTGCCGATAGATAACAGAACACCACCAGCCTTAGAATAGGTTGTAGAAGCGGAATTCTGGTCCCCATGCTCTTGGAAATTATGAGCAGCAGATTTGAAAAGCTCAATGGCACGCTCAATTTGATTTGAGTCTTTTGCGCATGCTGCGGCTGATTCCAACATCTTCCCCGAGTGCCTTATATGATTTTCCTTATAATAGCACTTGGATGCATTTTCGTAGGCGTCGATGGCCTTACCGAATTCCTTGGAGCAAATTTGATTTATCGAATGTCAGAGCAAAGCAGCGATCCAATAAATAGAAAATAGGATATCACCTTTGCAGTCTGAAAGCAGCGACCTGCCTTCGAATAATGCTCAGCAGCTAGACCGATTTCAGCTCGCGTAAACCAACCGGTTTTTAAAGCCTTTAAAGCCTCGTCCACGAGATCATTACCTTCTCGTAACTTGGCCTCTCGGAGCTTTGACATAATGTGATACTTTTTTTTTATCTCCGGCTTGGCTAAGTAGTTATCATGATGGCGTGTTTGATGTGTGAGTGAACTATTTGAACACTAATAGCAGCTGCCTCGCAGATTACTGTATTACTCCTAAATAATACAGTAAGTACTGTATGTATATATGTATGTATGTAACACAGTCTTATAAAAAAATTCTTTTCTTCTCACAGGGGCACACCATTCTGAAAAAAAAAGTTATCGATTCAAGATACTTATCTGGAACGGATTTCGCTTAAAATTGGCACACGCGCGAAGACGGGCAAATCATAAGGTTTCCCTAACCTTGGAAAAAAATTCGGCGAATTTTTCATTTTATGCCGTTGCTAAGATATCTTTAATATTGGCCATGTATCAGGCCAAAAATGCTTGGCCCTATAAAAAAAAAATCCGCAATTAACTTTTAATGAAACTTCGCACAGGGGTGTATAATTGTATTGAAATGGATATGAGCGAGAGTAAATAGGGGCATCTCGACCTACTTTTTGAGATATGCGGTTGCCAAGGCCAGAATTTGGGCAACATACCAGAAATTGGCACTGTGGGCAGGCTGGAAAGGGCTTGTTGCCAGGCAAGGAAAAAATTCATTTTTCGATGAAACCTAGGGGGGTGGCGCACGATTGTGGTTAATTTCGGATGGGGCAAAAAAAGTGTGTACTGCATCATGCACTATTTTAATTTCTCGCTTTGCGGTTGCCAAGTCAGTACATTATTGATTTCCAGTATAATAGTTTCAAATCAATATTGGGACCTATGGGTAATACGTAGTACTATTTTGTAAATTGTAATACTTACATACATTGTAATACATTGTAATACATAATGTATGTAATACTACAGTACAGTAATATTATGCGTCAGTCTCTTTAAGTAAGACTAGTAGTCCCTGTACATACATACGTATTTAAATCAGGCTTTTCGAGACTTACATACATAATCGGAGCCTTTACACAGGCGGGTCCTACGCGCGCGCTAACAGGCTTTACTAACGACCAGTTGACCGTGTCTCGCCGGCAGAAGGGAAAAGCCGCCGGAATGGAAACGCCCGACGAAGATTGGATCTGGATGGGAAAATGTGCTTTTGAAAAAATGATGCTCTACTCCCTCGACCCTTGGTTGACGCTAAATATGGGGCAGGGTGTCAAGCTTGATAGGATGAGATGCGCTGGTTCGGCTTTCGGAGGTTGGAATGCTTATCCGTGTATTAAACCCGAATACTTTCACCCATTCTCTAACAATATCAAACCAACCGTGTGTCTGTGTTTTAAAATGATCCATTTTTTTTACCTGAAATGTAAAGGTCCACTTGCTATGACCCCTTTAGCTCCTGGCAAGGCGAAGCCTGTCATCGATATATTCAGTCCTGCTGGTTTCAGACTTGGTGAAATATTTTGGGAGGGTGCCAAGGTGATCGGCCTTATCTGGTCTTCGAACGAAGACCTTCACATCGTTCAAGAGAACGGTAAGGTTGAGGTTTACTCTGTTTGCGGCAAGCTTTTATCACAGTATTCTATAACTTCTCGAGGGCTTCGAGACTGCAAAGTGTCCCACGATGGCAAAACGATGGTTGTCCGCACCGCCGATAATCAATTTTGGGGCATCAAAGACTTTGGATCGTTAAAGCCAACAATACGACAACTCCAAGACATCGATATGCTTGTTGGGACAGGTGGCATTGCTCTTGATGTCGCTTCTTGGACAATTCTTGATCATACTGGGGCTCTCGAAATTCTCGTTTCAACTATTGGAGATGAACATGGTAAAAGTGATTTAATTGCAACGTCTGAAAACTTCTCCATCGGTGATCTAGCGTTGGCTGAAAAAGATAGGAAAGAAATGAGTATGATTCAAATATCTCCTAACAAGAAGCTAGTTGTCATGTGCACTGTCGACGGTATGATTAATATCACATCATCTTGCTTCACAAAAAGATCGGTCACATATAACACGAATAAAAATTTTGCACCGACACAGCTCTTGTGGTGTGGATCGGAATGTGTGGTGGCTTACTATACGGATCTAGCTGATATTACTTGTACAGATATGATCATAGTGATTGGACTTGATGGAAGCAGCACAGAGCTTGAGTACAACGAGCGATTGTTTCTCTACGAGGATATTGATAGTATTCATATCGTCTCTGGTCAGAATCATGAAATGTTGTACAAGGTTCCCAACTCTCTTGTAAGCATCTTTGAAGTTGGTGCAATAGGTTCCGGGGCTACACTCTTCGAAGCCCTTGGAGAATATGAGAATAGGAGTCCCAAGGCTGATGAACATATTCGCGATTTAAAAGATCAAGGCCCAGATGGCCTCGCTTTAGGTATAGAGCAGTGTATAGAGGCAGCACGGCATCTCTGGAACCCTTTATGGCAAAAAAAACTTCTTAGAGCCGCAGCTTTTGGGCGCGACTTTCTTCCTTCTCCTTCTTCGCCGCCTGACGATTTTGTGAGAGCTAGCAAGATCCTCCGTACACTATATAGTGTCAGGAATTATCACATTGGCATACCTATCACTTATTACATGCTTGAAAAGATGACCCTTTCTGTTCTTCTTGACAGGTTTGATCAACGAATGCTTGCTTATATACGCTTGTAATCTTTATCTGTTTCTCTTTTCGAATTCCCATTTCTAACTTTACGATGTTTCAATTAAGACTTATTTCGAGGGAGCAACCAAAATATTTTAGTCTTGCATTCGACATTTGTAATTATAACATAAGCGATTCTGGTGTCAAAGTGCAAAGTATGACTAATAAGATCCTGGTCCACTGGGCGACATATTTGGTGTCTCTTGATGCAGACGAAGAGGTGATATCAAAAAAAATAATCGAGAAACTTTCAAATGTGCCTGGGGTGAGCTACTCTGAAATTGCCCGTGTTGCATATGAGAAACACCGGGAAAGGCTGGCTTTAAGCCTATTCGATCGGGAACCAAAAGCCCATGAGCAGGTTGCTGCCCTTATGGGGATGGTGAGACGAAAAATTGGCTACAGTACATATAATACATATATGATTTCTTATACACACACTTGTACTAGGGCCGGGAGCATGATAAGTCAGAGCTCCTTAAATCTGCTCTTGTTAAAGCTGTTCAAAGTGGAGATACAGATCTTGCACATTTTGCACTTATAGCTGTCCAAGAGATGAGGCAGCAGGGTGATTTTTTTAGATTGATGTACGAAAATGACTTGACAAAAGATCTACTGATCTCATACGGGAAAAAACACAATACACGCCTTCTGCGCGTAAGTGAATGGACATTCGACATTCATATACTTATATATCCCTCTCTTTTTTGTTTAGACTCAAGTTGCATCCTTTTCGTGGTGCTTATTCTTCCTTCTCACCCCTACGAAGGACTTCTATTTTCAATTTGATAATCGAACACAAAGCGCTAGTCTGATGGTTGAACAGAGTTACACAGAGTCTTCGGACATGGAAGGGCGGTTAGAAATGCTAAAGAAAGCAGAAGAAACTTTCAGTGGGCCCGATGGTAATGCTTTTTTCGCTGATCTGACGAAAGATCAGATTGAGCTTCTTAAATTTCAGCAGGGTCTGGAAAAGCGACAAGGGAAAAAAATTGTAGATCTTTCCATTGGGGACACAATATTTGAATTGATAAGAAGTGGGGCACACGATCAGGCTGAGCGCCTCAAAAAAAGTGTTTCGGAGAAGAGGTTTTGGTGCATCAAAATCAAAGGGTTTGTGTGGCTCGCCTTTCGTTCCCAAGTCTAACCGATCTGTCAATAACTAAAAATATATCATACCTCCCCAAAAATAGTCTTGCTGTGGCCAAGAATTGGTCAGAATTCTTCAAATTCGTCCGATCCAAAAAATCTCCTGTTGGATATCCTCTCATCCTTGACGAATGCATGCATGCCGGTAAAGACATACTGGAAACTGCATTATCAGATGACAAATTAACCAAATACTTGACTCCGGATCAAAAAGAACACTATTATAGTTTTTTAAAATAAACTCTATCTATGTATGTATGTACAGTACACAAAAAATAAATTTATGTATGTACATATGTACAGTAAGCTTAGGTCTAAGGGAAAAGTTGGCATGAACGAAATCTGAGGGAAGAATCTACTACATTTTACTGAGTGGGTATTTCTCTTAGCCCTATAGATAATAACATAGCTGACACCGTGAGGTGTATTAAGTGGTGCGGATGTCCATGCATCTTCAAAACTCTCGGAGCCTTATTTTCCCCCAGTTTGACACCCCGTGAAATCGCTAACCTGAAGAGGCCAGGCCCTCTGGCCTTGTGTCTTTCTTTATCAGAGAAATGAAGGGGTGGTGTGCACTAAAGTACGAAAGTTCACAGTTAAGATATTGGACATTTTTGAAATGCCTATAGCAACCATATTATTTTTTAGATTGATGATCAAAAGCATTTAGGTGATAATAGGAAAAAGCACTTTACAAGGAAAATTTTAGTTTCTGGGCATTTTTTTTTTTGCTTTTCCCCTTCAACCAACTGCACTGTATTCAATAATAATATACATAAGGATACCATACATAACAACACGCATACATACGACGTATCTATTTGACTCATTCATGGGTTTCCCCCGTTTCCATTCAAATAAAATATCTTAAATATCGCATTGATTGACGTAAGTAGTTGATCAAGCTTATGATCGTGTATTGAATGATTGATTTGAACTCGAATAATATCCCCGCCAGTAACGCCCACTAAAAGATAAAAGATGAAGCAATTCAGATTTTTTTGAGTTTTTTAAAATTTTTTTCTCGGTTTCAGCTGAACTTTCGAGGTCCCACTATAGGTTTTTGGGCATTTGCACAGATTTCATCGCTGTGTAGCGATTTGAGGGTGAAATGGATGCATGTATGTACAAAAGGAAAATCAGAAAATCCACAAACTTGTAATTTGAAAATTTATTAAATGAAAAGCAATTCTTGCTGTGTAATTTTTTTTGGTTTATTTGTCTCACAAGCTATTCTATCGTTATTATATATTTATATTTATATGAAATACAAATATATATAATATATATGTAATCTTGTTCCCAGCATTTCATTGTGTATTGATTCAATAGCAAAGGTAAAAAAATATCTCATACATGCTTGAACAGAAAATTTATCAAATATATCGCTTCACCTTCCTAATCGATCCTATTATGTAGCACAAGGTTGTTAATTTTCTACATATATTTCTACTGCTGTTGTATATGGAGAGTTTTGATTTTGGGAATTATTTTCTACTGCTCTTGGTATATGGAGAGTTGAGCATATTACACATCGTAGTGACTAATTTTTTTGTCCTGGTTGAGTTAAGAGAAAATCCGAAGAGCCCAAACATTACGAAATATAATCATTCAATTCAATTGCCATATCTCGAAAAATAATGTCAGATGGACCGGAGGTATGTAGAGTAGAAATTGCTCGAGGAATGGGAAGCTACAACTTCCCAGTATTCTAAAGTCTTACTTCGTGCTTCTTTTTCCCAGCAACCGAAATTGCTGTCAATTCAATATATTTGATAATATTTTAGCCCCTACACGAGCTATACCCTCCGAAATATTTATAAAGTTTTCACCTCTTGCTACATTGCCAACAACCGAAATTGCTGTCATCTTTGCCAATATTTCAGTTATCTCATGTGCGCTACCTGACGAAGCTACCATTTAAAATTCACCGCCTATTCATACAATCGACATTATACTATGTGATTATCTTGTTCTATGCACTGGGTTATTCAATTTTGAAAAAATTGAAATAAACAGTCTATGTTATCATGTTATCCCTGTCTCCAATATTATGTATTACGGAGAATATAGGTTTTAAATTTTCGGTTAGATGTGTAAAGCGTGGTTGGTTGAAAAGGTTGATTCAAAAAATTATATTGGTGTTATAATCCTTGCCCACATGGTTGTGGTTGAGGTAGATGACTAGGAGTAGTCCTTGGTATGCTATGAGATGCCCACATATATCGCCTTAAGCTATTCCTGACAAAAAAAATAGTATGTAGTTATAATAATTTCATCTGAAGTAGACGCATAATTCTTTAATGCTTGAACGTTTGGCGGCTACTTGGAAATTGTCTGAAGGGGGATGTGTTCTTTTTTTGCATGCAAGATAAGATGTATTAATTTCATTGTGAATGGACAAAGGCGATGAAAAAATTTTTTTTGGACGATTTTAAAATTCTCAGCAGCAGAGGGGATGGATGACGCTCGAGATGACCGGTGAAATCTTGATTTTGAAATCTTTTTTTAATTTAATTTTATTTTATTTTATTTTTTTTTTTTTTTTAATTTTTGGCTGTGTTTTGCCATTTTTTATTTTTTGTGACGTCATCGTCACTTAGGGAAATTGGCAAAATATATCAATCTGCAAAATAAATCACATAAATTAAAAAATAATGTAAGTGGTGCATATTATGTGCAAAACTATTTGTTGGTTCAAAATAGATTTAATATGCTGCTTTTGGCCATTTTGTAAACCCCCGGCCCTGGCTGAATATATACTCTTTGTGTCATCCCCTTCTACACCTAATACGATTAAAAATGCTTTTCTTTACAAGCGGTTTTTTCTAGTGCACGACCGCACTGCACTATATATATTTACCTTTTCTATCAATACTAGTTCTTGTACACTGTGGAGTCCCACCCCAAGAAATATTGATGTGTGCGTATTATATTTGTGAAGTAATTTTTGTTGCTCATTCTCAAGTGAACGAAAAAAGACAAAATTAGTAGCGATGGAAAAGTATAGCTACCGGCCAACTTGATTCCTCTGTGCTTGAATGTCAGATATAAGAGAATCAAGCTCCTCCTCTTCAAGTCGATCTTCTCCCCCTAGACTTGGAATAAGCGCCTTAGCTTCTTCCGTGCTTTCTGGACAAAGATTTCCCAAAGCGGTTGCTTCAAATTTATGAATTTTCTTTGGTTTGAGAAGGATATTTCGGAGTTCCTTAACAGAATGTGGGTTTGCAAAATTCGAAAATCTCTGTGTGTAGTCCTTTTCAAGTCAGGAAACATTAATTATAAAGAAAAAGAAAAAAGGACTGTCAGAGAAATCTTTTCAATGAAGAAAAATTTGTTGCGCCTCTCGTCAAGACCCACCAGAGTCTTTAAGAGAACATCACTAAGATCACCCTGTACAAACAAAGAACGAAAAAGAGAGATATCCGAGTTTAGAGAGCTTGACGGAAGAACTTAAAAGGCACAAAAAGATCATATACATCTAGTAGAATTCTCTTACAAGCTGCTGCGCTTCTTCATGAATTTTTTGCCTTTTTTTTAGCAGAAGTTCAACCTAAACGAAAGCAAAATAAATATTTAAATTTGTTTTGAAGCGAGAAGAAGAGTTGCGAACGATTTACCTCTGCATTTAACAATGGTACGCAGTCACTCGCTTCAATTTCTGGTGATATGAATAACATAAAGCTATCAGTGGACCAGGTGCGGGGGGAGACAAAGCAAATTGAGAAGGCTACAAAAAGATCTGCAGGAGGAGGGAGGAGAACAGTTTCTTTTTCAAAGTTGGTTCCAATACACAAGTCGATTTTACCTGAAGAAAAAAGTAAAACACTGACACAAAAATACAGTTAGTGAGTGAGAGCAAGAACAAGAGAAAATTTGAATTCGATCTGAAAATGCACACCTTGCGTCCTCTCCTTCTTGGCGAGACATTATGCTAGAATGCTGTGTGTGGGGGAGTCCTTATCGTTACAACCTCATTCAAACTTTTGAAATAGAAGGGAGTCCCAAAATGTAGATATAGATTTAGATGACAGGCTACGAAAACGAAGAATTCGAACCGCTTGGCTTTGTTTGCTTTTGCGATTCGGTTGGTGATTGCGGGTAATTTCAACTATTACACGATGTGCTCTGTTTCGCTTCAGTAATTTATTATTACTAAGTACCCTACACTGTACTGTAGTCTTACACACTCTAGTAGAGTCTAGCTAGACTAGTCTTAATTACTTACTGTATGTAAGTACGACAACTCTATTTTACGAGTTCATTACGAGTGTCTAGTAGACTCTACTGTACTAATACGAGTAGAGTATTTGATATTAATTATTATTAACCAAGGGCTATGTACATACCTACAGTATTATGTACATACGAGTTGGACCTCCTGGTATTAATACTTATCGTATGTCATACTCTATCAGATATTGAATATTCGTACATAAGTAAGACTTATTACATCTCGTAGATTCTATCTATCTATTCGTAATTGTAATACTCATACGAGTATTATATTTACGAGTAGTCTAAAGAGCATCAAATTGCTTTTGCTTACTGACGAGCAAAAATGTACGCGGTTCGACGTGTTAGCGTGGGGTTTGCCATAAAGAATCCTGGCACTATGTATTCGGTCCAGCGAGTCTTTGATCCCGGGTTTTCGTCCACAGGTGGTGCCTCGTCAAATATTTTATCCGTCGAGGGGGCCCTTCCACCGGACACAAGTTCGTACCTTGCCAGTGCTGTGAAATCTGAGGCCTTGGTAAAATCTCTTCGCAAACGTCTAACGACTCTTCGCAATTCGGTTGGAGACAATGTCGAGGTTGGCTGAATATATTTTTGCTTTTCCTCCTCCTCTCTGGCCATTTAATAGTTTGTTCAAATTTAGAGAGATGATATGCTAGATGCTTTGAGGAGGGAAAATTTGTCTTTGCTCGATGAGGTAAATGATCTAAAGAACAGGTTGAGAGTTCTCTTAGATAGTACGACTCCCCCCTTGCCCTCTTCAGAAGAAAGAAAAAATAGTAAAACGGATGGAAAGGATACTGTTGAAAAACCCAAACAACCTAGAAAGGAAAAGACCAAAAAGGCGGCAAAAGCTCCAAAAAACCAACCCGCCCCCGTTGCTATTCATAGTACGATCGAGAAGCCTTGGTATTTATCGGCTTCCCTCTTCCTGTCATTCTTAGCTAACACTTTCTTCTCTCGAAGGACTGGATCTCCGAGTAGCGAAAATTTTATCTGCAAAGCCCCATGGCGAAAAGCTTTACCTTGAAGATGTCGATGTTGGAGAGGCAAAGAAGCGTACAGTGTTAAGGTAAAAATTCTCGGTTACTTATATCAACCTTTTATTTTGATTTTGTCCATTTTTATTCTTGTATTCTTGAAAAAGATTTGTTCTTAATTTTTAATTCTTTTCAGTGGCCTTCAAGAATTTATTCCTTTAGATGAAATGCAGAATCGCAATGTCATGCTGCTTTGTAATCTTAAGCCTCGACCACTAGCTGGGATTTTAAGTGAGGCCATGGTCATGTGCGCAAAGTCAGGCGATAAGGTGGAACTTGTGGAGCCTCCTGAAGGATCAGTCCCGGGGGACAGAATTATTGTTGAAGGGCACGAAGGGGAACCCGACCCTGAATTAAAACCAAAGAAAAAAATGTGGGTATTTGCTGCGCATTGGCTGTCCTTGAATTTTTGGGTTGAGGCAATTGAAAACTTATACAACCTGACAAAATTTTGCGATCATTCTTGTTAGCTTTGAAAAACTAGTACCCGACATAAAAACGAATGGAGAGCGAGTGGCATGCTTTAAAGGCCTCCCATTTGTCG
>JACLAD010009791.1_pt1 | contig 12631 bp, 11 predicted proteins | sample 8027901 | NCBI WGS metagenome assembly JACLAD01 (sample SAMN15725071, study PRJNA655200) | protist metagenome | isolation source: fluorescence activated cell sorting (FACS) single amplified genomes of... | place: Spain: Blaines Bay Microbial Observatory, Mediterranean Sea | collected 2016-07-05
TTGCTAGAATAATTTATAGTAATTTTCTTAGAAAAGGCTTAGTTATTAGTAGGTAAGAACTCAGATTGTGTCAACAGGATTCATCACCTCTTTCAAACTACGTGAACTGCCCGATCTACATCCAACCTATATCAGCCACTGAGTTGTTGGGCCAGCGTATCATTCTGATAGTTGTAGGCACGACTATTTTTGGTGATACTTGTTCCACACGTATACACAAGCCTCCCAAATTCCATTTTTTTAGTTTTCTAATGTTTGGGTGAATCGTAGAATTATAAGGGTAAGGAAAGAGTGGTTGAATAAGAGATATGAGTGCTCAGACTAGGGCAAATTCTGTTGATTTGAAGGATTACCAGATCTGGTGCAGTGGTGGGTTGAGATGGAGTGAATCGTGTAAACACATTTTGCGAGAACTATATAAATTCAATCGTTCCATCTTCTCTTCGTCTGTAATCAGCTAAGGCACTTGTGAGCTTAATCTCATCATTCAAGTGCCAGTATGTTTCCTCAATCATCCTCGCACTCGTCCCACATATGTCAGCAACCTGCCTATAGCTCAAGTCTGCCACAATTCGCTGTGTTATCATAAAGTGCCTGAGCTGTACAGCACAATACCTTTTCCAGCTACATCCTCTATCTCAGCTGCTTACAGCATCGTTTTGAAATACTTGCTCAGTGTCTTCAAATTTACTTCTCGCTTCCCTTCAATATTAAAAACCAGGCTCTTGCCACTTCTCTCTCCCAAACTCATCTTCAGTCTCTCAAAGTAATGCCCATTCCTACACAGAAGTGTCCTCGCTTTCCTTACCTTGCTGGTATCTGCACGTAGTCCAATCCTTGCCAGCTTTACAGTATTCCCCTCTTTATCCTTGTGTTCCTCAACTCGTACATCTTCCCATCTCAGCTGCTTCTGCTCACCAACCCTTAGTCCACTATTTGTGGCAATCAACACGAACATCTGTGTCAGCTTGAACCATTTTGATTGTAAATCTTTCAGTTCACTATGTGTATTTGGACTCAGCTTCAGCAGAGTCTTAACCATTGGCTCATTTGCAACTCGGGAAGGCCCTGGCTTCTCTGGATCAGGAGAGTTTGCTGATTCTTGGCTCAGGGTTTTCCTTTCACAACACGCAGGCTTTCTTCCAGCCGGGTGCAGGAATTCCAGATGCCAAGAATTTGGCTTTTGAGACTTGGCTGAAGGAGACTCTGAACAATCGTGACTTCTCGGAAATAGAGCGGTGGGAACGCCTGCGGAATTGGGAACGCGCTCCAAACGCAAGATACTGTCACCCTCGAGAGGAGCACCTGTTGCTGCTGCTTGTTTGCTATGGTGCTGCTCAACGCCCTTGTAAACGAGTAGATACCGTCACAGTACTGGGCAAGCAGGCTAGCTTCTTCATCTGGTGAACGCACATTTCTTCAGATTGATGGATTTCCCTCCAGTAAGTGAGCTACAGGGCATTGCACTCTGATCCCTGAACCGCTATAACTGCGCAAACATTCCCTTCTTCCTTTTCTTCTCCAATCAATCCTTATCAGATCTGAAACCATGGCGAGTACAACTATCCCCCGAGATTACAGCCTCATCGGACCAGAAGCCCAAAAAGCGGAAGATAAAGGACTGGCCTCCGCAACTTGGTACGCTACGCCTATCCCTCGTAAACGTATGAAGGAATTGATGCGTCGCTCAGATCAACCAGCGATTCGAGACACAGCCATCTGGTTAGGCCTGCTTATCCTGACAGGTGGATTTGGTGTGTATTTCTGGGGAACCTGGTGGTGTATACCCTTCTTTTTTGTTTATGGGATTCTTTACGGCAGTGCCTCGGATTCCCGTTGGCACGAGTGTGGTCATGGTACCGCATTTCGCACCCAGTGGATGAATCAAGCTGTGTATCAACTCGCCTGCTTCATGATTATGCGCAGCCCCACAGGATGGCGTTGGTCCCACACACGTCATCACACAGACACCATCATCGTCGGTCGTGATCCTGAGATTGCCATTGGTCGTCCTGCTCGTTTATTTCGACTGTTCCTTAATTTCTTTGGCCTGATCGATATCCCAATCTCGCTGGCAAAGACGGTCCTACATTCTTTTGGACAGTTGACTGCCGAGGAAGCTGACTACATCCCCGAGATGGAAAGACACAAAGTTTACAATGTGACCCGTGTCTGGATCGTGGTCTACGGACTGACTGCTGCGGCTAGTGTGATCTACCAGAGTTGGCTTCCATTGATGCTGATCGGCTTGCCACGCGTATATGGAACCTGGCTACACATCGTCTTTGGTCTGACCCAACATGCTGGCCTGGCTGAAGATGTCCTTGATCATCGGCATAACACGCGCACTGTTTACATGAACCCCATCTTTCGTTTTCTCTACTGGAACATGAATTATCACGTCGAACATCACATGTTTCCGATGGTTCCATATCACGCACTCCCTGCTCTTCATGAAGAGATGAAAGCCGATACGGCCCCTGTCTATCGGAACATGATTGAAGCCTATCGTGAGATTATTCCTGCCTTGTGGAAGCAATCCGGTGATCCTGACTTTTTTGTCTCCAGGGCCGTTCCAAACTCAGATCCAATAAGTGCACAATCAAGCTCGGTAGCAGCAGCCTGAAAGAGATTTGAGAGGTTTTTTGTCCATCATCGCTGGGAGGTGATTTTTTAATTTTTTCGAACTTCAAAACCTACCATTTGGAAAATTGGTAATCTTGCCATCTAAGAGTGAACTTGAGGGTGAATATATATGAGGTTTTTGATCATGATTTCAATCTTTAAAAAGACTGTAAAAATCAGAAAATTCCTGGAATCAATTCTCATTGGAATCATCGTTCTTATTGTTTCCATCACTACCACACACGCTCAATCCAATGAGTTGCTTCAATCAAGAATGCGACTCTTTGAAGCCTGGCTTAATACGCTAATGAGTGATCAATCCTTACGTGGAGTTTCTGTCAGCCTTGTTCAGAATCAGAAGCTTATTTACGCAAAGGGATTTGGGGTTTCCGACTTCGAAAAACAATCTCCAGCTACTGAGTCAACCAATTATCGAATTGCTTCAATCACAAAGCTCTTTACGAGTATTGCTTTGATGCAACTCGTAGAGCGCAAGAAAATTTTCTTAGACACTCCTGTAGTTGAAATAATTCCTGAACTGAGAGCAATTAAAACGAATGGTCATTCTGTAGAAGACATCACTATCAAGTCCATCCTGACCCACACTACGGGTCTACCCACCAATCCCAATTTCCTCTTGGACAAAAGAGGTCAGAATCAGGCGTTGGCCCTTGATGAATTTTTGAAGGGATTGGCCCAACAATCTTTGTTGTTCCCACCAAATCGAATCCATAAGTACTCCAACTTGGCAATGAATCTTGGTGGATTGATTGTAGAGCGCGTCTCCGGATTGTCTTGTGAGCAGCATATCCAAGAAGTCATCCTCACACCTTTACAACTGGAGTCCACTCGCTTTCCCACTGATTCGGAAACTACCAAGGTGATTGGTTACAGCCGAATCGTTGGAGACCAACGATTGAAAAATGAATTTCCTGAAATGGCGAGTATCTTAGGATTGCCATCTTCCGGACTCATTTCTACTGTCACGGATCTGGCTAAATTCATTAGTTGGCATTTTCGTACACTGAGTGCGGAGGACCAAACACTCCTTGCAAGAGCCACCTTGTCCGAGATGCAGAAGGTTCAGTGGGTACCATTGCCCATTGAACTTCACCCCAGGTTAAATACTGCGTTAGCTTTACTCGCAAACACCCTGGAACTTGGTGGAACAGGGCTTGGTTATTTTCGAGAAAAAGAGTTTGTTCTGCACAGTGGAGGCTTGATGGGATTTGCTTCAGAACTGGTGATGGATAATCAAAACAAACTTGGAGTCGTTGCCCTCTCCAATACGGTTGAGGCACCTGTTTATTTCAACCATCCCCAAAGCATCTCAAGGAATTTATATGAAATGGTCGGTAGAGTGTTGGCTGATCCTAAATCGTTTGATCGGCCGCTGTTGTATGCTGAATATGAAAACCTCTATTCAGATGATCACCACTGGCACTACTACGTAACAGAGATGGGAGAGAATTTGATTTTGCTAAATCTGCGAGAGGGAATGCCGCTAGCTAGACCCGTTGTACTTTCCAAGGTGGGAGCTGATTATTTTGTTGATCCCAATCATGAAGGTGTCTATGCAGGGGAGTTTTCCGTCTACTTTCAACGAGATCAGAATGGTAAGGTCGACTCAATGATCGTGAAGAATAATAAGCTATATCCTAAAGATTAAATAAGAATATTTTGATTATCTAAAATCCTTTGAAATTCAATAAAATAAACAAATATAAGTAGGCACCTAAAAATCAATTGTATCTCTGCTTATTTAATTTATTAAACATTGCTTTGAAATCAATCACTTTTGCTTTCTTTTACAAAATCCAATCTTCCTGCTAATTATTTCTGACAATAAAGACTGATTTTTACAAGTATGCCTCAAGCATTAAACCTCCATCATCCACCAAAAACCTCGGTCCTTAATCACAACCCATTCAAGCCACATTTTGAAGATGAGGAATTAGAGGAAGCTTGGCATCTACAGCGATTCGATCATTTCAGAAAGGTGAATCAGCGTGCTGTTGCAGTACTTATAGTAATCAATATTATCTTTTTAGTTCTAATTCTAAGTGTTGATGCTCCAAATCATCTGCCGCAACGTTTTGCATGTATGCTTTATTTATTGGTTCTTTGGTTTTTAATTAGAAAAGTCGATTCAATCTCAAAAGGTGATTTTGTCATCCTTATTGGAGTATCATTAACTATAGTTATGATGTGGTTTTTGATTTTTATGAATCAGGATTTATATGCCATAAAACACTTATGGTTAGTGACCGCGGCAATGTCAATTTTAGGATCCTATGTTTTGATCGAAACAACTACTTTAATAAAAGTATTGATAGCTATCGTCAGTCTCGTAATAACCTCTTCAGCTCCGGTAGCTTTGGAACTTGAAGCGCTAGAGTATGTGATCTACTTAGTTCATTTACTGATCATTACTTTAATTAGCTGGGTTGCTTCCTGGCAAGTGGAAATGGGCAGACGTGAGGCTTTTGCTAGGCGTTTGGGTGTTGAGATTGAGAGAGAACGGACCGTGGATTTACTCCGAAATATCTTACCAGAGTCGATTGCCAATCAATTACTCAGCAAACCAGGAACCATTGCAGAGCGGCACGAAAAGGTTGCAGTGCTGTTTGCGGATATTGTTGGATTTACTCCGTGGACGGCAACCCAGGAACCACAAAAAGTAGTGGCAACTCTTGATCAGATCTTTTCTGAGTTTGACTGGCTCTGTGATCGGTATGGGGTCGAAAAGATCAAAACCATCGGGGACGCCTACATGGCAGCAGGCGGGGTTCCTCAGGGTTCGAAAGCTGAAGTCCAAGATGTCGTACGGCTGGCTCTAGAGATGTTGGAGGTGGTGCAACAAATTCCAACTAGCTCTGCCAAGTCAGTTCAGATTCGGATTGGTGTACATCAGGGCCCAGTGATCGCTGGAGTAATTGGACAGCATAAATTTATATATGATTTGTGGGGGGATACCGTGAACACGGCAGCTAGAATGGAATCTCATGGCATCCCAGGCAGGCTACAGGTTACTGAAATTGTTGCAAAGCAGCTGAATAATGAATTTTTGGTTGAATCCCGTGGTTCTATTGAGATCAAAGGCAAAGGACCGTTGCCAGTGTTTTTGGTAAGTCGAAGGAATGAATCGTTATCATCTGTCTGATGAATTCTTGCCTTTTGTATCATGTACTTTAAATTTGGGCTTTCGCTATAAAAGTTATCATCTGATAGGTCTCACTCAGATCGGCCAGCTTGATGCTGGTCGAGGCTGTCTTCCTCCATTTTTGTAAAGGGCTATGCTGGACTAGTCTCTCGAGATCCTATCTCAACTCAACCAATAGCTGAGTACTTGATGATGAAAGCTCTCAAATGGATCCTTGGAATTCTTGTTAGTCTAGTTATTATTTTAGCTGCCATGGTAGCGATTGACATAAGTCCGTATTTTGCCCTGATCTCTGCTGAACATCCCACTCCTCAACCCTACCAGGCTCCATCTGGTGTCAAGATCAAACTGCGCAGCGACATTGTCTCTTTGACCGCTTCCAAAATGGCTCGCAAGATTCGGGAGAAGGAGTTGAGTTCTGTCGAAATCGTCGAGGCCCATCTCAGCCAGATCTACCAGTTCAATCCCCAGGTCAATGCTATAGTTACCTTGGATGCTGAAGGTGCCCTGAGAAGAGCTCGTGAGGCAGACCAGGCACTTGCAGCCGGTCAACTCTGGGGACCCCTGCACGGAGTGCCATTCACCATCAAGGATCACATTGCCACCAAATCCATGAGGACAACCAGCGGATTTGGTCCTCTCAAGGATGTTGTCCCCGATTATGACGCTACCGTGGTCGCTCGACTCAAGGAAGCGGGAGGCATCCTCCTGGGCAAGACCAACATGCCAGCTTTGGGAGCAGCCTCTGTCACCGATAATCTGATTTTTGGTAGAACCAACAATCCCTGGGATTTGAAAAGGACGGTTGGTGGGAGTTCCGGAGGAGCTGCAGCAGCGTTGACTGCAGGGATGACCCCCATAGAGATTGGTAGTGATGTGGGAGGATCGATTCGAATTCCTGCACATTACAACGGTGTCTTTGGCTTGAAGACAACAGAACACCTTCTCTCCTTCCATGGCGCAATGATGCCAGGGATAGATCAAGTTGTTCCAGAAATGAGAAAATTTACGACAGCTCGGCATCAAGCAGTCTTGGGGCCAATGGCTCGATCGATCGAAGATCTCCAGCTCTTGCTTTCCGTCATTGCAGGTCCTGATCCCAACAGTGTTCAGACCGTAGACGTCCCGATTCTTTATCCTAAGCCAAAACCGCTACAGAACATGAGGGTCGCTTGGACAAATAATTTACCAGGAGAGTTTGCTGGCCAAGAGACTAGTCATATTTCAAAAGACTACGCCTCAGTTCTGAAAGGTTTCTTGAAGAGACTGGATTCAGCAGGACTAGCTCTTGTGGAAAAGAATTTGACGGCTCGATACATGACACAAGCTCGACTTACTGGGTTTCGGTTGTTCAGCACAGAGTACGAATACTTTGGCCCTTTAACGCCACTGATTATGGCGACATTAACAAATGCTCCAGGAGTAGAGTACTCCGTGATTAATCATTCTTATGAGAATTACCAAAGACTTTTGACAGAACGAGACCATTTACGTTCGCTGTTGGATAGTTTTCTCCAAAACTATGATGTGCTACTGGTGCCAGTGACCATGACGGAAGCTTATCCATTACCAGAGGTTAAATTTGATATGGGAATGGTAGACATCACAACGATCATAAAGATTGATGGAAAGGATTATTTTAATCTTGCGGTAGACGGAGCTTCTGCATCGCTCTTCAATCTTACAGGCCATCCCGTTGTGACCATTCCAATTGGTTTCACAGATGAGGGGATGCCTGTTGGGATTCAGGTGGTTGGTAAGCGCTGGCGGGATGCCGAATTATTGGTAGTGGCGCAACAACTATTTGAAGCAGCAGGAGAGTTCAAGCATCCTCCAGGGTATATCGATTCAGAACTTGTGGACAAAGCCCTGCAAGACAGGGAGGGACTCAACACAGATAGTACTCTCCTGAAAATGAGAATGAGTCCAGTATCTTCAAAAGACGATCTACTGGTAGAAAATGCCAAGTTGATTGATGGAACTGAGGCACACCCTCGACTAGTCTCGATTCACATTCAAAATGGAAAAATTGTTGATATCGGAAAGGAGATTGTAGTTCCAGGCGTGAAGTCCATTGATCTAAAAGGAGCGTATGTTTTGCCAGGACTCATTGACTCGCATGTTCATTTACAGTGGGTCCCTGGTTCTGTTTACCGAGAAGATACTCCAGAAAAGCTAAGGCAATTTAGGTTTCATCAACTTCGCGGCTATCTAGCAAGCGGTGTCACATCGGTTTTAGATACGGGGATTTCTTCTCAGGTACTTAAAGAAATCCATGCTCACCTCAACTCAGGAGGGATAGGACCAAGAGTTTTTGCATTGGGTCCTGTGTTCCGTGCACCCAATGGATATCTGGGTGAACAGATGAGGGTTCCAAGCTGGGGACCCCACTGGAGAGCGGCAGAAACAGAAGAGGATATTCACCAACTATTCAGCGAATACGAAGGAATACCAGATATTGTTGGGGTGAAACTCCACCTTGATTTTGGCTGGGGGCCCATTGACATATGGCCCATTCACAAACCAGAAATAAGAACAATTATTGAGAGAGAGTCCAAGGAACGCAAGCTTCCTATCTATGCCCATGCACAAGAAGAACGTACACGAAATATTGCCTTAGAGATGGGCGCTCACACACTCGTACATCATGTTTTTTCACCGGAGAAAGATTTTATTGATCGTACAAAGACTCAAGGTACCTACTTAACTACCACGCTGAGTAATCTCGAACGCAGACTCGCTTACCCTAATTTTTTAAATGTGGAAGAGCCTCTTGTCACATTGACAGTACCTAAAGAACAAATTGTGACAGCGCGTGATTCCAATGCATGGGAATTATTCGCCAAAGTCACAGCTCAGACTTCATTATTCCCATCATGGATGCCAACTTTTATATCACATTTTTTTGGTAGTATATTATGGTTGGATCCGGATCCAATTGAGAAATTTTACCATGATGAAAGTGCTTCTGTGTTGGAAATGTATGAGGCAGGAATCCCGATTACGGTTGGTTCAGACTCAGGAAATCTCCCTCATATTGTGAACATGTTCCACGGCCCTACTACTGTAAGGGAGATGGAGTTATTGGAGGATGCTGGCATACCTCCGATTGAGGTTCTATCTTCTGCTACTCGTATTCCAGCCAAAATGATGGGAGTCGATCACCTGATTGGCACGATTGAGATCGGCAAACAGGCTGATCTCATTGTAGTGGGGGAAGACCCAACAAAGGATCTATCAGTTTTGCGAAATCTTCTTTGGGTCATCAAAGATGGCGAGGCACGAAGACCCAAAGAATGGATGGAACAATAGTATTGCTTAGATCAATAAAAACTCTTTAGCAAATATCGTGATTTAGCATTTCTATTCGTTTACGCTTTACTGTAGTTAATTTTTATTTTCAGATTAGGATTCAAAAAACTGAATTTAGCATTTAGTTAAAAAAAGACTATTATGACTAAATAAAATTACTTTAGGGATACGGAATGGTAGTGAAAAAGAAATCAAATAAAAATATGAAAATGACTATGATTATTTTGTCTACGCTTGCAGTTCTCATAGGAATTGGAATTGTGACTGGTAAACTTGATTTCACTCGAATGGATCAAGCTTCGTGGTTTCGTTCAGGAGAGAAAAAAAATTACTCCAAAAGCCAAAAGTGCTTTGAAGATCTAAAAAGAAAATCTACTCCACAAGAAATGATGGAAATCATGAAGAAGAAGAAAATGAGTGATTCGTACTGCGACTTTCTTTGATCAAGTCCAAATGATCAGAAATACAGCCCCACTAACTGCTTAGGTTCTAGGCCGACCCCAAGCATATTCCATCTGCTGGGCAGTTCGCTCTGCTAACTCCTCTCCAGCGAATTTGGAGACTAACGCCAAGCTCAGATCTATCCCAGCGGAGATTCCTGCTGCAGTGAACAGCTTTCCTTGTTCAATCCAGCGAACAGCCTCTCGAACCTGTACGTTGGGATAATTTCTCTGCAAATCCGAGATATCTTCCCAGTGAGTCGTCACTTCCAAGTCATCCAGCAACCCCGCCTCAGCCAATAGGAACGCACCTGTACAAATCTAAGCAACCACTTGTCCTTTCTGAGCAGCCTCTCTGATCCAGTCGATCACTTCCTTCTTACGAACTTCTTCCAGATGAACACCCCCGACCACAATCAACAGATCCAATGCTGGCACATTCTGGATGGAATAATGAGGCATCACCCTGAAGGCTCAACGAGCTTCAACCAAGTCTTGATTGGCACCAACGAGCCAGATATTCCAATCCAATTTTGCGAGTCGATTAGCAACACTGAACACCTCAAAGGGTCCTGAAAAATCCAAGACCTCTGCCTGATCGTAGATGTAGATCCCAATGTTCATGGGTTCACAGAAGATAAGAAGAATGTTTCAGTGCTGAGGCCAAGGCGAGGAATAGCCCGGAAGGCGTGGATAGAAACAGCTGAGCGTGGTGACGGAATCAGATTTGTCGGAATCTCAGGCGTGACCAACCTTTAAATCACTACCTGCCTTGTTCTCGCCACGAATCAGCCAAAGAGGTCTTTGCGCAAAATTGATCAGATAACCGGAGCCAGTGCCCGTATCAATCAAGTCCCGGTTGAACAGGCTCGTGGAGGGCATGTAGCGAATGGCCAGGCCCGCCCGTCGTTTGCCCGAGCGATTTGGATGGGAACCGTGCACCAAGTTGACATCATGCATGGAAAACTGCCCTGGCGCGAGTTCCAAGCTGACCGTATTTTCTGGATCAATCCGACCATCATTCACTCGTTGATTGAGCACAAGATCTTCTCGGGATTCTTTTTGATGTGTCAGCGATTGATGCCGATGTGAGCCAGGAACAACTCGCATACAGCCGTTCTCTTTAGTCACATGATCCAACGCAACCCAAACGGTACAAGTCGCCAAAGGACGGATCGGCCAATAGGCACCGTCCTGATGCATCGGCACTTCCATGCCATCGGAGCCAGGCTTGCAGAAGAGTTGACATCCCCACAGAATGATGTCGGGACCAATCAACTGTTCTACACAATCCACGATCACTGGATCCTTGGCCAACTCCATGAAAGCCTCATCACCGCGTACACCCTCTTGGTTCAAGCCACTGATGTGCACACTGACCAGCTTCTCTGGTCGCACCTCAGGATTAGCCAGCAACACACGATCAACGGCAGCCATCAACTCGGTTAACCGAGATTCTGGTAACTGACAGTCTGGGATTAAGTAGCCCTCTTCTTGATATTGTTGAATCGCTTCAGCAGAGAGTGGGGCGTTGGTTTTCATCGATACCTTTTCTGAGTCAAGTCATTGAACAGCGTCACTGGGCCACCCAGCCACCATCAACAGGAAGGGTGTGACCTGTGATCATGGCAGCTGCGTCACTGGCCAGAAAACGAATTGCATCTGCCACCTCATAGGTTTCTACCATCCGTCCGAGTGGCGTTCGTGCGAGGAGTTTTTCTTCCATCCCATCTTCTGCCAGCAGGCTTTGAGTCAAGGGGGTTCTGACGAACGCAGGAGCGACCGCATTAACCCGAATACCTCCTGCTGCCCAATCCAGCGCTAAGGAGCGTGTCAGATTGACCACTCCTCCCTTGCTGGCCTGATAAGCAGGATTGGGATAGACTCCACCTCCAATCAAACCCATGATCGAAGCCACATTGACAATGGTCCCCTTGCCTTGCTTGAGCATCGTCTTGGCGGCTTCTCTGGAGCAAAGAAAGGTTCCCGTCAGGTTGACGTTGAGCACTTCCTGCCAACGCTCCAAGGGCAACTCAGTCGCTTCCATCCGGGCTCCTGTTCCAGCGGAATTGACCAGAATCTCATAGGAACCCAACGCTGCCACTTTCCTCATGACCTCCGCAACGGAATCTTCCTTGGTCACATCCAGAAACATGGTCTCGATGGAGATACCCTGATCATTGAGTTGAGCCTGAGCTTTCTGTAAAGCGGCTTCATTTCGATCCCCAATCACTACCTGTGATCCTGCTTGAGCAAACACCTTGGTGGTCTCCAAACCAATGCCACTGGCTCCTCCTGTGATCAATGCTGTTTTCCCATCTAGAGAAAGGCGATCGTTTGGCTTGGTTGTCATGTGTCACTCCCTAGTAGAGCAGCCAACACGGGCTCACACCAAATCACAGGCGTCTGCTGGCATCCAGTGCGCATCTTGATCTAACCACTTGACGTTACAACCGATCGGATTGGTCAAGGAGACACTTACCGATTGTCCAGCCGTAATTTCTGCAAGCGCCTTTTCCAGATCATTGACCTGCATCTTTGAAGTATCGCGTGGTTGATCTACTCCACGACCGCAGTACGCCAGCTTACGATCCGCATCAAAGACATAGAAGTGAGGGGTTCGTAGCGCCCCGTAGGCTTGTGCAACCTCCTGGGAAGCATCTCTCGCATAGATCCATGGGAAGTTGTGTTCCTTCATTCTTGAGACCATATGATCAAAATCATCAGTGGGATTGGTCTTCTCACTGTTGGAATTGATTCCAATAAAAGCCACTCCCTTGTCCTGAAATTTCTCAGCAGTGGCCCTTGTGACTTCATCAGACCCAACGACGAATGGACAGTGGTTGCAGGTAAAGAAGACCACCAGCGTGGAGGCAGATTCAAAGTCAGCCAGGCTGTAGTTTTTACCATCGGTACCAGTTACAGAAAAATCAGGAGCGGTTGCTCCAAGTTCAAGGGTAAAGGACATCGTCTCTCGAAAAAAATCAGGTTTTTTTAACTGTAAGGTCTCTTAGAACTGGGCCCGAAATAGGAAGCTGGTTCCTTTTGCCTTATCTTCCTCTGCAACCAAGTAATTGAAGGTCAATGAAGA
>JACLAD010002838.1_pt1 | contig 12624 bp, 4 predicted proteins | sample 8027901 | NCBI WGS metagenome assembly JACLAD01 (sample SAMN15725071, study PRJNA655200) | protist metagenome | isolation source: fluorescence activated cell sorting (FACS) single amplified genomes of... | place: Spain: Blaines Bay Microbial Observatory, Mediterranean Sea | collected 2016-07-05
TTAGTAATGATGATGAAGATGATAGTGTAGATGATCCAAAACTTTTACGACGAGGCAGCATAGTATTAAATGAATCGATGGATATCACTGAAGATCTTGGTAGAATTGTGCAAATGTCGAAACGTACATCAACGCAAGAAGTAGCTGATGCATTAGGTGTAGGAAATGAATTTTCAACCGTAAGCGATTTGTCTAATGAAACAGACTTCTCGCAACCAGCCTTCAATTTAAATAAAAACACCCTATTGTATTCATTAGACAGTACAATAGAGACAGCATCAACATCACTTCATTTATTACATCAAGTACCAGATTTTGCAATACATGAATGGGCATGCGTGGAACTTCAAAAAATATTGAAGGAAAATGTAGGAAGTTTGAACGATACTATTGAAAGGCTTCAACGTGTTCAACCAGCTATATACCGTCAAGTAGATTTGATCAATTATGATACTCGTGCAAAAGCTAAATTATGCATGGAGTTAAATAAATTAGTTGCAGCTAAAGAATGGTGCAAATGGCGTGCATTAATTGAAGAACGCTTGTCAAAAGACTATTCAGACTTAATAAAAAAGTTAGAGAGTGATATAAGCGCCTTGCAAGAGGAATCGTCCCGCTCAGACACGTTGAAACAGAAACATGCATCGGAGCTTACAAAATTGAAAAAAATTGAAAGCTTTCAGCATGACATTGTTGAGCAACAAGATATGGTAACATTGTTTCAGCAACGAGTGGGAAAAGTTCATAAACATGTTGCACAAACAAAGGAGGATATAAGCTACTCTGCTGCAATGAAACAAGATCTAGAAAGTAAAATTGATACATATGATGAAACTATCGAAAAGAAGGAAATTTTATCTAAGGAATTGTCCTCTATACAAGATGTCTACGAAATATCTAAACAATTTAACAGTTGGCAATGTAATGAAATGACAGCAGACAGCATCCGATTTGAACGCCTACATCACAATGGTATGAAACATATGGTCCGAATAAATGCACCAACTGTGAATGGGACAACAATCATGGAGTGTGAGGTATGGATGGAAGATAATAGCAAAGATAATTACAATTCAATTTTCAAGGAATTGCTCTCAGTTCAAGATGTTGCATGCGATACCATGATGGAACATGTTAAAACGAAATTAGAGTTAAGAGACGCAATGTTAGCAATGGATGTTATGTTTGGTCGTTGTAGATTACTTGCGAATGAATTTCAATACATTGAGGCTAATTTTACATGCGAAGATATTATTTTTGGGCGTGGAAATCATATTTCTTTTTCAACAGCTTTCACAAATTTAGGGATACAAGGAATGACGAACAGCAAAGCAGTACCGGATCAATCTGAAATTACGACTAAATGGACAGTTCAATTTTTCATTGGTTTTGGATACCCAGCAGGAGAAATGGAAGTTACAATAAAAAGTGATTTTGGCGTTAAACCAATTCGCAATTTTGATATTCGATCATTTGGCAAAGGGTTTAATCGTTTATTGCGTGTTTGTAATGGACTAAAAGAGTTGTTTATCGATTCTTTGAAGTAAAACGTTTTTTTAATATATATAAAAATATTTTTTTATTCGAATTATTATAGATCTACAGTGGTATGCATATTATTTTTTATATATATACACATATTACTTCGTATTATTTTAAATAAAATAATTAAATATTTTTTATATTTTTTATGTCACATTCAATTTTTAGCAGCACCAAGGTCAAATCTACATAAATTTTTTGCCATTTTTTCTTTATCTTGATGGCTTGTTATACGTGGACCCTTCATACTAATACTTATGCAATCAACCTTTGAAGGTTGCCTCCTCTCTTTCTCCCAGAATGCTTTCACAAAAGCCTTTTCAGCATTCAGTATTTTATTTTGCAATGCCTTTCCTTCTTTTGATTTTGAAAATACGTAACTTGCTTTACGTAACTTGCATAAGCTCTTCTTAAAGTCCAATGTTGCAAGCTCTGGATATTGGTTTGAATTTTCACTGCGTAGTTCATCACCAATATTTTGTGCAATCCAATATGTTTCCCCATAATTTTTTATTTTTAGCTCCTCGCCTTTTTTAATATTAATTGTTGCTTGTACAGCAACATGTGGAACATCTTTATAATAAAACTCAATGAATCCAACATTATGTTGTTTCAAATGTTTCATCAAGAGTCGTTTGTGAAGTGTTTTTAAATTTCCTTTTTTCAATTTTAATTTTCGCATATAATATTGGAATTTTTCATCAGTATTGTCCAACTTCTTTATTTTCAAGACATCTTTTACATACTTTTTTGCCAAACTTAAATCAACATTATCTTCGTTTTTTTCAATTTCATTTATACCCATTGTCTCATTGCCAGAAATAATACCAGAGCAAGAGTATGGTAATATAGAAAGCGGACCTGTGCCTTCAAGTTTACCATATAAGTTATATTCATACTCTTTATCTCTAAGGCTTTCTTCCAAAGGCCAATCCTCTCCTCTACCAGTACGAGAAGCCATTTTTTTTGTGCATAAATGGCCAGTATAAATTCCAAGTATCTCCCATCGAGGGATATACCTGTTTGCCACAGTTTTGCTGCATCCCCGGAGTTTTTCCCTGGGATCATCATTTTGTATTTTTTGGATCTTCATGATTATATCATCATAAACTTGCTCTGAATCCTCACTGCGCAATGTCCTAGATGGAATTATGTTGTTACAGCCATGGCAAATTTCACCACCTTGTCCAATACCTGCAGTATACATAGTTGCATTAGCACATGCATTGCATAAAACTATTTCAACATTGTCTTCATCACTGTTGGAAAATTCTCTTGCCTTGTCACCAGTATTAGCAGTTGTTGTAGTAGTTGTTGTTGTTGCATTACTATTCAACAATTGGCTTGCGGCACTTTCAGTAGTAGTAGTTGTTGTTGAAATAGTTTCAACATTACCTTCATCAATGTTGGAATTAGTTGTTGTAGTTGCATTACTATTCAACAATTCACTTATTTCATGCAACATTATTTGTTGAGAGATTGGATAAATACCTTTATATATATTTATCCAGTCCATCAACGTCTTCCCATCCTCCCCCACTGCTTCTTTTGGGTGATATATATCAAGTAGTTTCTTAATATATTTCACCCGGCCACAAGCAATTTCATCCTTACCTACATCAATTGCCCAAAAAATGGGAGTCCATCCATTATTATCCTCTTTGCGGAATATCTCTTCTGTGCATGCTTGAAGCAAGGCATGCACAAAATTCTCTTCCTCCTCCTCATATAACTGGCATATTTCTGTGCCTACTATATGCATTATATTTTTCTCCTCCTTGTCTGTGATGGAGGGTAATGTAGGCTCCACATCTAGGAGATAAGATAAGATACGGGAGCACTTCTTATGCTCTTTCCCACTCATAAAAAATCCAACTAAAAAATGCAATGCATTTTCTTTATCCAGCAAAGTACACTTTGCTGGATTTGCACCATGCTCTAAAGCAGCCTTTACCGCTTCTTCATTGCCCAAAAGGCAGGATAACTGCAAAAGGTTAACATGTTTTGTTCCTTGGAGTAATGGTATTTGAAAATTTTCAAAATTTAAAACCCATGCAATTACTTTTTCTACAGTTTTTTGTTCTAGACCAGTAGAATATAGATCTGCTTTGAACTTTTCAGCAGCATCTCCCAATAATCTCCAGTCCACAACAGCATCTCCCAATAATCTCCAGTCCACAACAATAGTACAATTGTCACCTTCACCAAGGCAAGCACAAAGATCTGGCTCACAAATACGAAAGGCATACGATTTGTTGCACAATTTTCTTCTTTTTTTGTGTTTGGCCCCTACTTCTCTATCTGGGATAACTTGTGAAATTTCCATATTTTACACTTCAAATATTAAAATTAATAATGATACAAGATTAACTTAGCTTTAATCAATATTCGTTTATCTACAATATATTATAGATATTACAGACTGAGTTGTATATATTTCTGTATCTATCTCTTGCGGTGCAAAAAGTGTGCATCACAAATCACAATTGCCACTATTAAAAAATACGTAGGCCTGGAACACTTTCGTATACTTATGAGTAAACAGTAACTATATACGCTTGTTTCAACGAAAATAGCAGGTACACATCACTAAATTGCTAATAATGTAACAGGCCAATATATCAATATATTTTCATTTTTACGTTTCATGTGGTGTCGATATACCCACTATTTTACCATTTGTACCATTGTGGTATTTAATATTGTTAAAGATTACACGAAGTAAATACAATAGTCATTCACGAATGAATAAGATTCGTTGTTATGCATGCATAGAAAGTAATTGATAAAATATTATTTAAAATCTAAAAGGGTCTTAAAGATGCGGGAAAAAGAATCATGGAAGGAAAGGCGAAAAAGAACAATTTATCTAGATGAAAAAAAAACTAGACGCAGAAAAGAAAATGAGATCATATTTCAGAAGAGAAAAAGGCCTGAAAGTTATTTCATTGAAGGTGAAAGAATATTTTTAGATGAGAAAAAAAGATACGTGGGAGGTTTACATGGGCGTATGGGCCGAAAACCCATACCACATGGTTATGGTACTATGTATAATCAACATGGTGTAAAAACATATCAAGGTGATTATCGTATGGGTGACAAACATGGAGATGGATGTACTTTTCATCGTTCTGGCGCGCCTTTCCAAGAAGGCACTTTTGTAGATGATTTAATAGTATCAGGAATAACATATAGGTCTGATTGTACAATAGAATATAAAGGTGACTATAAGGAAGGTGTTCCTCATGGAGTTGGTAAATATATTTTTACTGGTGGTAAAAGTTTTTATGAGGGGTGTTTTAATAATGGCCTGTTTGAAGGTCCAGGCGTTGAAAAACGAATGAGAGGAAAATTAGACTATGTTATAGAAGGTGTTTGGAATAATGGGAAAATAGAAGACAAAGACGAGGATTATTTAGGTAAACGAATTCATAGTGATTGGGATCATATTATAGATCCAGAAAATGACGTAAACATGAAGGAATTTTGGCCTGAATCTGATAATGAATGTGCATCTGTAATCCAAGATCGATGGAAAGATTATTTTTATAATAATTTCCTATTAAAAATTAGAACAATACAAAAATGTTGGAGAAATTATTTACGCAAAAATCCAACTGTACATACTACAACGAAAGATAAAACTTTATGGGAAGTTGCTGTTCATGCTATGAAGGAAGAACAATCCCGATTAAAGAATTCAAGGCGCTTGGAAGCTTTAAAGAAGCAATTATTACCAGTAGATCAAATAGCAAGAGAAATAAGAAAAAGACATTTTCTTAAATTAAAAGCCATTATGTTACCTGCAACTCACTTGAACAACAAAACAGTCAATAAAACCATGAGTAGTGAGGATACACTCTCAGCTCTAATTAATATTGCCGCTGAAAAAAGTACAGATGATGAAGAAGTTGAACCTACTGCTGAATCAACAAATGCAATGGATGCGCTGTTAGGCTTAGTGGGTAGTGATGAAGAAAATGAAGTGATTGAACAGACAGAAGATTCTAAAAAGGCAATGGCACTATTGTTAGGGGAAGAAATAAATAGCACAGACATTGAGGAGGAGGAGGAAGAAGAAGAAGAAATTATTGAAGAGACAGAAGATTCTAAAAATGCTATGGCTGCATTATTGTCATAAAAGAGGTTACAGAGAGAGTACACTCGCTGGAATACGTTTTTTTACAAAAATGATTTTCAAACACCGTGCCATGTAGACCAATATTATATAAAAATTTAAAACAAAAACTCTCTCACAGAATAAACAAGAAGACGTATCATAAACACGGATAAAACAAAATTTCTTTTCTCAGGACATTACATCATATAACCTTCCTTGATCAAAACTAGTTGCTCAAGGTACTGTACTAATTCTTTGTATTCAGGACCTAATAAATTTGACATAGCGAGCGTAAATTCTAACTCATCCTCATCTCCATCCCCTCGCTCGCAGCGTTTATATCTTTCAAGTATAACACCAAATGCAGCTTCAAATCGTACACGGCCTAATTTTTCCATGCATTTTACTTCGATTAATTTTTGGCGCTTTTCAATCTTGCTTAAATACCCTGTTTGCGCATCTGATGGAGGGACATTATCTTGTGCACCACTGTCATTGAAATCGTTACCATAGTCCTCCTCATCACTCTCACTATATGTCTCATCAAAGCCTTCTTCTATCTCTTCAAATATATCTATTGGTTTAATACTATTATTTATTGCGGAATATTCTTGTTGCTCTGCAGTGGAATCATCACTATATTTAGATTCATGTGATGATGGTACATTCTCCTGGTCTTGCCGAGCCTTCAACAAGGACTGTTTCAATGTTTCACACCTCATAGTTGCCATTTTAAGTTCTTCTTGCAATTCCTCCTCGCGTTCTGCATAAATATCGTCAGCGTCGTCATCATTGTCCTCTTCCTCCTCTTCAACAGCACTAGCTTTTGAATTATTGTTGTTTTGTTCCACATCATCGAAAACGTCATCATCATCGCTATCTTGAAATATTGGGTGATCCTCGTGTAACCTAGTGTTACTCGTGATTTCTTCTAATATGACACTTTCATCTTCATTATTTGCTATCCCATCAATACTGTTGTCGACATTTTCCTCAATGCTATCGTCTACCGTACGATCAATACTATCATCCTCATCACTATACTTAGAACCTGGCATTTGTGCAGCCAATGCTAAATCGTCATGGCGGCTTAAAACTTCATCAGCGATATCCTCATGCTCATATGATGTGTTGATATTGTTATTATTGTTTGCAGATTTTTTAACATGATCGTTATTGTTATGAACTTGTTGCGTGCCTTGGGCCATACCAGTTCGTTTCACAACGGCTTCAGAGGACATGCGTTGATATTGCGCAGCATGTTTCGCCCACTGGCGATCTTTTTGAATTTCATGCCTTGCCATATCAAATTGTCTTTGCGCCTCTTCATCTTTCAGCCGCTGCCTTTCTTTCTTTTTAGCCATAACTTTTTCACGAGCGGTCATACCAGAATAATCCGTGCGCCTTGGTTTCACTGGTAATGGTGAAGATGGGCATACAGGTGCAACTTCCTTTTCATTCATCCCAGTAGCCCATGCTTCGTTCCTATTGTCATTGTTTCTACTAGTTGGCTCTTCACGAGATTTGTGGCTACGTTCACGACGCTGTTGCTGCACTAAACGTCTACGAGCTGCCATACCCTCATCTTTCATTTGCGCAGATCGCCTCTCTTGCTCACGAGCAGCTTCCCGCTTTGCCTGTGCTATTTTCACAGCTTTAGCCATTTCTTCTTGGCGTTTCAACTCTGCTAATTTACGATCACGATCTTCTCGAGCTTTTGCCTCTTTCGCAAGTTTATCTTGCTTAGCGCGTTCCTCTCTCTTCCTTTTCGCTTCTGCTAGCATACGTCCCATGCGATCATTTTCATCTTTCCATTTGGCTTTTAAATTCGTAACACGCTCTTCCTCGGCTTTTTTTCGCCTTTCAAACGCAACTGCTTCACGTTCCCGACGTTGTGCGACAAGGTCCTGTTTTGCTTTTTGCTTTACTTCCCATTCATCTAAATCCCGCACGTTGCGTCGTTCAGCACGTTGGTCTTTATTACTATGTTTATCATGATGCTGGTGACGTTTGTTCCTGGCTTTTAAACGCTTCTCTGCCGCTTCTTGGTTTCTTCGTGCCTCCTCTTGAAGTTTGCTCCTTCGTTCCCTTTCAAGCTGTTTAGAACGTTCCCTTGCAATTGCTAGCATCTCCTCTTTTGATCTCGCTTGATTTGCCATGCCGCCCCCGCGTACTGGACCTTTGTATCGTTGTCTGGCGGCACGCGCTGCGCCTGCACCGCCACCTCCATGTCCATATCTATTTCCTGCCATCATCCTATTGCGTTGCTGTGCTCTTTTCTTTTGACGAAGTGCTTTTTGTCGAATTTCGCGTTCTTTTCTTAACTTTTCTAGCGTTTCTTTCACTTGTCTTTTCCGCTCCTCCTCGCGCCTTAGCGCGGCTAATTGTTTCCTTTCAGCTCGTTTGCGTGCCTCAATCTCTCTTCGTGATGGTGCAGGTGGCCCATGTCTTCGACCGCCACCACGTGAATGGTTGCTATGCGAAGAAGTTGTTTTTTTTCGATAATTATCATTACTGCTTCGATTGCTATTACGGGAGGAGGATGTGGTAGACGTCTCATCGTCTGCACCTGCAGATGCGGAGGAAGATTTTAACGCTTTTCTAACAACATTGTCCAATCCAAGAGACTTCAATTGTTGAATTAAAGATTCCATATCTTTCGCAGCATTATTATCTAAACGTCTCATGGTTTGGCCTAAATTATTACTACCACCACCATTCGCAACTTTTAAAATAGCTTTACGCACAACCATTGTACCATCGCCAATTCGATTTTTTGGTCTTTCTGCAATGTCGGACATGAAATTTGCAATATTTCGTTTAATAAGCGGATTTCTCAAAACATCGTGTATTAAAGGCCGTTGAGTCGGCTTTGGCGCTAACATGGATTTGATTAAATCACGTGTTCCCGAACTGTACTTGCGATCAATTGGTGGATATCGTCCACGTATGATTTTAGATGCTAAGTTACTCAACGAGTTAGCATCAAATGCATGTTTCAGCGTGCATAATTCGTATAAAATGCATCCCATGGCCCAAATATCACTTTTGTTGTTATAAGGCTCGTTCCTAAATAATTCCGGACTCATGTAATACGGCGTACCGATACAAGTTTTTGCCATATCCATTGTACCACCAAGAACTTTTGAAATACCAAGGTCACCAAGGACAAGACGCCCATTTCCTAATAAAAATATATTTTGTGTTTTCAAATCACGATGTAAAATATTATTTTGATGCATTGCATGAAGACCAAGGCTAATTTGTACAAACCAATTTAAAATTTGATCTTCGCTAAATTTTCTACCAGTTCGCGATTGCTTTTTAACCCTTTCACTTAAATCACCGCCGTCGCAATAGGTCATAACAATACATAATTGACTTCGTTGTTTTGCAAAAAAGGAGTCTTTAAAACCAACTATGTTAGGATGAGACAAACGTTGCATAAGCCGCACCTCATGTCTACAAGCATCACGTTCTTTCTTTGGTATGTTTGTCAACTTAATCACTTTCATACAATAATTCTTTCTCTCTTTCAAATGACGAACAAGGTACACAGTACCGAATGAACCTTTTCCAACACTACGTACTTTTTGATAATCTGTAACTGGCATATTATTTTTTTTTTATTCTTTTGAAAAGTATGAGTTGTGCGTGCGTGTAAATGTATGAATTATTTTAATATTACAATATAAAGTTAAATAAATGTGTGCGTGTATATAATATATGTATATCTTTCAAAATCTAATTGGATTGGTTGGAGTGAATTGATTGGCAATGAAAGTTGATCTATACCTGTATAACTTTCTTTCTGTTTGGGAACAAAGAGAATCAATGTGATTATATAAAATAGTGGTGTGGTGTATTTTGTAAAGTTTTTGATGCTTTTGCAATGTATAAAAACATTTGAAAAAAATGATTGACGTTTGGATAACAATGCTATCGCCGTGGTAGCCTGGGTAGCAAATCTCCTAGTAGTACATGAAGTTTTTCAAAAAATCAAAGCCAAACGTGCAAACCAGCTAACATAAACAAGATTTCAGCTATCTATAGTTTCATAATTGTACTCATTGGTCAAGGATGATAGGATGATACTATCCCATAGTAAATTGAGCATAAATTCGTAGTAGACTACTACGCACCGTACATGATTGACTCACAATCTCACAATACACAATGGGGATGTAGATTTGTCAAGTGCCTCGCCGCTTTGCCAGTTGGATTGCCAGATTGCCAGATTGCCAGGATGATTGGCCGATTTTGCCAGATATTAATAATAACGCCTGGATTATTATTATGTACAAGTATACATGTAGTATTTATTATTGTAATCAATTGAGGACTTGGTATTATTAATAAATAAAAGAAAATATATTAAACATGTTGCTGATGTATATACAACTACATGTTCATTGCATACTTATACAACTCCATCCAAAAAAAAACATGGGGGAATATATAACTGGAACATGTCCAAATTGCTATGGAACGAAGTTAGTGGAAAATTTAGATGAACTTAGTTGTGCCACTTGCGGTCATAGAATAGAAGGCCATTTATCAATGAATGTAGTCGAAGGAAATGATATTTTTTCTGGTTTTAGACAAGCATCGCAGTCTCAGTCACAACTACGTCGTCGGAAGGAATTTCTGCAAAGTCAGGAAGGAATAGATACGGATGGGGGTATTATGAACAATAATAATAAAGTAAAACAATTTTTGTCTAAGAAACGTCGGCGTAAAGAAGAATTAAAAAAAACAGATGTACATTATTTTAATTATTTGGAAGCCATGCAATTTATACTTCGACAACAAATAGAAGCTTTAATATCAAAATGTGGTGTGACGAAAAATATCAGAAACACGGTCTTTGAAATATTCTTTAAATACACGGAAACATGCATAACAGAAAATGTAGATTTTGAAAATGTTTTCTTACAAAGTAGATTTTTATATAGACAAACCAAGCGCAAAAATTTATTACGCGAATGGAAACAATTAAAACAAAAGGAGCAACTTGAAGATAATAATAATAATAATAATAATAATAGTAGTAGTAATAATAATAATAATAACAATGCAAATAATCAATCTAATCGTATGAATATAAGTGGTGATGATGACGATATTAATAGTGCAAGTGGTAGTGATGATAGCAGCAACGCAATGAGCGAAGATGAATCTTTTGATGATTATGGTAGACCAATATCTACAACAAATAGTAATTCAAGATCGTCAGATATTGATATGAAAATTCCAAAACCAGAATTAATGGTTACTCTATCAATATTGTACATAGCATGCTTAAAATGCAAAGAAACAATTACGATTCAAGATTTAGAAACTTGGGCTGATAATGGGACAATACCATATTGGTTTGTTTACGATAACTTTATGCCAACATCGATGCAATATCAGTTGAAACATGCAAAGGTATTTTTTCGAGGAACAGGGAGATCTTATCGTCGTGGCAAGTCCAGGTGGCAACATATGGGTAAAGATGCAATAGAAGGCAATAAATATTGGTTTGAAAATCGTAGAATTACATTATTAGCTAGTCGCATATGTTTTTCATTAGAAACAACCCTGCCAAAAATAAATGTTAAAGCTTTATCTCTACGTCTATGTTTTTCAATGGGTATTCCATCTATAATTGCTAAAATAAGTGCTATGGCAGCAGATATGCTTTCAAATATAGATCATTGGTGTATGATCAAAAGAGAAGATGATAATAGTCGTTCAGGTAGTAATAATAAATTTACACAGAAAAAACTTTTTTTGATCACTCATCGTCGTGTATATTTAAGCTTGGTGACTCTATCAGTATTGACATTGGAACTGTTTTATAAAAATTGGCATGATTTTGTCCGGTATCATATACCATCAAAAGTTGAAAGTAAAATTGGACATTTATTAAATATACCAATACCAGATGGTTTGAATTCTATAAATGATAATAATAATAATAATGTAAGAAGTGTAGATCAAGGGCGAAATATGAGTAGAAATACTACAACAACAACAACAACCACAACAACAACAACAACAATAAGAACAACACAAATGTCAAATAACAATAATAACAATACACGACAGAAAAGGAAAAATAGAAATCGAAAGAATTTTTTAAAAACTCAAACATCTACAGTAATCCCTTGGACTGTTGATGGAGCATCTTGCCTTCCAAATGGTTCATTATCATCATATTTAAATTTTTGTACAAATCAATCTAAGCCAAAAGATCATTTCAACAATTCTTTTAGTAAAAGCAATATTCAAAATGCATTTTATAGATTTAGTGAGAAATTTGAATCTAATATTAATTTTACGGGGAAATTCAACATTTATAATGTAAATATGGTAAAAAAACCTGCCAATGAACAAGATTTAACAAATTGGAGCGTGGTATCTCGTGAAATGCGCAAATTAGCAAGAAACAGACTTTTTCATCATGTAGGTTCATTTATTGGTGAAAATGGTGATGCAGTTAAATTCATGTATAATAAGCTATGTGGTGATGCTGTTGTATTAAAGACCTTACATACATGTAAATCAGCTTTGATTGCGAAAAAAGATTGACGAAACAACGTACAAAAAAGATACTCTAGAAGAAGATAGAGAAGGAGTTTGTGTGTGTGTGTAATATTCGTACATATATGATATAATATGTATCATATGATATGTGCATATTTAAATATTAAAATATTTCATATCATTACTTTCATCGAGAGTGTTTATGCTGAATTCAGACCTTACTTGTGCTTATAGAGTATTAGCTTGCTGGCTTGCGGCGGCGCATGAGAGCTTTATTATTAGTAGGAGCCAATCCTTTTTTTAGACTTGAGGAAGATTTTAACATATTGTTCCTGTGATTTGAGTATTTGACCGTAGTATTTTCCACGAAAAGAAAAATTATTTACGAAGTATTTTAAATTGATGTGCGGTTAAAATATATATAAAAATAA
>JACLAD010004348.1_pt1 | contig 12624 bp, 6 predicted proteins | sample 8027901 | NCBI WGS metagenome assembly JACLAD01 (sample SAMN15725071, study PRJNA655200) | protist metagenome | isolation source: fluorescence activated cell sorting (FACS) single amplified genomes of... | place: Spain: Blaines Bay Microbial Observatory, Mediterranean Sea | collected 2016-07-05
CTAACATTCTTTATTTCAATTGGTGTTCTCTTGACCGGGTTCATTTGTACCAATCCATGGCAAACTACACCTGCACAAGTAAGAAAACCTAATGATTGCATGGTACTATCATAAATATATGGGCCTGGATCTACTGTTCCTGGAGGCATAATGGTCATCAATTTGGAGATACTCAAGGTCTTGGATGCTAGGAGATCATGTGCTTGTGAAATAGGAGCACCGAAAGTATTACTAAACACATCTGGTTGCACTTTCTCAAGTAATCCATCGATGGCTTTCATCTCACTATCATTTCGCAAAGTACTAATCATATATGGTCCCGACAATGCTGCAGCACTAGGGAACAGTAACATTCTACCATGAATGGGTCCCACGAACTTGTTACCAAACATATCACTCTCATATGCTGGCAATATAGCAAAAGCACCTCCCATAAATGACAAAGCCAATGCTGCTCCTCCACAAAACCCATACAAGGACAATTCATTACCTGATTGTACCACACTATCTACTAAAAAAGGCAATCCAAAGTAAATAGGCACACTACCGAATGTGAATAGATTGAAAGTGGCGGGTCGACCAATCTTTTCAGACAATGCTGCCCAAGCTAGACGACCCCCTAGATTGCCACCCGATAACATGAGTACGAAAGAAGCACCAAATGCACTGGTGACAATCGTAGGCAAGAGAGTGGCAAACACTTCTCCCATCATAGGTTTGGCCACAGAGGCCATGCCCATACCTCCTGTTGCCATACAAAAGAAGGAAGTCCCTAATAACCAAAATTGTGGAGCTTTCATGGCATCATCCACAGATATGTCTGCATATTCCACTTTCCTCTCTTCGATCTCATTACTCTTTGCAACTACTGGCTGCTCGAAAGATTTGGCATACATAGGATGAGGTTTTTTCAATGTCAACGCTGAAGCCATGATAACACTGAAATAAGTAGCACCCATAATTGCTAGAGCAGGTGCAACTCCTGTACTACCACTACCTACAGCATAGAACCCTTCAGGCAATTCATAAGGAATCTTAGCTAAATCAGCCGCTCCAGCTTGTACACATTCTATTAGCCTCCCTTCGACATTAGCAAACACTTTACCATCGACTAGTGTCGTACTGACAGAACCAACAGGGCCTAGATAATCAGGCATTTTAGCGAATTGTGCCATTAAACTCTTCATAGCTGGCACAAAAACCAGGGCAGCACTACCGAAACCAGCAATGGTCAAACCAGAAGCGATGCCCTTTTTCTCTGGAAACCATTCCATTAAAGTAGCAACTGGTGGTGTATAAGCTAATCCGATGCCTGTACCACCTAAAAACCCATATCCTAAATACATTAATGGCAAATTGTGTAAATGCACGCCTAATGCACCCAGTATCAACCCTCCACCAAAAGTGCATGCACTCGCTGCCATTGCTTTTCTAGCACCTACTTTCATTTGCCATTTACCAAAGAAACCAGCACTGACACCTTGCATTAAGAACACAATCGATAATGGAAATGCACTTTCATACAGAGACCAATCTGCAGCGCAGGGTGCCACGAAGCCCACTTCGCGAGTCACGGCATCACCGACAAATGACCAAGCCCAAGGACTGCCTAGACACAAATGAATGCCTACAGCAGGAGCAGCCATTAACCACCGTCCTTTGAAATTCTTATCCGCTACATTACTCTCCAAACCAAAGGTTCTCTCGAAAAACGATTTGTTTTCTACATCCATAACTGGTTCTTTAGAAGCACAAAACACAGCATGGCTCGATGAAATGCTACGAGCTAGAGTATGCTGCCACAAAGCAAAAGATCCCGCTATATGCTTAGGCTGCAAAGAACGAAGCGAACAGCGACTCGCTTGCAACATCTTCGCACCTCGATCAAAATTGAAAGACCCTACCGCGTGCTCTGAGAACTGTAAAACAAATTCGAGCCCAGATGAGTACGTCCGACGAAATCGCCTGCAAGCGAATCGATTATCGACCTGGGCAGGTTCGTTCTCTCTCTTCCGCAAGCCCAACTCAACTTGACGTAAGAAAACTCTACAAAGGGGTTCTTGTATGCACCAGAAGAGTCTCTTATTCGTAGCCTTGTTCGTTGTCATAAATATAATGTTATCTCGTGGTTTTTCCTTGGGCCGTAGCGTGCGTGGTTTCGTCGCAGGTCATAGTAGTCTTACAATGTCTGCTACTCGCACCTATAAAGTGGCTGTGGCTGGTGCAGCTGGTGGCATTGGCCAACCGTTGGCGCTTTTGCTGAAGTTGGACCCCAACGTGAAGGAGTTATCGCTATTCGATGTGGTAAGAACTCCAGGAGTTGCAGCAGATATCTCTCATTGTTGCAGTCCAGCACAAGTCAAAGGTTTCGTTGGTATGGATCAAGCAAACGATGCTTTAGAAGGATGTGATGTTGTAGTTATTCCTGCAGGTGAGTATACGAATCCAAGCAAAACGAAATTCCAATGAGAATGATGATTTAGATGACAGAAGTGAAACTAATAAAGTGTGTTTGCATTTGATTTACACCCTTTTTTATTACTTATTATACTTATTATACTTTTTTTTTGCACAAAAAAAAGGTGTCCCTAGAAAGCCTGGTATGACCAGAGACGATCTGTTCAACACCAATGCTAGCATTGTGAAAGGTCTTGCTGAAGCTTGTGCAAAAGCCTGTCCTAATGCCATGTTTTTAATCATTTCCAACCCCGTGAACAGCACTGTTCCTATCTTTGCTGAAGTGTTGAAGAAAGCCGGAGTCTATGACAAGAAGAGACTGTTTGGAGTAACCACTCTCGATATAGTGAGAGCCAACACTTTCGTTGCTGAGAATCAAGGATTTGATGTCTTGAATACCAATGTGAATGTCATTGGTGGCCATGCAGGTACTACCATCTTACCATTGTTATCTCAAGTTTCTGGATCGAATTTTAGTGCTGATGATATCAGTGCATTGACGAACCGTATCCAATTCGGAGGAGATGAAGTAGTCAAGGCTAAAGATGGAAGTGGTAGCGCTACATTATCTATGGCTTATGCTGGGCAAAGATTCACTTCTCGTCTATTAGAAGCTATGGGCGGTAAGAGCGATGTTGTAGAGTGCACATTTGTAGAGAACGACTTGACTCCATGCACTTTCTTCAGTACTCCTTGTCGTTTAGGACCTAATGGTGTTGAGGAAGTACTTCCTTTTGGTGACCTCAGTGATTCTGAGAAGGCCACTTTGGATGCCATGATTCCTGACTTGAAGGCACAAGCACAGAAGGGTGTAGATTTCGTAGCAAACAACTAAGAAATATTATACGAAGAAATAACTCTTCCTCAAACGTGTTCGAAGAGGATGTAGATCAGAAAATGTACAGGCAGTGCCTTACCATGTAAAGTAGAGCTTACAAGAGCAGTTTTGCCATTTACCCCTTTGATTCAAATAGTCATATCACTCTCCTATATCTCATAATGTTATGAGCATACACTATCTTAATATTCGTCGTTTCCGTTTTCAGTTTTTTTTTGAATAAATCAGGATTCGAGGGCCATCAGTGGGTCGGATCTCTCCATCAGAGAGCGGGCAAAATTGAATTTTGGTTTAGGATTGCACTTGATTGAGACATTGACGATGTCCTCTCAGTTCTTCGTGTTCGACATGCGTTCCTTACCTGCCGGTTTGATCTCTGAGAACTTCTGTAACGACCGCATCAGAGACTTTGTGCTTGAATTTCTGTCTAGGTATATTATTTGTTCTGCTTCTCATCCTTGGTTACCCTCTAGCTCACTCTACGTCCCCAACGGTAGCGACACAGCGATGCGCTTCAAGCAGGAGATGTGTGTGGAGAATCTGCATGCGTTGTCTCTAACTGTTTCTAAAAACAATACGCAATGTTATAGTGGTCATACGAATCTCTCTACTATGAAATTCATCAACAGTAGTTTGGCATTGATTCTCGAAGATATCAATATTGAGAAGATGGCTCGCGAGTGTGTGGAAGCTCTACGACTAGATCAAGCGAAAGAAGCAGAGCTTAGAAAAGAAGATAAAGAAAATGTTCAGATGGGACATAATGGTAAGACTTCTATTCTGATCTTCACCACTGATAAAGCATTGTTACGTCAAGCAAGAAACATCTTTGTAGACACTGGCGACAAAAGCGATAGTATCAGAGAATTGTCAATTGGTGGCGTGCACAACGACTTCAAATACGACGACTTGCCTAAAGAACCACATGATATTCGTTTATTTGAGATGATGGCTAATGGCTCCAGCTCTATTGACCTTGGCTATCCAATGGGACGTCGATTATGGGAGACTTCGACATGGGAAGACCAATTGCTACTGTTCAAGCATCTGGTCAATCTCATCTCTGTCGCAGTGAATCCTTCTTCGAGTGTTAATACGGGCTGTGAAGTCAAGATTGTGAGTGCAAATACGAGTATGAGTAGTAGTGACAATGTGCTGGGTAGTTTGGACAATGCACAGCACGCTGAGATTCAGAAGCTACAAGCCTTTTTATATTCTCTGTCTACTTCATCTTTGACCACGACTGCATCCCTTGTATCACGATCTTCACCATCTCCACCTGTATCTGTGTCTCTTGTACAAGTACCTCCATTGCTTCATTTCTATGAACAGCAATTGCGAGCATTGATGAATATGAGTTGTCCTCAAATATCTGCCGAAGTAGAGCTAGTGTCTGGTTCTGGTACAAGATGTTCTTTGTCATTTAGTCTGCGTAGTGTCAATCTCACAGGCGCAGATCTGCTGCATACCTTTACGAAGAACATTACTTTGGAGACAGTGGCTATTGTTCCTTCGGAAGGACTGTATGGCTCTTGTTTACAAGGACCTAGCTTCGATTTAATGCCCAAGTGCAATGGATTGGAATCTACTTCTACAGAAAGCGTGGAACAGAATCTGATCACCTTCAATGCAATGTGTTGCTCTCTGGTGTCGAGACAAGTATTACTCATTGTCAAACTGCAAGAATGCTCTCTTCAGCGAGATGACAACACGGACTATACTCAGTCTTGGTACTCTTTCTGGGCAATATATGCAGCATGTGGAGAAGGCGTCACTGGTGCTTCTATGATGAGACTAGCAGATAAGGACAACTTCTTGACTGACAAGGGTTTCTCCTACGACAGTAGCATGTATATGAACCGCAAGGCCACTTCGTCTGCTTCTTCATCTAAGGTTAGTATGGATGAAAGCGCTACTAACGAGACTGTAGAAGCAGTGATGACGAGCGACAAGCAAGCTGCGGGCGCAATGGAGCTCATGCGGCAGTACATGTCCAGAGAAGGTACACCACTGTCTTTTGAAGCCAAGTCCACTATCAACTTCATGAATTCCTACTTTGAAAGTTCCATCGCTTTCATCTCCGAATTTAACCCTTTGTTGTTTGCTTCAGATAGAATCGCTGCCAGCATTGCATTACAAAGAAGAGTACAATCGAGTAGTAGTGGTGGTAGTAGTAGTCACAACATGGACAGACTTCTGTATGACAACATGCTTGACAATACGAGTAAAGAGTCTTTCTCTATTGACAGAGCTACAGACAGCGGAGCAGCTAGAGCTAGAGAGGGCAGAGAAAGTAAGGCCAATGTGGTACGTGGAGTGTCGTTCCAGTTGCAGACCGAGATCTCTAGTCAGGACAGCCTGGACTTGTGTGATCATGAACCAGCATTCGAGGTACGCACTTCAAAGACATCTGTACCATCTCTACCTTCGTTGTTGCACACAGGCACGAGTAGTACCAACAACGTCAATGATAGAGGAAAGAAGGGGACCGCGTACTCTGCTTCCACGGAGACACTCACCTCTATACAGAGTCAATCATTAGTCACTACCACTAGAAAGAAGGGCAATGCGAGTACTGGTAGCAGCAGCAAGACGGCACCTCCTCCTACCACCAAGACAACAGCAGCAATAAAGAACGCTACCCATGGCAGCAAGCGTCGTACTCGCTCTGGAGAACCTACTGGACCTTGGCCTTCGTTTCTTTGTGATACTTCAGATGATGATGATGATGAGGACTCTATGGAGTCGTATCGCCAACGCAATACACAGAGTAGAGCTTCCAGAGAAACTGCACATCAGTCATTGTCTAGTGAGCTTCCAGCGAGAAGAATGAAGACGCGTCTCCGTAGAAAGAGTGATAGCAAGCGAGTGCATGAGGAGCCCAAGGCCAAGCTATACACTCCACCAGATGACATGGATTTCAGCGACGAGATCGAAGCATCCTTGTAGAGTGCGCTGTACTGATTCATGGACGCGAATCTTCAGATGATGGATGATATATAATGATAGATTGGTTGATAGGTGATATCAGTGATGGGAATGAGAGAATGGCAAATAGATAGATTGTAAGTAAACCAGCGAGAGAATTCTTTAATCCAATTCAAATTATTAAAAATAAAAAAAAAATGACCAAAAGCATAGTCCCGCTCTCGTTACAGTATTCCTATTTTTCTGTCAATCGTAGCAAAGGCACACATATAATATTATTGATCGATTAGTCCACCAAATCAGGCACATCATCATCTGAGGCATCTGTCTCTGCTCCTTGATCTACCTTTGTGCCATCTCCTGGAATTACCATGGGACTCTGTCGATCAGCAGAAGCGACACCTGTGACATGTGGATTATAGTCTTCCTGGTGGCCTAGATCCACGAACGTGGTCTTCATTTCCACATCTTCTTGTTCATCATCACTATAATCTGCCCATCCTTCATCTGCTTGTTTGGCCTTGTCTAACACTTTGTAATTTATGCCAAGCTCTTCCATCTTGATGGCTTCTGCTTTTACTACAGTATGTTCCTTGAAAAGAGGCACAATGGTGTAATGGTTGATGGAACCACCTACTTCTGTGTACATTTTCCCCAACTCCTTGGCCACATCAAAGCGGTACTTGCTACATACATCATACAGCACTTGTCTCATGATTTGCAAACTGAATCCTAGTGCAGGACACCTTCGCTCACCTGCACCAAAAGGGAAATAAGACAACCCTTCTTCATTGAATCCACTGCCAGCATAAGCCATATTCTCAGTCACACTAGCATGCTTGGCCTTCGCATTACCAAACCCAAATGGACACGAAGGATACAGATCTTTGGCTTCTTTTGCCTCCTTGGGAGACAAATCTTGGGGCAACCATCGTTCAGGACTGAAGTCACGAGGCTTAGTCCATGTCTTGTTAGTATTCTGTAATGCAAACATAGGTACAAATACAGGAGTCCCTAAAGGCACCTTATGTCCCACACCATCTGCACCTTTCATAACATATACTTCTTTGTCTACGGCTCTACCAGTCATATTACCCATAATAGGATATTTCCGTAACACTTCCTTCAAGGTGGCTTCCAAGTAATCTGTACTTCCTTTTTTATTATTTGTTTTCGCCAAATCCGCCTGCAAGCTAATTTCTAGTTCCATACGCGCACGAGGATTTCTGTGTAGACACACAAAACACCAGAGTAATTGTCCACTCAATGCTTCTTCTCCATGCCTCAAAATCTGATAGATTTCACTAATCAGCAAACCTTGTCTCTTTAGCTCACATTGATCCTCATTGTCTGGCACAAAGGTACTCGCATACTGCATCAGGCCTAATATAAATGGGTTCTTGGTAGCTTTGGTGGATACCAACGTTTTCATATTGTTGTACATCTTCTCCAAAAATTGCATTAGACGTGCAGTATGAAGCGATATTTCTTCTTGTGGAATGACTCTAGCATTTGGATTAGGATATTTGCCACTTCCTGCACGTCTCTCTGCTCGCGCATCGATGATCTGATACAGTGCTTCCCCCCAACTATTCTTGGGTAGTTTTAAGTCACTAGAAGCACTACCCATTGAATCACTCATCATCTCCTTTACAGCATCTAATTGGTAGTCGAGTGCGATTTCACATAACATATCTAAAGCAAAGAGTGTACACAATTTGGTCAAATTTATCTCTTCTCCCGATTCCGCGCATTTGTTCAAATAAAATAGCAAATCTTTAGTAATTTCTGGCAATCGTTTGCTGTCAATGACTAAGGCATTCATAGTATCACCAAAGGAATCATGTTTCAATTTCCAATCACTATATCCAGAAGTAAATAAGTCAGCCAATTGCGGATGCATGCGACTACCATAATAGGCACCGCCTTTGTCTTTCAAATCACTCAATATTTTGCCCGCTAACTTGTCGTCATTTACATACACAGAGGCAAGTGTCATCCATACCAATTGATGCATCGGATAACGAACTTGATCACATAATTGTAAACTAGCTTCGTGCTTCAAGGCGCTGAATTGGAACTGCAAGTGACCTTGGAAAGTGTCCATCGGAGGAGCGGGAATACCATTGTTCAAGACGACAGCTTTCATAGACTGATAGCGTGTATAAATGCGATATCCATAATAGACCAATACTGCAACCACCAGGCCTAGCACAATGTAAAGAATCGTGTAGAAATCGGTCATCACCGACAAATCCATGATGTGCAAACCGAGATGGAAAATTAACAAGATATCTCTACTGACACTTCACTCTTTCACTTCACTTCGGCGACATCAGCAATCTGGAAGTGACTGGCAAAGAATGGGTCGGTACACAAAATTGATAGATTTATCTTCCTAAGTGGTTGCGCCTCGACGCGCTTCGATAGAGTTGTAAACAGTTCGTAAATTATTACCATGAATGACCGAATAGAACTTCAAATTGACCACAGGTTACAGATTCTTACAGATTCTTACAAGCATCTATATTCATTATCTACTCCAGCGCTCTACTTTCCCAAAGACCTGATGAGCGTGTCCAATTCTTCATCGTATTTCTTGACCTGTACGATTTTGGAAACCTCTCTTTCCTTCTCAGACATAATTCCATTGACGAAGAGTAGCTGATACACACCCTTGTTGAATGTGGAAAGTTGTCTTTTGACTAATTGCTGCCAATTGGTATCCTTCTTATTACCTCCTCCTTTCTTCTTACCACCTTTGCCTTTGCCTTTACCTTTACCTCTATCAATATTGCTCTCCAGTGCCTTGGAAAGTTTGTCCTTCACATCCCATCCTTTGAAAGCAGGATCAAATAGCAACACACTCATTTTGTGTTGCGGTTTACTCGTTTCTTCAAAACCAACAATTGTACGACTGTGACCCTGATGTTGCAAGAACACAGGGTGGACAAAAGGACTTATAGTATGATCCAGGCCATACTCAGACACCAGGGATTGCATCTCAGCACTTTGTAGTTCCGCTTCTGATAGACACGGTTCAGTGCCAGCAACAGTAGAAGCAGCAACCATAGTACCAGTCAGATTACGCAATGAGTTACTCTGACCTTTGCCACGTGACTCGTTACTACTACTACTACTACTACTACTACTACTACTACTACTACCATTCTCCATGAAGGATCGAATGTCTTTGCTCTTGTCAGTGTAGCCGGGTGGCTTCTTGGAGAATGCATCAAAGTATCTTCGGAGCCAATCTTCGAGACGTTCAGCATTCTCAGCATATGTCTGCATCTTTGCTCGAGGATTTCTTTTCCCATTCTTTCCAGACTGCTGTGGCTGTTGGACAGAGGAAGGACTTATCTTGGCATTGTTGATACTGCTATCATCACCCATGTCGATTTTGCCATTGTCACTGCCGTCACTAGCAGCTCTTTTGCGAGGAGGACTCTTGTCAACATCAATGCAGACGACATCATCATCTAGAACAACAACAGTCTTCTTCTCACCAATATAAGCCGCCTCATCTTTTTCCTTCTGCTTCTCACATTCACTATCGGAATCTAAATCAATAACTTCGTTACCATTCTCTTCATCACTCTCACCAGCATCACCGAAAGCATTCTCATCTTGATCTCCATCATATTCATGTAGAGATGCTTCAATCGCAAGCTTCATGTTCTCTTCATCTTCATTTACTCGCACTCTAGCCGTGACAGTATTTTCAGTCGTCTCGCGAGAATCCACGAAATTGTTGAGCAATTGAGAAGAGTTTAGAGTACCATTGGTGCTAGGATTCACACCACCACTACTACTACTACCACCAACAGAAGAGATTACAGGATGAGATTCTTTCACATAAGGAGACTTTTCGATAGGAATTTCTTTCATGGGAAACTCTTGTGGGAATTTGTTGTAACAAGCACTGCACAAATCAAAGTCTGGACGAACTGTACATCGAAATCTAATGTTTTGTATCTGTGAGGAGCAACCATCACAATTATAACGAGCAATACTATGGATCCCTTTACCAGCCATAATAGTCTCATAGAACTTTCGATCTGCGATTTCGACGACATGACAACGTATACCAAAGAATCTTAATAAGGCAGCACCTTCAGCAGCACCAATCCACTCTGATTTACCAAGTAATTGTCCTTGAAAATCCATTGAACCTTGCTGATCAAATCCAAACGACCACGCCTTTTCGATCCATGCTTGGATGCCATGGATATCAGGTAAATCACCATCACCATTGAATAACCGCAAACGATACGCAGGCACTTTCATCAATGAAAGAATCAACATTTGTAAATTACGGTAACCACATGCCCATGTAGACCCTTCAGCATTTGCTTGAGTCAGATGTGTACAAGGAGATACCAGTCGATACCTGTTATTGTTGGCATACACATTCTTCTTCAAATTATCATCCAAGAGCTCAATCAAACCCGTTGTACTTTGGGTAGAGCCAAAATGAATTTCATTCGCATCATTTCGATTACTTGCTGTAGCACACTGGATCGCTTGAGTCTCTCGACTTGCCCTGGAATTGTTATTATTCCTTCCACCTCCTTTCTTGCGCTTACCACCATTCGCATTCTTTTCAGCGATGAGCGAGTGACCACAACAATCACAGGACTTCTGCGCAATGGATTGAGGTTGAATCACTACCGTGCAACGAGGACAACTTTGACCTACAGAAAACAATAACTCATCAACACTGCTATTATCAGAGTCTTTATTTATATTGTTTGTCATGGCTATGATGGGGAAAGCGCTCTCACAAACTGTACAAATTACTTGAGTCTGGGGATTCAAGGCAGTGCACATGGGACACGCCTTTAAATCCGTCTCAATCACACCAACAGGCGAAATATCATTCAGCGGACTTTGGCATATCTCACAAAGGACGTTGTCAGACGCATTGGCGAAGCTACAGACGCTACAGGGAGTCATGTCCAAATGTCTCAACCAAGCCAGAGGCAATATCTATTGCTTTAAAAACAAAGCAGAACTTTTTCGAGGTATGTATCGATAACAAAGTATATAAAATACCTCCTAAACACCACTTGTGTAATTTTCTAGTTCACAAATCCGTCTTCTGTAATCGTCAAAAACAAAAGGCGGATACCGACCCCAATTGGAGTGTCACTTCTCTTACTCAATAGAAACATTGATTAATCGCACGCTATTATAAAGCTTCTAGTGCAGAATCGGCAGCTGTACCCCAAAAGTACCCTTATTATTCACTATGGGGCTCAAAATAGTGGAATTTTAGCACAGGAGTTCAGAAATGTCCACTTTAACAGCGGAAGATTACGCCTTTTATCAGAGCCACGGCTACTTGGTTCTCCGCAATTTCTTCGACGCTGCGGCTATCATCGAAGCTACGAATGAGATTGAGGCCATTCCAGAGCAGGAGTGTATTGGCAAATACATGAAGTACTTTGAAGTAAACAAAGGCAATGAGAGGAAGCTTTGTCGAGTAGAGAACTTTGCGGATTTCAATGAGAAATGGGACAAGACTATTCATGATCCTAGACTCACAAGTATCATCGAAGCCTTGTTGGGAGAATCGTGTGTCTTATACAAGGAGAAAATCAATTTTAAGTTCCCCATGGCCAATGGGTTTTCTCCTCATCAAGACTTCCCAGCATATACAGAGCATCCTCCTTCTATCCACATGACAGCATTGATTTCTATCGACGATTCTACTCAACAGAATGGGTGCTTGCAATTTGTGCATCTTGATGATGATGAAGATGCAAATCGGGCTGTTCACGACCATCTCAGCCAGTTCAACAATTCCTCTGTATGTTCCTCTACTTTAGACACCAATGCGGATAAAACCATCAGAGATGATGTCAATGACATATTGATGCCCTTTTATAGAAATATGGAGACCAAATCAGGCGATGTGATTCTGTTCAATTCTTTCTTACCACACAAGAGCGAACAGAATATGTCTACAGGCACGCGCAGGTTATGCTTTGCCACGTATAACAAGGAGAGTGAAGGTAGATGGAGAGACAATTACTATGCGGACAAGAGGAAGGTGTTCCCTCCAGATATCGAGAGAGATCCCAATGTGAAGCTAGATCCTAATAATATCTATAACATCGGAAATCCTCTGAAGTAAGTAATGCTGTAAGCTTGTGCTAATAGTGTAGTCTTTGTTAGATAAAGTTATACTTCATAAAAACCTACAACTTTCCAACCCTCCTATTTCTATACTCGGATATGTTTTACAGATAGCATATTTACAAACTTTCTAAATCTAAACTCTTTTCAAAAATCTGTTTGGCCCTGGAAAATCACAGTTTTCAGGAGCGATTTCTTCCTTACGGGTGGGTCGCTCGCAAAATCATCAAAAAGCGAAGGAATTTTGGGGGGATTGT
>JACLAD010011434.1_pt1 | contig 12624 bp, 10 predicted proteins | sample 8027901 | NCBI WGS metagenome assembly JACLAD01 (sample SAMN15725071, study PRJNA655200) | protist metagenome | isolation source: fluorescence activated cell sorting (FACS) single amplified genomes of... | place: Spain: Blaines Bay Microbial Observatory, Mediterranean Sea | collected 2016-07-05
AGAGGCTTTAAGTACACTTTTTAGCTCTTGCGCACTGGCTTTATTATTTTTTAATACCTGTTGGCGCGCGCGAAGCTCTGCCTGTAGTTCTGCTAACTTCTCTTTTTGCGCACTGGCCCCGGCTTCTTGCGCAATAGCACCACTTCCAATCGGCAGAGTAGCGAGTGCAATAATACACCCTATGATTGAAAGTAATGACCGTAATGACATAACGTGTGCTTAAAACCTCGCCTTTTTCGATAATGCGTCAATTTCGTTATTGCTATTAATAACATTTTCCAGTGTATCTGACGGTCACGCATATGCCCAGTGCAATTTATCCGTAATATCAACCATCTAAAGTATTTCTATGAAGCATGCCGCACCTCACATCCATCTTAGTGAAAGGTAGGCTGGTTTCTCGCCCATTTTTCTATATACTTTGCACTCTTTTCATGGTCTGTAGACAGGGTTAGAGGTAATGGATCAACTAATTGAATTTGCTAGCAACAACTTTATTCTTGCTGGTATTTGGGTTGCGCTGATTGCCATGTTGATATTTAGTTATATCAGTGCATGGACATCTTCGGTAAAAGAGCTAAGCACTCACGAAGCAACACTTTTAATTAATAAACATGACGCAATAGTACTTGATACACGTCCTGCGAAAGAATTTAATGCAGGTCATATTTTGGGTGCAAGGCAGATTAAACCTGAAGAAGTGCGCGAGAAAAACTTCAAGAAACTTGAAAACAGTAAAGACAAACCCATTATCGTAGTATGCGCTATGGGTAATCAGGCTCGTGGTACAGCAAATGCGATGCAAAAAGACGGCTTCGCGAATGTGAATGTATTAAAAGGCGGAATGAACGCATGGCAAAGCGCCAGCCTTCCCGTTTCTAAATAACAGGTAACCTTTATGAGCAAAGTAGAACTTTACACCAAGGGCCACTGCCCATACTGCCATCGCGCAAAAGCGCCCAAGTTCAGCCCCTTTTTCTAACTTAACCGCCGCTTCGCTATCAGTTTCATACGACCAGTGCTGGACCGTCTTACCTGTAGGTGGAGTCACCGTGCCAGCCCAAACCGTTTCGATACTCGCCACAATAGTTGCACCTACTAATACCATTGCCATTTTGCCCACCGGGGTGTCGAACAGCGCTACAACACGTTCGTTACGTGCGAAAAGGCCCGGAATATTTTGTGCAGTAAGCGGGTTGACCGAAAACAGTTCGCCCGGCACGTACAACATGTCAGTTAGCGTACCTTCAATAGGCATATGGATTCTGTGATAGTCACGTGGCGCCAAGTAAACTGTTGCGAACTTGCCGTTTTTAAACGGTGCGGCAACATCAGGTTTTCCGCCTAGTAACGTGGTAAGGCTGAAGTCATGGCCTTTCGCTTGGAAAATGCTGTCGCTGCGGATATCGCCAAACTGGCTCACTGTGCCGTCAACAGCATGGATTAGCACATCGTCACTATCATCGATAGTGCGCGCTTCTGGCTTAAGCGGACGAGTGAAGAATTTATTGAAGCTTCGGTAATGCTCGGGCTTTTCATGAAGAGCCTCGGTCATATCAACATTATATTGCTTAATAAACAGCTTGATGAAAAAGGTTGTCACGCCACCCATCTCTGCTTCAGCGAGTTTGCCCACAAGGCGAGAAAGCAAATGCTTGGGGGTAACGTATTGTAAATTAACTTTAAGCCAATCTAACACAAAATATCTCCGTTTCTTTTATGCAAACAATAACGCATTGCATAGATAGCGTTATTGTATAGTAAGTCGTAGTATTTAGAGCAACTTTAGGGTTATGAGTGCTTACACAAAAGCATAAGCACGGGTTTGCTCTCGGTGAGTGTTATCGCGTTTTGTTTAAAACCGCTTATGCACCCGGGGGCTGACTATGGCTAGGACGCTGCTCTTCCATTGTGGTTAATATTCGGTGGTAGCTATCAAAGCGTTCTGCACTGATTTTCCCTTCTTCAACCGCTTCTCTTAACAAGCAGCCCGGATCGTTCAAGTGCTTGCAGTCGCGAAATTTGCAGCCGCCTAAATAGTCTCTAAACTCAATAAAACCCCATGTGATGCGCTCAACGGGAATATGCCACAGGCCAAACTCACGTACCCCTGGAGAATCAATTAAATCACCCCCAGCCGGTAAATGGAGCAGTTTGGCCGCGGTGGTGGTGTGTTGACCCAGCCCTGAGTTATCTGAGATATCACCGGTTAATTCATCGGCATCTGGCAGAACCTGGTTAATAAGGCTCGATTTACCAACGCCCGACTGCCCCACGAAAACGCTGATATTATCATTAAGGTATTCGTTAAGTGTATTAATACCCTCGCCAGTTTTACAGCTCGTAAATAGCACTTCGTAGCCTAGTTTTTCATAGGTTTTAAGCTGCTCTGTGACGGTTGCGCGTTCTTCATTGCTAAGCAGCTCTACTTTATTAAGTACAATAAGTGGCGTAATGCCAATATCTTCACAGGCCACCAAATAGCGGTCGATTATATTCAGTGAAAGAGAAGGTAAAATAGAGCTAACCACAATAATACGGTCGATATTCGCGGCAATGGGTTTGATACCGTCGTAATAATCGGGGCGAGTGAGCACAGAGTGCCTGTCTTTTACTATTTCGATAACACCCCTTACCCCCGACTCAGCATCATCCCCTTTGCTGAAAAAGACTTTGTCTCCGCACACTACAGAGTCGACGGTACGGCGAATATGGCACCGAGACACCTCGCCCTTGTTGTCCTCAACATCGGCATGTTTACCAAAGCGACCAATTACCGTACCACTTTCTAATGCGCTTTCATCAAGGCTGGCAGCGCCTTTCGTGCCGTGCTTTTCGCGCAAGCGTTTGCTTCTGTTTGCTGCAACTTGTCGTTTCTGTCGTTGTGTAAGTTTTGGTTTTTTCGCCACGATTCTTTTCTAGTTTCACGTATACTATGTCAATAATACCGTTTGTAGGGCATGGTTGCCATGTCTGTAGCGCAAAGAGGAAAGTAATGAGTAAACACGACAGTAACCTTGTTTGGATAGACATGGAAATGACAGGGTTAGATCCTGAAACCTGCGTAGTAATGGAAATTGCGACCATTGTTACCGATGCACAGCTTAATATTTTGGCTGAAGGCCCCGTAATAGCGGTATATCAAAGTGATGACGTGTTAAACAACATGGACGAGTGGTGCACACGCGTTCACGGAGAAAGTGGGCTTACTGCACGTTGCCGAGAGAGTAAAATAAGCGTAGAAGAAGCCTCAAAGCAGACCATTGCCTTTCTAGAGCAATGGGTGGATGCGGGCAAATCGCCGCTGTGTGGAAATACCATCGGTCAGGATAGACGTTTTATGGTGAAGTACATGCCCGAGCTTGAAGCTTACTTCCACTATAGAAATGTTGATGTAAGTACAATAAAAGAGCTAACGCGCCGCTGGAAACCGGAAATTTTAGACGGTTTCGAAAAGAAAGGTGTGCATTTGGCACTTGATGATATTCGCGAGTCTATTGAAGAAATGCGCTATTATCGTGAGAAAGTGTTTACGATTTAAGCATTCGAACCATGAGGTACAAAAAAAGTAGAATTAAAGGTTGCGTTACCCCAAAATTTTTGTAAAATGCGCACCACTTCAAACGAAGTACCTCTTTTGTTGCGGGAATAGCTCAGTTGGTAGAGCACGACCTTGCCAAGGTCGGGGTCGCGAGTTCGAATCTCGTTTCCCGCTCCAAATTTTAAAAGCTGATAGTAAAATTTACTTTCAGTGGGCGTGAAAAGCGCGACCCCTAGTGGGCCCGCGACCGAGTGTCGGCCAGTTGGCAAATCTCGTTTCCCGCTCCAAATTCACTTACCATAGGTAAGTATCTATAAGATGCACAGCATCGACTCTATGCGGGAATAGCTCAGTTGGTAGAGCACGACCTTGCCAAGGTCGGGGTCGCGAGTTCGAATCTCGTTTCCCGCTCCAAATTTTTTCTTCAGTATTCATATTTCATAATCGCATTTACTTTGTAAGTGAAAGCTATCTGAACTTTCTTCTTTGTTAATGCTCAACTACTAGGTGCTTTTATGGATGGATGCATTAATGGTAGACTCAAGGATTGATAGATATGAGCTTGAGAGGAGCAGTCTTACTCAAATAAGCCTGCCAAGCGCTTCTGATCTTCGTGCGCTTTTACTTTCACTTGGTATCAATGGGGGCTTGTTACTCGCGTTGGCATTCACCACAGAAAACGAGTCTATAAATCAGCAACACTTTCCACCTGTATTGCTAAAAGCAGTATTAGTAATGCCAACGAGTGCCCCTCAAAAGACCGACATTGATTCAGAACCAGTGAATGAGAAAGGTAGCGACCTAGAACATAGCGCTGCCATTGAAAAAACTAAAAAGGGTGAGAAAGTATCGAGCGCTAACAAAGTGGTTGGCAAAACTAAAGAACCACAGAAACTTTTGGTAAAAGAACCTTCACCACAATTTAAAGCAAGAACAAAAGAAACCAAGCTTAAAATTCGGGATGCCACACAAGATTATATCAATCGTTTGAACGCACAACGATTGCATGACATCGCTAATCAATCACCTTCAAACAAAACTCATTCGAATGTGAAAAGAAACCCTAAGCTTTCTAACTCCTCCAATACTGAAAACGAAGACTTTCTAAAAAGCATCGAAATAGTCCTTGATTGCAGTTCAATAAAAGGGAAGTTATTTAGCACCCTCAGTAAAAACAAGGGGGTTACTCTTAACGATCGTGACTTTCCCACGCTAGCGGGTGACGCAACTAAATCAGTTCAGGGTACCGTGAAGTGTCGAGACCACGGCAGTATTCAATTGCATATTGATAAGTATCTAAACAAGCTGCAATAGCTGTAATCTGCAAAATTATACCAAAGTATAAGTTTCTCGTTATGCCATTTTCCAGCACCGATTCTGTCTGCGTTCACGCACTATAATGAATCCTTATTCATCATTTTTTGCATCGTATTGGTGCGTAGCCGCCTAGATTTTAATCCGCATCTCGATAAACCTAGGACTTGTTGTGCCTTTTGCACGAAAATTGTGCAACTGGTAGCACTTTAATAAGTCTGTTTGAATATTAAATGGATTTTAGTGGGTAAATATGCATAATGCGCCGTTTTTTAGCGGTAGTTTCGCTAATTAGTCGCCTTTTGATAGGCACATAGTTTGCAGATCTACATGGTTTGCTAAACATAGTGTGTTAATTAAATAGGCTATGTAAAACGCATATCTCAGACATATAAAAAATAACCATCGCTTTTAGACTCCTCGAAAGTGCCGTAAAGAGCACTTTGGAACGAAAAAGTAATACTTGGAGAAACACACATGGCTTTTGGTTCATCAAAGCAAAACAATATTTCTGCACTAGCAATTGCAGTAGCATCTGCACTTACCGTTAGTGCATCTGCGGTTCAGGCTCAGGAAGAAGCCGCTGTTGAAGAGAAGGATGTCGAAAAAGTAGTTGTAACCGGTTCTCGCGTTGCTCAAGACTCCTCCCTGGAAGCAGCGAGTCCTGTTCTTGCCATTAATGCTGGTGATATCAAAACATCTGGTCAAATAGATTTAGGTGCCATGTTGCGTGAATCGCCTCAACTACAGGCGTCACTGCCGGGGTCTTTTTCTGCATTTAATGGAACCCCACTAGGAGCAAGCTTACTGGACTTACGTAATCTAGGTAGTGAGCGAACCTTGGTTATGGAGAACGGTCGACGACATGTTTCAGGTATTGAGGGTACGGGCTCTGTTGATGTAAATACCATCTCTACTGCTTTACTTAGAAACGTGGAAGTCCTCACTGGTGGTGCCTCAGCTGTTTACGGCGCTGATGCGGTAACCGGTGTTGTCAACTTTAATATGAGAAACGGAGCCTCGTTCGACGGGCTAGAGCTTCGCACTCAAACAGGTGTGACTGACGATGGTGATGCGAATGAATTCTTTTTATCATTGGCCAACGGCTTTTCTACAGATAAAGGTGATTTAGTATTCGCGGTTGAATACCAAGAAACCAGCCCAGTGTATGCTAGAGATAGAGACTTCGCAGGCTCTGGTCTATATACACAAGTAGCCAATACAGAGGCTACTCAGAGTGCATTTGGTATTGATTCACGCTTCAAGAATACTTGGGTGCCAGATTACAGACTTCCAATTTCAAGTGACAGAGGTGTAATTTCATTAACTGGCAGTGCGTTTGGGGATGTCGCTGGATCTGGCGGCGTGCTAGGTTGCGGCACTATCGGAACGTCCATGTTTCCAACGTGTCAGGTAGTGGGTGAAGACGGCACCTTACGTGCCTACAATCCCGGCGATGTTTATGCTGGACCTTTCGATGCGAGTGGTGGTGATGGTGTACCGGGTAGTCCCGACGCTGAACTTATCCTTCCAGAGTCTAAAAGAGTCTTAGTACAGGCAGTGTCAAATTACGAACTAAATGAATTCGTAAATTTCTTTGTAGATGCCAAATTCGTATTTAGCTCGACTAAAGAAACTAATCAGGTGAATGGTTTCAATGACGATATTCCAATCTCACTAGACAATCCGTATATTCCTGCAGCTCTACTGTCTCAAATTAATGAATTACAAGCAGAAGGTGAATCACCAAGCTTGGTAATGTCCCGCGATGTTCTTGATATAAACGCTAATTCAAACCCAGAAGCGGAACGTAAAACGTATCGTATTGTTACAGGCTTCGATGGTTATATCCCTAACACCGCTCTAGAGTACGAGGTTTTCTATAACTACGGTCGAACTGATGCCGACATTACTTCGAACTTGCGCATAGAAGACAGATACTTCGCCGCTATTGACGCTGTAACAGATCCAGCAACTGGCAATGTTGTTTGTCGCTCTGACCTAGACAGTTCTGCGCTTCCTCCTACGTCGCCGTTTCCATCTGCGAATGCGAATTTTGGATTCTTAACTTTCCAGCCTGGTGATGGTTCTTGTGTACCAGTGAATTTGTTTGGAAAGGATTCAATCAGCGCTGAAGCGGCTAACTTTATATTCCAACCTGGCACTGAGCAGAACGATATAACGCAAGAGAATTTCTTAGCAGTAGTATCGGGAGACTCTTCTGATTTATTCGAGCTTCCGGCAGGCCCTGTTATGTTTGCTCTTGGTTACGAATGGAGAAAAGAGTCAAGTACCTATACGCCAGATCCATACTCCGCAGCAGGCTTAACCTTTGGAACATTAGACTCTCGCAACGGCCCAACCAATCCTTCTGACGGTGAGTACGATGTTTCAGAATACTTTGTAGAAGCAACTATACCTTTACTAGAAGGTGTCGATTTCGCTGAGCGATTAGAGCTGCGCACTGCATACAGAAGCTCAGACTACGACCCATATGGTACGCATGACGCTTGGACGATAGGAACAGTATGGTCACCTATTGATACATTTAGTATTCGAACGACCTTCTCTGAAGCGGTGCGGGTTCCCAACATTAATGAAGCCTTCGCACCTACATTTGCGGCTTCACTTGGTGCAGGAGATGACCCTTGTAACCAAAACTTAATTAGTGCGGGCTCTGAGTTCAGGGAGGCGAACTGTATTGCACTGATTGGCGACGCGGTAGCTGATGGCACTTATGATTCTACTAACTTCCTGTCAGCGTTTGTTTCTGGTTCAACGGGCGGTAACCCAGACCTTGATCCTGAAGAAGCAGAAACCATCACGATTGGTACAGTGTGGAGACCAGATACAGAGCTCGACGGTATGCTGGAAGGTTTAGTAGTGACACTAGACTACTATAATATTGAAATTGATGGCCTGATTGATAGCCTTACTGGTTTTGACATTGCATCTAACTGCGTAGACGCGCCAACAATCAACAACCAATTTTGTGACGCAATTGACCGTGATGCTACAAATGGATTTATCACAGATTTTCGTTCAGGGTTTATCAACCTTGCAGCGGTAGAAACATCTGGTATTGATTTCCGCATAGATTATGGCTTTGAGTTGGCTAAATTAGTCGACACAGACGGAAGAATTGAATTCACTATCAACGGAACAAACTTCCTCAAAAATGATGAAGTAAGGGATGTGAGTGCACCTGACGAAGTCACTGATGTTCTTGGAACATTTGGGCGACCAGAGTGGATCGTAAACATGAGTGCAGACTATATAATTGGTGAACTCGTTGTTGGGTGGAGAGGACGCTACGAAGGAAGCCAGCTACTTCCAGGGCTAGAAAACCAGGATATCGAGAGTGATCCTGATTTTATCAGTCAAACTCACACTGGCTCTGCATTGGTGCATGATTTTTCTGTTTCATACACTTTTGAAGATAGCCTAGAAGTATATGGTGGTATCAACAACGCGTTTGAGGAAGATCCTTACCTTGGCACATTGTCGAGACCGGCAGGACCTAGAGGACGCTTCTTCTACCTAGGCGTAAATTACACAATGTAGCGTCTACACAGATATCAAAAGCAGCTTTTTTTAGCTGCTTTTTTTATATCTCTAAATAGGAATTTATTTGCATCACTACTTCGTTGAGATTATGTTAATGTAACTTCCTCTGGTCTAACCAGTGGCGCAGATTTAATAATCACTCGAAAGATAAAAAGCTCCCAACTATCAGCGTGAACAACTATGTCAAAGAATTACGTACTAAATACATATAACAAATTCCTTAAACTGCCCTTTGGCAAAAAGCTGTTTAGCTGGTATTCAGCCCGCAGAGCACCTTATTTCTCAACAGTTTCCCCCCTTATTACAGACATCAAACCTAACTACTGTGAAGTGCTTATTAAAAAGCGTAAAGGGGTAGAAAACCACATTGGTACGGTTCATGTCATTGCGATTTGTAATGGTTTAGAAATGGCCATGGGCTTTATGTGCGAAGCGTCAATCCCTAAAAACCTTAGGTGGATCCCAAAAGGTATGGAAGTAAAGTATCCGGCGAAAGCAGACTCAGATATTCGCTGTGTCGCCGAAGTGCCAGCAGATGCGTGGAAGCCTGGCGATTTACCCATTTCAGTTAAGGCGTATAACGCTGAAGGAACAGTGGTTGTAGATGGTACTATTACGGTTTGGGTAAGCGAAAAACGCTAAACTATGTCGCGTTATTTGAAGGTCGCTTTTGCGGCCTTTTTTTATGTCTGCTTTAAGGAGCAATATTAAGTTTTTACGACAGGCCTATTTCCAATTGACAGTATTCAAAAACACATCTAAGAATAACGTGGTAAGCGATTAAGGCGCTATATCGGAAGTCTATTTCATTCAACTATTAGCTGGCAGCCCTCTATTAATGTAACACGAGGGGCCGTAATGAAAGAGGTTAAGATGTCTGTAATCACAAAAGAAAAAATCACCAGAAAACCCTTCGCAGATAAGAAAAATTACCCTTACGGCTTTGCGCGTTCAGGAGATTTTTCAATTAACGAGAGCAAGCTTTTGCAAGGTTACGGAAGCTTGTTTGCTGCACTGGTTGACGGAAAGATCACGCCGGGAAACGACGAAGAACAAGCCTATCTAGCGTCGGCGCTTGGCCATCGCGAGCCCGCAACTTCTCAAGAAAAAGCGTGGTTAAAATACCAAGCGCGAATTAATAGACCAAAGACCGCTAGCATTTATGGCTCTAAGCGCCCATCTGCAGAAGAGGTTGACGATGATGAAGATATAAGCGATAACAGTGACATTGATATTAGCCTCGATGATTAAGGCTTTGCCTTCATTTACAAACGGTAGATAAAGGCGCTTTCTTTTCGCTCGTCATTTTTATTGTTCACACTGTTAATATTGTGTAAATAATTATCCTATTTTTTGTCAATTCAATACTGATGTCGAAATATTTATCCTAATTATTGCGAATATTGGGATATATATCTCACTTTTACGCAATTTGGTGTTTTATCTTCCTATTACCTTAGATATAGTCGGGGCATCGTCAACGTACGCTGACAAACCCCCCAACCCATTACAGGAGAAAGCACTGTGAAAATGATGTCGGGCGCAGCCATGGTGGTTGAAGCGCTAAAAGATGTAGGAGTGACACACGTGTTCGGTTACCCAGGTGGTGCCGTACTAGACATTTATGATGCGTTATTTGCGCAAGATGATGTCAAACACGTCCTCGTACGTCATGAACAGGCAGCCGCCCACATGGCGGATGGTTATGCACGTTCAACTGGCAAAACCGGCACAGTGCTCGTCACATCAGGTCCAGGCGCAACGAATACTATTACAGGTATTGCTACTGCGTACATGGACTCTATCCCGATGGTAATTTTATCGGGACAGGTGCCGTCGAAGCACATCGGTGAAGACGCATTCCAAGAAACTGACATGGTAGGGTGCTCGCGTCCTATCGTTAAGCACAGCTTCTTGGTTAAGCGCGCGGTTGATATTCCAGAAGCGATTGCTAAAGCCTATTATATTGCTAACACTGGCCGTCCAGGGCCGGTGGTTGTAGATTTGCCAAAAGATATTGTTAACGTAGCGGAAGAGCACCCTTATGTGTATCCAACTGACGTTACCATGCGTTCTTATAACCCTACCGAAAAGGGCCACCCTAAGCAGGTTAAGAAAGCGGTCGAGTCGCTACTTAAAGCAGAACGTCCAGTATTATATGTAGGTGGTGGTGCAGTAGCTTGCGACGCGTCAGAAAAAGTTATTGAGTTAGCTGAAAAGCTAAATTCTCCGGTAACTTGTACGCTGATGGGTCTTGGTGCTATGCCGGGAACACACAAGCAATTCATTGGTATGCTTGGTATGCATGGTACGCTTGAAGCGAACAAAACCATGCACAATGCCGACTGTATCATTGCGCTAGGTGCTCGTTTTGATGACCGTGTTACCAATAACGTTGATAAATTCTGCCCTCATGCAGATATTATCCATGTCGATATCGACCCTGCCTCAATCTCTAAAACCGTAAATGCACATATTCCAGTGGTGGGTTCGGTAGATAAAGTGCTAGATCAAATTTTGAGCCAGGTAAATAAGAAAGATTTATCTTCTCAAAGTGACAAGTTAGCCGACTGGTGGCAGCAAATTGAAACCTGGCGTACACGTCAGTGTTTGAACTACGAGCAAGGCGAAGAGGTCATTAAGCCTCAGCGCGTTATTGAGGCACTATACAAGCATACCGACGGCAAGGCTTATGTAAGCTCAGATGTAGGTCAGCACCAAATGTTTGCTGCGCTTTATTACCCGTATGACAAACCGCGCCAGTGGATTAACTCTGGTGGTCTAGGCACCATGGGCTTTGGTTTGCCGGCGGCGATGGGCGTACAGTTTGCACACCCAGGTTCAACCTCTGTGGTAGTAACGGGTGACGGCAGTATTCAAATGAATATCCAGGAGCTATCTACCTGTTTGCAATACAACTTGCCTATTAAAATTATCTCGTTGAATAACCGTGCGCTGGGTATGGTGCGTCAATGGCAAGATATGATTTATAAAGGGCGTCACTCACACTCTTACATGGATTCAATGCCAGACTTTGTAAAGTTAGCAGAAGCTTACGGGCACGTAGGCATTAAAGTAGACAAACTTGACGAGCTAGATGCGGCTATGGAGAAATGTTTCAGCTACACAGATCGCCTCGTGTTTATGGACATAGCAGTAGACCAAAACGAACACGTATATCCAATGCAAATTAAGTTTGGCGCAATGGATGACATGCGCTTAAGCAAGACGGAGCGAACCTGATGAAACGTATTATCTCAGTATTAATGGAAAACGCCCCAGGCGCACTATCACGTATCGTAGGCGTGTTCTCGCAACGTGGCTACAACGTAGATTCACTTTGTGTTGCACCCACTGACGATGAGAGCCTATCGCGCCTCACTATTATCACCCACGGCGACGACAAGGTTATCGAGCAAATCACTAAGCAAGTCAACAAGCTTATCGATGTGCTAAAAGTTGTTGATTTAACAGAAGGCACGCACATTGAACGTGAACTTATGTTGATTAAAGTGGCAACCCGCACTGAGTCTGTAAGAGCCGAGGTGAAGCGCAACGCAGATATTTTCCGTGCGCGCATTGTGGATGTGAACGTAAATAACTACACCATAGAGATCACGGGCACCTCTGATAAGCTAGATGCGTTTGCCACCACTATGGGGCAATGTGCAGAAATTATCGAGTCATCGCGCACGGGCGTGTGTGGACTGGCACGAGGTGACAGGGCGCTGCGCCCCTAAGTTACACGGCGTTGCGGTAAAATGTTGAAAAAGCTGTCAATCTGACAGCTTTTTTTGTTATCGCCAATAAAAATGGTTACTGCAGTCTTATGCGCAGCTTTATCTAAATGAATAGATTATTGTTAAGGTAAGGATGGTGCTCTTAGCGCGTTTAGGTATCTTTCCCATAGTATGCCTCTACCCGAAGCGCTACGCCGTATGATGTTTTAAAGTCTTCGTTGCGCAGCCATAATACGAAAGGTTCCACTTCAAAAAATAGCCAATCGCGCAGCGTGTTGTTACGCCACCTAAAACCCGTGTATACCTCTTCTACGCGATAGTTAGGCTGACTAAGTCCTTCCACCAAAAAATGGGGAATAATGGCGTTATGTTGGTCTACAGAAAATAAATGGTGCACCTCGTGGCGCCACAGCCAGTCGTTCGTATCATCGCGGAAATAAAATCGGTTATTCTGTCTGACGA
>JACLAD010003499.1_pt1 | contig 12622 bp, 7 predicted proteins | sample 8027901 | NCBI WGS metagenome assembly JACLAD01 (sample SAMN15725071, study PRJNA655200) | protist metagenome | isolation source: fluorescence activated cell sorting (FACS) single amplified genomes of... | place: Spain: Blaines Bay Microbial Observatory, Mediterranean Sea | collected 2016-07-05
TGAAAAGACTGCATGTATTTATTTGATTATTATTTATAGAGGGTCTAGCCAGAGCAGAAGAGTGTCATCGTCATGATGATAGCGATGCCATGACTGCATACGAAGATTAATTTCGTCGTGCGCGGGGAAACCCTCCCCTTTTCATTATTGCTTAACAGGCAGGCCCACGATGGCATTGGGTGGGGAGTTGACGGCGGGTTCGACGGATTACGGCCCCCCTCGCGAGTTATCTCTGTACAATGCGGGTATCCGCAATCTGTCAGAGGTTGTATCGCACGGACGCACGCTGAGTGAACTGATTGGGCTGAGCTCGCTCAGTCTACACAGCAATGCCCTGACTCGCATGGACGGCCTGCAGGCCTTGACGCACCTTCGTCACTTGGATTTAAGCTCCAACCAGCTTAGTGTAATTGAAGGTCTCTCGCCTCTACTGCAGCTAAAGACGCTTAATCTTTCGTGCAATCTGCTTCGCGACCTGCACGGATTAGGTGCCCTCACGCAATTAGAGTCGCTTGATGTGAGCCATAATGAAATTGGATCCTTGTCGGGTCTTGCCCAACTTCATGGACCCCGCTACGCCCTGGCGCGCCTCGACGTCCAAGGAAATCGAATCACCTCAGCCTCGGAGCTGCTGGTTCTCTCTGGGCTACCACGACTTCGTGTCATGACGTTTGCTCGCGGCAACGCGGCCAATCCTGTGTGCGCTGTTCCCGGGTACAGATCACGTATCTTTGCTGTGCTGCCCACACTGACTGCACTTGATAGTACGGCTGTGGATGGCAGACCTGTCGACGTATCTGGGCCCGTGCCCGGGATGGATGACTACATGCAACGGCGGTACATACATGTGGCTGCGTCAGGGACCGCTTATGCAGAGGAACTTGATGGCGAGAAGAAGGAGAAGCAGGAAAAGCTGCCGCCGCTACAAATACCACAACGGTCCCATCATGACACATTGGCAGTGAGATCAGGGCGCTCTCTAAGTACACCAATGGTAGACCGCGCCCTTGAGCGTCACCGTAATCGCCAGCGTCTTGCATCAGCTGCGGCGACAGCGGAAGTGCCGCAGCAGGATAGTAAAGCTGAAAACGCAATGACGGTAATAGTACCAGCATCCTTGCCGTCAGAGGAGGAGGTTGACGCCCCGCAAAACAAGCAACATCAGGCTGTAAGTGACGAAGAACGGCGCATTGTGTCTCTGGAGCAGCAACTGTTGGAGCTTGTGGCGGCAATCAACACCACCACCACGGCCACAAACCAAACGGCTGAGGAGATGGCGGCTGAAGAGGCTGCCGAGGCCGCAGCTGCGGAGGCTGAGTCTGTGCTCTCTAGGAAATCTTCAGAAGCTACTTCTGCAGCATCAGCGTGCAGTGAAAGTGATACAGAAGAAGGTGAAATAGTTGCAGGTGGTGCTGCTTCTTCTTCTCCGCCGCTGGCACCATCGTTACACACAGCGGAGGCCGGTTTGGGTCGTGAATTGGCGGCCGAGCGGGCACGCCGTCTGGCAGCAGAGCGTGCGGCAACTCGACTGCTGTCGGAACTGCGCGCGGCTCAGGAACGCAATCGCAACCACGGTAGCAAATATCGCGCGACTGTTAGCATGATTGTGCGCCTGGAGCAGGCACTTACGGACGCGGCAAAGCGAGTTGCCCGTGTGCAGGAAGACGCAGCCGCCGCAACACGGGAGCGGGATGTCGCACAAGCTGAGGCACGACGCGCCGAGTCAGAGGCAGCGGGTCGGTCAGATTTGCTGGCCGCAGCGGGTCAGCGGCAAACACGACTTGAGGCTGCTTCAGCCGAGCTCCAGGCGCGACTAGACGCGACTAAGATTGAGCAGGCTGAGGCTGTGCGCGCTGCGGAGCTCAAGGCAGCCACAGCAGAGGGTGAAGTAGACGTGTACCGCGAGGCGATGGAGCATAGCAAGGCGCAACGAGTAGAGCTGCAAGAGCTGTTGGCACTTAGAGAAAAGGAACACGCGCGTATATCTGCCAACCTGGTTCATCTCGAGGGCCCTGAAGTAGCAGCGCGTATCGCCGAGGCCTTGGCCGACCAAGCTACCCAACATGACTCTGAAAGGGCCAAGGCTGCAAACGCCTTGGCAGACAAGACAGAGGCTTACGCTGAGCTTGAGCGAGAATTCCGTCGGGCACTACATGCTGAGGCAGCCCGCTATCACCAAATTCAAACTGCCTACGCCGCGCTCACCAAGGAAGCAACAGCGCATCGAAGACAAGTTGAAGCCAGCGAGGCTAAGGAGCAAAGTGTGGCACGCACTGTAACGGAGCTCGCACAGCTTGTAAAAGACCAGCGTACACTACTGGCCGCAGCACGTAGTGAGACCGCGAGTGCACGTGGGTCGGCGGAGACTGCGGCCGCCTGCGAGACACGAATGCAGCTAGAACTCGAAGCCATAAGTGAGCGTGTAATGTCACTGCAGCAGGAGCGAGACGCACTACAAGACAAGGTGATTGCGCAAGAGTCTGTGATACTTGGATTACGCAATGAGCGCGAGCTGTGGGGTCGGGAGCTAGCGGCACAGGGTGCCCAGCTTGCCACAGACCGGGGTCGACTGCAGCTAGCGGCAGAGACGGCACAGACGGAGACGTCCGCTCTTAAACAACAGCTCACTGAGGCGCGCGATGCAGTGCGCATCAAGACAAAGATGCTCGAGGATCAGGCCGACTCGCTGCGCAAGCTCAAGACGGCCGTGGCCGAGCGCGGTCGCGAGTTGCAAATGCAACAGGAGGAAGCCTCGCGTCGGGTAGCGGATCTGGAGGATCGCTTGGAGGCTGAGCGCGGGTTATCTCAGCAACTGCAGGAAGATATAGAGGCGGCACATGCCAAAAAGACTAGTGCACGGCAGCAACTAGAAACCACTAATGCTGCACTGGAGCTGGCGCAGCGCGAGGCAGCGGGCCTTCGCGCCAGCTGGCAGGACACGGGCTCACGACTAGGTCAGGTCGAGGGTCAAGTGGATGCCCTTCGCAGATCACATGCCGCTAAAGAAGACGAATCGCGGCGCCGAGTAGATGGCGCCGAGGCAGCGCTACGCCGCGTCGAAATGGCTCTCAAAGAGCAACGTGAGGCCGCCGACTCCGCTATCAAGACTAAAGATACAAAAATTGCCGCCCTTGCCCAGGAACTAGAGGCATGCACAGCCCAGCTAAAGGTTGAGCGGCAGAGTGTCGACCGGGCCGAATCCGAGGTCAGAGAACTGTTGCGCGCCCAGGCGCGTGAGAGAGAGTCAGCTGACGCTCGTAACGAAAAACTTAGGGCAGTTCTGGCCGAGTTACAGGTTTAATAAAGCGTGTCCAGATGAGCCCAGATCCGTGCATATGAGTGCGGTTTCACCCTCGATTTTGAGTGTGTCTACGCTTTGTTTTGAGCTCAAAATTTGGTTATAATATTATTTTCTTTGCTCTTACTTCCAGGTCGTTAATTGCGCTTGCTACTAGACCTTCCTTCAATCACTTGATCAATACTGCATTAATGCTCTTTTTATTGCCCGTTGATGTTTCGTGGGGGTATATGTCAGTTATCGCCATAATATTAGAGGACCAGAGCTGCGAATTCCCTACCTCCAAGTCCAAAAAATAGTAGCCGCCCGCTCACATAAATTCTTATTTCTGTTTTCTTTTTGGGAATTATTTTGGATTTGAGCAAAAGTCCTGGAAAACAAGGAAAGGAGCCCCTGGTTGTTCTCAGATTCGAGTGACAACTCATAACGTTACATGACTTGACGTGATGTCTGTGGTGATTAACCTTAAGCGTACATCGCCGTAGTCGTACTTCGTTTTGCACACGCACCGCACGCACTCCATTGCATTGCACGCCCAACCTGTCAATCTTCAGCCACCAGCTATTCCGCCGCCACTATGGCGGCGGCAGCGGAGGAAGCGCAACGAGAATCATCGCAATTACTTCTGCAGTCTCAGGCAATTTTGTCCATGCGTATTGTGAGCGCAGATCATTACATGGCGCAAAAGCCTCTGAAAGGGCTAGATGAAGTCTACTCGACCTTTCTCAACAGAGGGGTCGATCGCGCTCCGATACTTCGACTGTTTGGTGTGCTGGCCAGCGGCCAAAAGTGCTGCGCTCACATCCATGGCGTTCGACCCTATATTTTGGTACCTTCGCCCTGGGAACGGCCAACACAAGCACAATTGCGGCAGCTGGCACAGGCTGTCAATGTCGCCGTGCATGAGTCACTAGACAAGGAGCCTGGTCGCGATGTCAGAGACCAAGTGGCGCACATTGAAGAGTGTCATTTGACGCCATTTTACGGATATCACGCCACGCCTTTGCTTTTTCTCCGAATTCGACTCTTTAACCCGCGCATGCTGACGCGTGTGGCCAACCTTTTGGCAGACGGTCGCGTTCTGGGTCAGGTGTTACAACCACACGAATCACATATTAACTACACGATGCAGTTTCTCATTGACTACAACTTGCACGGCATGGACTTTTTGCACACACGTGCTGTTCAACAGCGGCTTGCACCGGGTGAGGTACTGCGCGCAGATGCATTCACTGCCGCACCGGCCATCGCTGGTCGGCATTCTACCTGTGAGCTCGAGATTGATGTTCTCGCTAGTGACATTCTCAATCCGCATGAACCTCAAGATGGCGAGTTTTCAAATCCGGGTCTGGTAAAATTATGGGCACAAGAACGAGCGCAACGCGCACGTGCAGGTGCTACGCACATTACCCCTACTCCACCTGTAGAACCAGAGCGCGGACCGAGGGGCACACCAACAACAAACGAAGCTCGTGTGCGCGAGGACCTGCGGCGTGCTGTTGCTGCTGATCGTGCTGGCGTCGCGCCTGTGGCACAGAGCTTCTCCTCCTATGCTGCCACCAATTCCACCATATCACCTAGGCAAGATCGGCGCATGTCCATATTATTATCACAACCATCACAAGCGTCCCAGTCTCAGTCTCAGTGGACGCAAGGATCACTAGATGTACTTGATATGCTCGTGCAGGAGTACGAGTCAGACGCTAGCGATGCAGCGGCGGCCGCTGCCGAAGACGAGGTAGAGGCAGACGAGGGTGAAGAAGGTGGAATGGAAGATCTATCCCAAAGATTTTGCCCGAGCGGCCCAGCCTGGCTGTCTGATGTAATTGGAAGCAGAGAAGGTAAAGACGATGGCGCTGCCACTTGTATTGAGGAGGAGATTAGGGAGGAAGGTGAGACTGCTGCTGCGGAGATAGTGGAGGACGACGTACATTTAGAGTCGGAACCATCTTTTTTTGCAACGGCTATGGACATTGGCTACGAATCGCCGACATTTAATGATGAGGTAGAGCCAGATAATATGCTGCCCCCCGCCGCTATTGATCAAGCCCATCCAATAATATTTCCCGCGCGTGCCGACGATGTTCTATTCCAGCTCGGCTTTCCATCGCCACCTGAGTCACCTGCAGAGCCTGAATCGCCACCGCTGCCACTGAGCCCTACTACTGAGCCACCACCACCACATGAAAGTGACTTAAGGTCCACAAACAATAACGCTGCGTCTGCTTTTGCTCTCGCGCGCGATGCTGATTTGTCAATAGTTGCGCGCTATGCTGACATAACTACGATGTTACTGGAGACAGAGGCAACCCTTGCCGCCGATGAGGCCTCCAGTAGCTGTGGTGGTTCTGAACCGGAAGTAGATACTGGTGCGTTGGAGCAGCAGCAGCAGCAGCAGCCAGGACGCGTTGAACATGCGCCAATAACAACAGTAGCCTCGGTTGTCGCATTTGACACCGAGAGTGTGGTGGCGTGCACTTCTGAATCCACCCCGGAGACACCGATACCATTTACATTGCATATGGACTCAAGCGGCTCAAATTCCACCGGCGTGACACCTGCGCAGAAGCTGCACAGGCAAAATAGTGATGTCACTTCCCCCAATCCTACTTATCGTTCACGCCACACACCTCAGCAACGAAAGCGAGCTGCTGCTACCGTCGCCGCCACAATGACCACTCCTCCTTCACCATTGAGCGCTTCCACTACACCAGTAGGGAGTACATCGCGTCAATCACCGCTGCGACATATGACTAAGCGCGTTCGCCGCAACAACAGCGACCTCTTACCTCGTGAGGTGTTCTCACCCAACTATGCCACGGGTTCGCACACCGCAGCTAGAGGTGGAAGTGGCACTATTACTGCTGCGACTATGACACGTGCTGAGACTGATATCGCTGCTGTTGACGGCGGCGGTCCTTGGTGGCGTCCCCGACGCTCAGCGCCCACCAGTACTTATGTTGCGGCAACACTTAATCCGCCACAACTGCATACACGCCCTTTCTACAGTCGAGATTGCGATCGTCCTGAGAGCGGGCGTGGCGTTACTCTAGCCAAGAGGACTGTACGTTTTGCGAGCGTAGCCACAGCTGCATTGCCCGAGTTTGCACCGCAACTGCCCTCGCATACCGTGCTGATGACAACAACAACAGCAGCGGCGGCGGCAGCTGCAGCAGCATCTGGTGCAGGTATTGTAGGCGTGCGTGGCAGTCTTAATCGAATTACGCCCCTCTCCGCAGGCAATGCACGCATGCTAAGTGCTACAAGATACAGTCGATACTACATTCCGTTCCGACGGCCACCTTCGCGTACAAAGGTAGAAACATGGTTGCAAGCTAATTCGCTAGAGGTAGTTGAGCAACGGCAGCAACAGCAGTCAGCGGTGGTACAGTCACAGAGCGATAATTTACCGTCTTCGGCATCTTCAAACGGTAGCACCTTGCGGGACAGTAATGATAGTGTTGCTGCTGCAGCTATAGCCCATGCCGCAGCTTTGCGAGAGCGGCAAGTACAGGACCGCCGTGTTCCGATCCGCAGACTACATCAGCCAAAGACAACCGCCCAAGGGCGGCCGTCCATGACCTCTCAGCTTGAAGGTATTTCGCCCAGCAATTCGTTTGGATTTGCGCTTGGCACGCAGGAGAGCCTGTCAGCTGGTGCAGTGGCCGCCACGGTGCAGCATATTACACTAATGAGTATGGAGCTGCATGCCAAGTCGCGACGTGTCGAGAAGCGCTATCTCACACCCGATCCCAAACACGATGCTATTTGTGCCATTTTTTATGTTGTGCGCGAAGATGCGTCCTACGCTAACGGTCACCCAGATATTGAGGGCATAATACTGTTGGAAAGTAGTGGCGACCCTCCTCTACCTCTCCTTAGAGCCAACTCTAACATGCGTGTGAGCTATACCACCGACGAGTCGGCCCTCCTCGACTGCTTTGTCGACGTGGTGCGCGAGTTTGATCCTGATATTTTTGTTGGATATAAGGTACAAAATGCCTCCTGGGGCTACCTGGTTGAACGCGGTGCTGAGCTGCGCATGGATTTAGAGAAAATTCTTTCGCGGGTACCGCATCAGCCTGACTCAGAATCAAAGGCGCCAAAAGATGCCCCTCCTGCTACTGCTGCTGCTACTGCTGCTGCTGCTGCTACTGCTGCTGCTACTGCTGCTGCTGCCTCTTCTGATGCGCAGCCATCACGGAAGGCGCATGCGGCAGAGGCGTACCGCAAAAAGCGTGGATTTAACCTTCAGTTTTGCGGACGGGTTGTGGTTAACCTATGGCGCACAATGCGTCATGAGCTTGCCTTAAATTCTTATAGTTTTGAGTCTGTGACGTACCATGTCCTGCATCAGCGTGTACCCACTTATAGTGTGGGTGCACTCTACAAAATGTGGCGTGTACAGCGGCGCAAATGGCACGTGATTCGGCACTATTTTGGTCGTGCGCTTGGCTGTCTCCACCTCATGCAGGAGCTCAGCATTGTGACGAAAACGAGCGAGTTTGCGCGTATCTTTGGCCTCTTATTTGAGGATGTTGTTCAACGCGGGTCTCAGTATCGTGTCGAGAGCATCATGTGTCGCATTGCGCGGCCGCTGGGCTTTGCCCTATTATCGCCGACGGTGTCACAGGTTACAAATATGGCTGCGCCCGAGGCTGTTCCGCTAATCATGGAACCGGAGTCAAATTTCTACTCTAGTCCTGTGCTTGTGCTTGATTTTCAGTCGCTTTATCCGTCTATGATGATTGCCTATAACATGTGCTACTCGACGTGCCTTGGTCGTGTTCCGCGTGTCCTGCCCTTTGGCGAAGTGGAAGTAGAGGGATTTTTTGCTAATGGTGAGATTGGTGATGTGCATGGTGATGGTGGGGCAGCTGCTGCTGCTGCTCGTGCTACTGCTACTGCTGCTGCTGCTGCTGACAACTCATCCGACAGCCCGGGTGTGCTAGAGCCCGATCCTACTTTCGGAGTGGCGCAGCTCCACCTACCACCTGGCACCCTTGCGCGTCTAAGTGATGAGCGCTGCGGTGGCGACTGTAGCGGTCAACTCCACGTGGCGCCGACCGATAGCCGTGGCGTGATGTTTTGTGGGCGCGAACATCGACGTGGTGTGTTGCCGCGCATGCTGGAAGAAATTTTAGCTACGCGCGTCATGGTCAAGACAGCCATGCGCAGAGCGCAAAACGAGGGTGACGGTACGCTAGCGCGGTTGTTAAATGCACGTCAACTTGGCCTCAAACTCATTGCCAATGTGACCTACGGCTACACGGCGGCCTCTTTCTCTGGTCGCATGCCTTGCTGCGACTTGGCAGATGCAATTGTCTACCAAGGACGCGAAACATTATTGCGTGCCAAGGCCACTGTGGAGCAAGAGTGGAAGCACATTGGGGCGCGCGTGGTATACGGCGACACGGACAGCCTCTTTGTGCACTTACCTGGCGCCACACGTGAGCAGGCCTTTGAGATTGGCCGGGCCATGGCGGCTAGTGTGACTGCAGGCAATCCAGCACCGGTACAACTCAAGTTTGAAAAAGTGTACTGGCCGTGCGTGTTGCAGACAAAAAAACGCTACGTCGGCCACATGTGGGAGACCCCAGAAGTGACAAAACCCGTCTTTGACGCCAAAGGGATTGAAACAGTGCGGCGTGACGGCTGTCCTGCCGTCAAGAAGATTCTTGGGCGAGCGTTGATCATTCTGTTTGAAACGCGCGATTTGTCCCGTGTACGGGCTTACCTCTATTCCCAATGGTCCCGCATTCTTACTGGGCGTGTTAACCTACGTGACTTTATAATTGCACGCGAGTACCGCGGGCCAGGTGCGTATAAACCTAATGCTCCTCCAGTGCCCGCAAGGCAACTGGCCGAGGCCATACGCGCTGTCGATCCGCGCGGCGAACCTCTGGCCTCGGAACGCGTCCCCTTTGTCATTGTCTATGGCGAGCAAGGTGCCATACTCAGACACCTCGTGAGAACTCCGCAGCAGCTGCTGTCGAGCGCCGGTACTCTGCGCCTTAATGCAGCCTACTATATAGAGCGACAGATCAACCCAGCCCTAGCCCGGGTTTTTGGCCTGATTGGCGTCAACATTGCAGAATGGTACACGCGAATGCCTAGAAGTGCCGTCAGACCGCATCGTGGCTTGGGCGATGGCGGTTATGAAGCCGCTGCTGGCCTCCACGTCGGGACAGGCGGTGGCGGTACACTGGATTCCTTTTTATCGCACACTTGCGTGGCCTGTGATGAACTCATACCAGCCAAAAAGGTCATTTGCCGCAAGTGTCGGCGTGATTCGGCGCGCATGCAACGCACGGCTGTGCAGGCTGGGGTGCGCATGCGTGCGCTAGGCCGCCGCCGTTTGTTGCTGGACCGCATTTGTGGAGCGTGCGAACAGAGTACCAGTGACTTGAGCTGCACTTCAACTGTCTGCCCAGTGCGATTTGAGCGTGTGCGCTTGACGGAGGAAACGCGTGCTCAGGAGCCCTTGCAGCACATACTGAGGAGACTGGGAGGCTGGTGAGTTTGTCTTGGTAATTTTTTGTTGTTGTTGCTGTTGCTGTTGCTGTTGCTGCTGTGGTTTTGTTACCTGGGCACGTGGGACATGTGCATTTAATTTATTATTATTTATTATTATTTATCATATATAGGAAAAGTAGAATATAATCTCCCAAAAATCTGGTTTATGGCAAAAAAAAAAGTACCGAGTACTAACTACGATACGATACATGTGTGCTGCTGTGTGTTATCAGAAAATATTTTGTATCCGCTTATTTTAATCAACTCTCCCCTCCCCACCACTCTTTTATTGTGGTTTTGTCGTGGCTTCAAGTTGTCGCCGCATGCCGCCGTGTATAGCACAAGATGCTTTGCCGCTCTGGCCCGGCTCTACGTTCCAAGACGGTACGGCAATCCCAGCCACTGCCCAGTGCCTTTGTAAGGTCACGTTGGGTGCCAGATAACAAATTTTCCCGCACAGTCAGGAGGTAAAAGCGACCACGGGGTGACATGAGAGAGTCTACAAGCGGCAAAAGGCGATCAATGACTACGCGGCCGTCGGCACCACCAGCCCAAGATGCCGTTAGACCTGTTGAGCCCACCTCTTCTGGTGGCGTAGGCACGTAAGGCGGGTTGAACAAGAGCACATCAACCTTGCCTCCCCCCTCCCCGCTGCTTTCGCCACCAACATCACCACCACCACTACTAGACGAAGTTGATGGCTCTGTTGTATCATCGAAAACATCTACACAACCCATCACAAGATCTGTCTGCATCACAGTCAAATGCACCTTGTTCGCGGCAGCCGTCCTTCTAGCAGCAATCACGGCGTCTGGGTTAATATCTGTGGCCAGGAGTCGTGCAGGTATGGCGTCACGTGCAAGTAGTTGCCCAAGAAATGTGATCACGCAGCCTGATCCTGTGCCAACCTCGAGGCAAACCAGTGGTGTCGATGGCGATGATTTTGTTGTTGGCGGCGGTGTTGATGCCGGTAGAAGAGATGAAGACGTTGGCGATAGTTGCCGTTGCGATAGTGGCGGTGGTACAAGACGGTCTGCCGCATGATCTACCTCAAGAGCATCCATAAGCAGGAACGTGTCCTCAGCCGGCTCGTAAATACGGTCGTAGTCTTGGCTTGAAAAGTGTGAAATGTCTGGTGTAGGTAGCGACGATGCTGCTATAGTTACAACGTCACTACCACTACCACTACCACTACCACTACCACTACCACTACCACTGCCACTACCACTACCACTACCACTACCACTGCCACTGCCACTACCACTACCACTACCACTACCACTACCACTACCAGTAGGCGGAAACGTAGTCATCCTGCCTCCCAATCAGCTCAGCTACTTATATACCGATAGCTTGTAGCCCACCATACTAGCTAGGTGGAGAATTATGATATAACGTTTGTTTTGCTTGATCTTGTGTTGTTGTTGTTGTATGGTCCATTTGAGTCTGCCAATACGCGTAATAAGGCTGGCTGGATACATATACATACTGTGCAGTATGCATGTGTCGTGTGTCGGTGTCGTCGTGTGTCGTGTCGGTCGTACGCACAAATTTTTAGGTAGCGTGCCTCCCTGCACCGTGGTTCACCCGGGCTGCTAGCAAGAAGTGCTAAAAGTGCTGCTAAAAGTGCCTCATAGGGGCCATATATTCGTACGGACGTACCGTAGAACGTATACATACTGACGGCCCCGTCTCTTTTTCAAGTTCTATTTTCAAATTTTGTAATAAAAAAAAAGGGAAAAATAAAAAATGAAATTTAAAATTTGTCCGTAAAAAATTTGTCTGTCTGTCTTTTCTGGCAGAGAGAGAGTTTCAGTCGTGTCGTCAGAGTCTGGGCGGGACTTTTTCAAGGAGTTTGTGAAGGGAGCAAAGCAGCTCTCTTTCTTCCAAACCTCCTTTTTTCCGTTGGAATCTCGCGTCGTTTGTCAGTTTGTCCCCTCTCCCTCTTCTTTCTTTGCTTCTTCGGGCTATAATAAGCTTTTTTTGTTTCTTTTCTTTTTGCCTTTATCTTCACCTCTTCGCACTTTTGTCTACTTGCCCCGTTTGTACACGGTCCAAAAAAAAAAGAAAAAAAACATTAACCGTCAGAGTGTTTGTATACCTCTTTGCGGGACCACCTACATTCAGAACCAACTGTAGACACTGTAGAGCGACATTTATCCAAAACACACATTGTAGTAGAACATTTGTCCGGGGGTTTGAGGGCTTACAAACTGTGATCACATTTTGTACTCATTCTTTTTCTTCATCTGCTTGCGGGAGGAAAGGCCAAAAAAAAAAATACATCTGTCGCTACGTTTGCAAACTCCTCATCACCATCATCACCACCCCATAGCCGTTGCTGTTGCTGTTGATCACCGCCAACCCCTACCACCACATACATCAGACATCAACAAGCCATGTCTGCCCAAGGAGCTGTGATCAAAGGAGCGATCCTGGGACAACGCCGCTGCGGCTATTGCATGGGTTTGGGTCATAATCAACGGTAAGAGCAGGGGTCGTGCCGGAGCATCCAGAGCATCCATTGCAACAGTTTTTTTTTCTTTAAAAACTTCTCTCACGCTGACTTGCATTCTTGACATTAATCTGCTCCCTTTTGTTTGTTGCCTTTATTTTTTTCCTTTTCAAAATCCAGCACAAATACGCTCAAACACACCTGTGCGCACTACACTGACTCAGTCACTCACTTACTTGCTAACTTACACTTAACCATAAAATGTCGCCGCTACTCCACCACCAACGCAAAACGATGCAATCCCTTCTTCATAGTACCTGCGAACTGCGCATTCGCCATTCCCGTCCAATTGG
>JACLAD010004349.1_pt1 | contig 12621 bp, 11 predicted proteins | sample 8027901 | NCBI WGS metagenome assembly JACLAD01 (sample SAMN15725071, study PRJNA655200) | protist metagenome | isolation source: fluorescence activated cell sorting (FACS) single amplified genomes of... | place: Spain: Blaines Bay Microbial Observatory, Mediterranean Sea | collected 2016-07-05
CATGAAATTCACCAGAATGACCCAGTTGCTGCAGAAAAATTGACTCAAGAGGATGTAGATGGATGGGTTGAGGAGGTGAGTGCGTGGGGCGAGGACGAAATGGATGAGTATGTGAACAAGCGCATCAATGCGCAGATCATAGACATGTTCACCAAGATCAAACCCACCATGTCATTCCATCGCACGATGGACGACTTTGACGAAGATGACGAGGAAGACAATGATGATGGCGGAGATAAGGATCAGAATCAGGATCAGGATGCTCTATCTTCGTCCTTGGTAGATACTATTGGCTTCGAATTGGAGCGCAAACAGAGTGGCATACCTGATGCTGGCAATGGTGTATTCATTAGATGTCACATGAATCAAAATGTGGCTCCTGGTACTGTCATCGCACTTTTTCCTGGTCTGGTACATCTCAAGCAATACGTGTCTGATGGTCAATATGTGGTCAAGAACCTCTTACCAGATGAAGAGTTCATGTTGATGGCTCGTACAGATGGACACATCATTGATGGTAGAACTGCTCATCAATGTGCACCCAATCCGTATGCACTTGCACATTTAGTCAACCATGTACCACCCAATAGCAAACCCAATGTGCTACAATATCCATTCGATTACCCTGCTGATCCATTCGGATGGTATGAGTTCCCCAAAAAGTTGAGGAAGATGATCCCCAATGCCTATGCGAAGAGACCCACTTTTTTCGGCACTTTTGATGAGAACACTACTCTCATGCATGGAATGGTGCTCATTGCTGCCAAATCACTGTCCAAAGGGGAAGAGCTGGTAATGGACTACAGATTGAACCCGAAAGCGGGGAAGTTGCCGGAATGGTACCATACTTATAGCAACGAAGAGATCGAGACACGGTGGGGAGGCAAAACTGTCATGGAATAAAAGAGGAAAGAGAGAGAAAAGTGTGATGTTGCGAAATTGTGGAAAATGTTTAGAGTTTCATGCAACAGCGAGGATGGTAGAGTGTATCAATATGTATCAGTTGTCGGAAAGTTTGTGATTTACATAATGAATACAAGTAATGACACTCTAAACACCATAACACTCTATAAGAGATCATTAGATGCTAGGAGCGTTCTTCACATCATCGATTTTCACTCCTTTATCGCGAAGCACTTTGGGTACTGTGAACTGCTCCTCGGGTTTGTTCAGTTGTTCTTGTAGTGCAGGGCATGATCGCATGTGTTCCACAGCGTCTTCTTCTTTGTATAGAGTGATCATCTCTCCGCAAAACATGCAACGAGACACACGAGCTTCTGTACTTGTAGCAGCCTTCTTGGTGCTGCTGTTAACACCATCATTGGTAGAAGTTGAAGTACTAGTAGCATGACTGCTTTGTAACTTCATTGCTCCCTGCTTGTCCACAGGAATGCATTTCTTCTTATGTTCTTTCCAATCTTTCTTCTGGTGCTCCACACAGCAATAATGCCGCTGCTTGCATCGACTGCATTGCAATATGCCGTCCTCAAAACACTCCTCCAGTCCGCACGCGAAGGGGTAATAATCGCCGAGTAGATTCCTGCTCTCTTTAGTGTCCTCTACCTTCTTCTTGTCCTCCTTCTCTTCACTCTCTTTTGCCAGTAATTGAGACACTACCAGCTTCTGTCGATTATCCTTCTTCCGTGTAAATGCCTTCCAGGAGAACATATTCTTCCATGTAGGTGCATCTGCTTTCACAGACATGGCAATATTCCTATCATATTGTACAACACTACCTGCATGTACTCGCCGCCACATGTCTACTTGTTCTTCTTTCACTATACCTTCTTCTACGCTACTTTGCATATCAGGCTGCAATAAGGGTTGCATTACAATCTTCAATAATGTGCGCATCATGGTGTCATACATTTCATCTTCAGCAGTCTTATTGGTTGTGGAGCTTTCTAATCCTGGTAGACGATTAACTTCTAATAGCCAAGCATTGCCATGCACATCTGCTATGATATCAATACCGAAGAACTCGAAGTGGTGTGGACTGGTCTGTATGGACATGAAAGGCGTGCATGCCTGGCATACTTCACTCCACATTGTGCATATCTTGCTATAGATAGCAGGGTATGCCTCCATCACATTGCATGGTACTTGTCCAGGATGGCCCTGAATATGTTTATTCACACTCAAATTGGTTATAAGTTTGCGATCATCCATGTCCGATACACTATTGTAAGCAAAGCCTGCTGACAATATATAGCACATGTCATACATCCATCCACTCATATCTGCTTGAAGCAGGGAGTAACAACGGAAATGAAATTTCTTCTCGGATAAATATAATAATGGTTGAGTAACATACTTCTGAATAACAAAAGTGGATTTTTCGGAGACAGGCAGCTCTGCAATAATGCTGTTCATATTGGACTTATTCATCACCCACACATCTTTGCCTCCATTGCCTGCACTCGCCTTGACCACCCACCAATCTCCATCTGCTTCTGTAGAAATAGATTCAATTGCACTTTGCCAATGATAAGTTGCCCATTGTTGAACTTCTTGTACATTGTTCGCAATGTATGAGTCCAATGTAGGACAATTCATCTTGAGCTGAAGGAAGGCCAAGTTGGCTTTATCTTCCAATATGGTGATATTGTGCAATTTGTTCAACACAATGGCATTAGCATGCACGTTTCTCCATGAGATCTCACAAGCCGTCTCCCATACAAATTGACAAGGTCTCTGGGCAGTCACGTCTTTGGTAGCAGAGAGGCTCGCGGACTGGGGGAATAGACCTTGAATTAATGGTTCCAAGCGATCAATGCTTTGTGGACCTGTCACACGGTAGATGAGCGTCTCAGAAGAATCATTTTTGCTCTCCTGGCCTTCTTTCAACAACTCAAGTTCCTTCTCCTCCATCGTCTTGTCTTCCTTATTATCATCATTATCGATTGGAGCGAAAATAGAGTTTCGAGGAAAGTTCATATTGTCTACATAATATGGCTTAGCGAAAGTATATACCAGTACTGGTCGCGTCTCTGTACTCTTATTGGCTAATCCTCGATGTAAAATACGGTAATCAAACATCAATATGGACCCCTTGCTCAAGTCAGGCGCATGTGGTGATCGCAAACTCTTGTTCATGAATGCACGAAGAAAAGATTTCTTCAGATCTTTTGTCATGGGTACACTCCCCGGTCTCATTTGTGTTGGACCATTGTGAATATCTACTGCGACTAAAGGCACAAAGACATTCAGACAATGACACGGCAAGTTTTCATCAGCTGATAAGTGGGGGCCATCGCTATGCCATGCTTGGTCTTGTGCACCGGGTTGGGAGACCACAAGAGATTTGTTGATCACAACACAATCGTCTCCCAAGATGCCTTTGATAATACTCATCAAGAGCTTATTGCGCAACACTACTCCAAACGTCTCGTCGTTGTCCATCTTATATGGCATCTCGTAACGATTCAAATGGCGTTGTACAATCTCTTTGTAACAATGTTTCACGCCAATACCCATCGGTAGAGCATTCGATTCTTGATAAGATATCAGTTCATTAAAATTTTGCATGCCTTTCGTGTACAAGTCGTCAATCAAAGACTCTTCAAAGACGTCCTCTACCACTAAATACCCATCACTATGGAATTGATTCACCTGGTCAATCGGAGAAAAGGCAGACATCCCTCAAATCGAAAATCAAAACTCGATCAAATCAACTCGATTGCGATAGTTACACAAATACCGTAGTTGAGACTTTACGGATGCCTCCAACACTAAATGTCCAGGGTCTGAAAAGGGGCCTTAGACCTCCAACTGTAAAGCAAGTCACAAGCGGACACAACTCACAATTCGACCCAGCGCGTGGGTCCCCACCCGGTTTCTTCCCCACTCGTGTGACGAGGCGATCGCTCTCCACAGTTGACTTTGTGCATTCATACTGCTCATTAAGGTATAAACTTACTTCAATAAATCAGCATAAATCAGCATGACAGTCATTCTTCTTTTAACGCTCTTGGTCCTTGTGACTCTGGCAATTTCCTCTGAGGCATTTCGTCCTGCTATCTTTGCACGCAAAGCGGCTTCCAGCTTAAGCATGGCCACCTCCGACGCACGTGGAGGCAAGTTGACCTCACCCGGAGCCAACATGAAGCCCATGGCTGATGGAACTTTCAAGGAGGCAGGTGCTCACCCAGATGAATATGTCCTTGAGAATGATAATGGCGCTCGCGCCATTGTGCGTACCTACGGCTGCAATGCCTTTTCCTACATCACTAAAGACGGTATCCAAGTGATGGGTACCCGTGCTGATGCCCCCAACCCGCAGACTGATGCCAAGCCTTACGCTGGTGGCAATCCCCACTGTTTCCCTCAGGTAAGTTTCTCTTTCTCTCTTTCTCTGTCTATCCAGTTCTATTGAGCATTTGCTGACCTCCCCCTCTCTCCCTCTCTGTTTATCTCTCTATGTAGTTTGGTCCTGGAGACTTGCCACAACATGGCTTCGCCAGAGGCATGAAGTTCATCCCTGAAGAGCGCGCGAAGAAGATGTCCTTCGACCGCATGATCTTCAAGCTATTGCCTACAGAGGAGACCAAGGCCATATGGGACTATGATTTCGAATACCGTGTAGATGTGACCCTGAGAGAGGACTGTCTGGAATGGGAAGTGATCGTGTTAAATCTGGGAGACAAGGAGTTTGAATACACCCATGGTCTGCATACTTACTTTGATGTCTCTTCTTTATCTAATATTGTAATTGAAGGCCCTTTCAAGGGAGCTTCGACTCTTGACCGCCTGAAGGAATGCGACGCTACAGGCGAAAGCGACCAAATCAAAATTACTGAAGCAGTTGATATGATGTATAGAGATGTAAGCGGACCTATCACCATCACAGATACGGGCAAAGGCACCAAAACGACCATTGAGAGAGAAGGATATACGGACACCTGTGTGTGGTCTCCATTCGGCAACGACGCTCAGGGATACGACAAGTTCATCTGTGTAGAACCCATCTGTGGCTCCAAGCCTGTCACAGCTCCCGTGGGCAAGTTCAAGGAGACAAGATACATGATGCGTGTGAGATGTGATAAGATCTAATCACAGTGTAGTCACAGAGATGTTTATAAGTATCATATCATTTAAAAAAGCAATATCTTGCCATTTCTACAAATATTTACGTTCGAATCACTTCGTTCAATTGCTTCTTACGCATCTACACCTCTATTTTAACTTCTTCTTCCTGTTTCGAACAGAACACCTTATTCACTTAAGGCTTTCTTCTTAATTCGGATGACTTCGTCCAGCTCCTCAGTCGCGTATAGACCTGGTTGAAATTATTCCCCGGCCAAAAATCCGGAAACCCGGGAAACCAGGAACTACACCCTAACCCTAACCCTAAACCTAACCCTAAACCTAACCATGAGGGGCGTACTAGAGGAATTCCGTCGTTTCAATTTAAATTGACACAAATAACAACAATGCAGATAAAATCAGATACCGCGTCTGCGCACCTGAGCAACTAGAGCGGTTAAAGCGTGGCATCAAGGAGTTGTTGTACAGTGTTAATCCGTGCCATTCCGTAGCCAGGCGTTCCCTAGCTAACTATACATGCAGACCCAGGGTCGAAATCGTTGGGATCGAAATCGCATCCCAACGCCGATGTCGCCAGGCAATCGCCCGTCGCCACATCCCATAGTTTCACGGTCATATCCTGACTCCCAGAAACCACCTGGTGCCCCTGCGGGTGGAACGCCACGGACTTTACGGAATGAGAATGCCCGGTCCAGGTCGCCAGGCAATCGCCCGTCGCCACATCCCACAGTTTCACGGTGTGATCCCCACTCCCAGAAACCACCTGGTGCCCCTGCGGGTGGAACGCCACGGAGATTACGGAATGAGAATGCCCGGTCCAGGTCGCCAGGCAATCGCCCGTCGCCACATCCCAGAGTTTCACGGTCTTATCCCTACTCCCAGAAACCACCTGGTGCCCCTGCGGGTGGAACGCCACGGAATATACCCAAGAAGAATGCCCGGTCCAGGTCGCCAGGCAATCGCCCGTCGCCACATCCCAGAGTTTCACGGTCTTATCCTCACTCCCAGAAACCACCTGGTGCCCCTGCGGGTGGAACGCCACGGATTTTACTGAAACAGAATGCCCGGACCAGGTCGCCAGGCAATCGCCCGTCGCCACATCCCAGAGTTTCACGGTCTTATCATCACTCCCAGAAGCTGCCTGGTGCCCCTTTCAATTGACTCATATTTTGTGACAAGGTGAGATCATTACCAGTATCGCAAAAGTCCTTATCATCAACATCACCCTCGAGATGACGATGATGCCAACAGCACATTTCTCCCCTATTCGCATGATTAACAGGTACAGGATGAGCACTGGTAGCAGCTCGGAATTCATACGATGTAACACTATCCCCAATGGAAAGACGATCATCATAGAAACATTTATCAAAGTTGATAGCACAAAACCATTGGAAACATTTGTTCGAAATCACTAAAGAATTCATCTTTATTGGAACCATCAGGTGACATATTTTTCAACACATATTCCTCAGGAACTGCATTTGTATCGAGAATGTACCATTTGAAAATGATATCTCGAACATCTTGTGGACAATTCTTGATATGAAGATGGGCATCCAGATCCGCTTTCAAAACGGATTTCGGAATAGGTCGATACCCATACTTGTCTCCTTGAGGAGAAAAGAAGAACAAGCCACTGGATCGCTCTTTACAATAATTGAGCATATCTCTACAGACATTCCACGTCTCGTGGTCCAGACTTGATTCGTCACGGACACCAGTTCGTAGGTCAACAAAAATCACATCAATACGATGCTCTTTTGCATGCTCGCGTAATTCAAACAACAACTCGTCCATAAGATAGTTTCGTTCCGTCTGCGAATCTGTAAATGTACTCGAGATAAAGACGATGACTGTGAACGTAGGTGCTTTGGTATCTCTGTCGGTCAAACCAAGCGCTCCATTTAATATCAGTAGACGTTTCTCGCGGATTTCTTCTGAACTCCTGACTTTAAAAATTGAAATTAAGACAGTTTATAATCCGTACACTAGTTCCGCGTTCGAAACGAAAGAAGGTATCGATTCTATCGACCGCAAAACAAAACACGCGTTAGTTTAGTGGGACAACTCGCAATTCGACCCAGCACAGTCACTTAACTCACTTACTTATCGCGGCACTTCTTAGCTACTTCAGCGCGGTCACTACAATCCTAGACCATGTTGATGCTCTTTTCTGCTACTGTGCTATTCAAACAGTAATTTTTATTGGAGATTTGGTACAGGAAGGCGGATTTGCGGTGAGTTGGAAATTGGATAAACTCTGAGATTGGATAAACTCTGAGATGCCTCGTTACATTGGTGTAGGCCATCCTGGTTTCAGTTTGCCTCCTCCTGATCTCACTGTGGTTCTGGAAGGTTATTTGTGGAAACGATATAGTACTTGTTTGGGCTATCGCTGGCATCGCCGCTTTTTTGTGCTTTCGAGTGATTATGGCGGTCTTTTGTTCATCTTGAAGCACAACCAAAGCAAAGTGGCTTACAATATATTTGAATTTCGTGATGCACCTGAATCATTTGTTGCCGAATCGGATGAAGACAATGATTGGATGGGACATGGATTGCGTGGTGTCGAGCATCCCACAGAAGCCATACCCGATACTTTCACTTTGAATGATTCGGATATCTATGACTTGGTTTTGAGAGCAGATTCGCCTGAAATCGCCCATATTTGGGCACATCGCATCCAAGTGATTTTAGATGACACCAAACGAGCAGATGAGAACGTACGCCAAGCACTACATGAAGAGAAAGCGAATCAAGCTTTACGACAAGATAATGGCCGGAAAGGCATGATGCCTCGCATGAGAGACCATCACGAGTATACACATACTAGTTTTGATCATGAATACAACAAGATTTTGAAGGAGAAGGCCAAGCTAGCCAATGAGAACCATCCGTTCTATCTAGAGCATAAGCTCATGTTGCTACATAAGGCCGTGAAGTATCCCATCTGGAAGCCCATTAGTAAAGAAGAGCTGATGGAGAAAAGTCGAAAGAGGCAAGCCAAAAAGAGGGCAGAGATGGAAGAGGAAGAAGAGGAGAGAGGGGCTCCAATCGATAAATTGGGAGATGGAGGCCATGTATTTGACATGGTGGATGGCCATCAAGACAATAGAGACGAACAAGAAGAGGCACGGTCTTCGTGTTTAGCTTGGGGTTGCACCCCGGATTCGTCACTGGTTGATCCCGACGCTGTTGACAATCTCAATCTATTAGATGTGGACAAGGAGGATGAGGACGTGATGCCTCTGTCTGTGGCCGACCTATGTGGCTGTGGTGTTTATCAGGAAGGGTACATGGAGCGACGAGAGAGGTTGCTACAAGAGCAAGAGATAGGAATGCAAGGAGGAGACTTGTTTGACCAAGAACATGGTCAAAAGGGGCATCATATCTCAAAAGCCCAATTCGACCTACAAGCTCTCATTGCGGACAGCTTCGAAGAGCAAGAAGATTTGCAGTCTGTAGATATGCGTGACAGATTGCAAGTGGATGAGCAAGGTGAAGCTTGCGGATTCGGTTACTTATTGTACGAAGATGGGACCTGCTACAAGGGTGAAGTTCAGCACGGTCAAAGACATGGACTGGGGGTGATGGACTACCGACTCACGGAGAGTCAAGCAGATTTCAAAGAAGTCGCCACTTTGACAGGCTATTGGGTAGATGATCAACCTAATGGGATGTGCAAGTTGCGTAATCTGTTGGGACGTATCTTCTATATAGGAGAAATGAAAGGAGAGGAGCGTCTGAGCGAGCATCAACAAATTGAGTGGCAAGGACTTGATGTTCCACTCCATGTAAACATCTTTCCAGATATCCGTAGAAAGCAAGATAAACAAAGGTCGCCGATAAAAGAGCCTGAAATCGTGGAGAAAGGCAAGGAGGGTAAGGAGAAGGAAGAGAAGGAAGATGAGCGTGATGGCGATGAAGATCTAGTGAGCCAGGAGTTGGAAGAGGATAGTTTGAATCACGATTATGGCTACGGTACTCTGGGCATAGGTCAGTATGAACACGTTATTACACACAATGACGAAGATGATGAGCAGTACGTGACTCACATGAATGCCAAACTCGATGCGCTCATGATGGTGGATGAAGAAAGTGAACAAGATCCTGCTCTCTATGAATCCATTTTGGAGGAGTTCTATGCAGCCCGGACAGAGATGGAGAAGGAAATGCAGCAAATGCAAGCAGATATTGCCATTGAACAGGCCAAATTGGAAGCGATGGAGGAAGAGATTAGAGTAGCTGAAGCTATTGAAGGCAAGGAGGGAGAATAAGCATATTAGAAAGAAAGTATTTTCATATTTATATAGCTTGTTGCAATCATACATTATTCTATATAGTAGTTTCACTTTAATATTTTTAGGCGAGTTCTATCTTCTTCTCTTCAATATCGATGGTGAGCACCTTATTCTTCATGAAGCACATCCCTAGTACAATGATTCGAGGTTCAAATTTACCATTATCATCGTAAGGGGGCAACGATTCTGGATGTTTGTTGAGGCGAGGATTGAACCAAGGGATCTTGTTAGGCGACACCACAAAAATCTCATCCCGTGTGGCCTTAGCACTGATGGCAACTTCCTCTCCTTGCGTGTTGTCCAGTAGCACAGTGACTGATCTCGCCGGCAAAGGCATGTCTTCAGAGAAGTATATCTCCTCTTGTAAGAGACAGCCTGAAGTACCTGTGTCAAACACGCAATACAGTGGTTGCGCCAAAGGCCAATTCTCGGTGACAGATCGCCCATTGATGAGTAAATCTTTTACTCTGGCGGCGTAATGATACACGGAATCACCCAGAGGCCGCATATCAAACATAGAGAAGGACAAAGAAGAGCCTTTCTTGATCTGCGGCTTGGAACTCAAGGTTAGTTGGTTCTGTTTTGTATCTACTTTGATACTTTGCACAGATGTCTGCCCAAGAAATGTCGGTCGAATGTATTCTGTGTTGTACTTTATCAATCCAAAAAAGACGCCTCCTGGAGGCAGTAGAATATCCTTGCCTACAGTAGCCACCAACACATCCTTCGTATAAGACCCCAAGGACAGTGGTACATTTCTCCACTCTGTGTCATACTCCTGGCCTCCATATATCTCAACTGTGTCCGTGAAATTAGAGGTAACCTGCAATGTAGAAAGCTCAGGCTGTGATAAGCAACCCCACGTTTGAGTGCATATTGTAGGAATAATAATGAAAGGAGACGCAGTATCTACAATAGCTCGCAACGGATGCTGAGAGTCTCGAGAGATGGTGTAATTCATACACAACACACCATCGAGCATCTCCAAGGGAAATACCACATCTTCCTTGTCCAAGCTCTCAATAGCTTCCAGGCTCATTGGCTTAGTAGTACTAGTGGATGCGTAGACTATCTGTGATGTTGTTGCCAACAAAGACATGTAAGAAACCAGCGACAATACTCTCAAGCGATTCGAAAAAACACTTTGAGCACTTCGAGGCTGTAAGTCTGTATCAACTGAAGGCTCATTTACGGCAGATAATTGCTTTGTAATCAATATTGTTCTTGTAAGGACATTCTTTCTCAAACTTAAGGAGGGATAAAGTGTCACAACGAGTAAATTCACGACTAGCGCGAGCCACATGTGAAAAATCTATCTATGACGCGTCACGATAGGAGCGGATGCCTTCTTGCACCTAATATCCTAGATGCGCTCACAATATAGAAAATTTTATTGAATTCTAGATTCGATTTCACACGATGAGGGAAGAAGTCACAAGAAGTCGCAATCATTATCCCTCAAACTGATCTAAGAAGAATCTTGGAAGTGACACACAGACCCAGGTCGGCCCCCCGAATCTCGTTTCGAGGAAAGTTTTGTGAGTTTAGGTATCGAAAATGAGTGACGACGGTAGTGGTGGCGAAGAAGAGGAGGTAAACCCTCTTTGGGATCTTTGGCCCGATTTTGAGCCCATGCAGACCTTCACTGGTTCTCGTATTAACGACATTGTCAATTCTCTTGCGAACAAGCAGCCCACTGTGTTAAACCTGGATGCAACCTTACCCCAAGGCGATGCTCAGCTCCCTGTGCTGCAATCGATCTTATGGTTCATGCCAAAAAGCGTAAAGACGCTAAGCCTGCGTTTCAACATGTTGACAGCCGATACTTGTCAGATGTTGGTGGAATGGGCGAGTGTGAATGATACGATTGAAGTATTGTATTTAGCTATGACGAATATGGATGAGAAATACCGAGGTGCCATTGAAGCGAATTGGAGAAAACTATTAGCTTATCCGCGTACCGATAATCAAGGATTCACCATGATTCGAATCCAACCTCCTCCTGAAGAACCAACAGAAGATGAGTAATCCGCTGAGTCGATGTTCTCAGGTGTATAGATGATGTATGAGTGTATCTGTGAAGCTTACTGTAATTGTATTAAACAAAACTACAAACAATAATGCGTCTCATTTCGTCTGCATCACTCATTCATTCCCCTTATTATCACTGCGATCAAATTCTATCACTTATCATATACTTTTTTCTCTCTCTCTTCCCTACCCTAAAATATGATCAATGATGGATACAAAAGAGCTGGCAGAGATGAGCAATGCTCTCTCATCGAAGTCAAATACGGATTTATGATGAGGCCTTGCTTCCCCTGGTAGTGCTGCGCCTACAAAGAAGAATGCGCCAGGCACTTGTTGTAAGAAGTAAGAGAAGTCCTCTGCACCCATGGTCTTTTGCGGCAAACATGTGTATGCTTCTCCTACGATCTTGGATGTGGCTTTTCTCACTACTTCAATAGCTTCTGGATGGCTATTCACAGTAGGAGGATATCCATACTGGTAATCTACATTGATCTCTCCGCCATACATGACAGACACACCATCGCATATCTGACACATCTTAGATTTCATCAATTCTTGAATACTAGGTGTAAAAGACCTGCATGTTCCTTCAATCGTCACTTTATCTGCAATGATATTGTAGCCGAACCCACCATTGATTTTGCAACAACTCAGTACTCCATCTTCTAAAGGATCTTTACTCCTACTCACTACCGTTTGTAAAGAAGTTATAAGAGTAGCACTTTCCATGATAGCGTCAGTACTTACATGAGGCAATGCTCCATGACCACCTTTGCCATTCACTTCAATGACGAATTTATCGGAGGCGGCCATAACGGGACCATGAGAGCATTCAATCGTACCTAGTTTAGCATAGCTCCATAAGTGAATGCCATAGACAAAATCGACTTTATTGCCACATTTGCCCATTTCTAGTACACCATCAGTAATCATAGCACCCGCACCGTTTTTCCCTTCCTCTGCTGGTTGAAAACAAAGTTTGACAGAACCTTTCATACGATCTCTTTGATTATACAATACTTTTGCAGCACCCAATAGAGCACTGACATGACCATCATGGCCACAAGCATGCATACAACCTTCATTCTGAGACTTGTAGTCGATGTCTGCACTTTCTAATATCGGTAGTGCATCCATATCTGCCCGTAACATGACACAGGGACCATCTCCAGCTTTGCCGTGAATCATCCCAACCACACCAGTCTTACCGATGTTCTCCCAAATATCTGTAATACCAATT
>JACLAD010013744.1_pt1 | contig 12621 bp, 12 predicted proteins | sample 8027901 | NCBI WGS metagenome assembly JACLAD01 (sample SAMN15725071, study PRJNA655200) | protist metagenome | isolation source: fluorescence activated cell sorting (FACS) single amplified genomes of... | place: Spain: Blaines Bay Microbial Observatory, Mediterranean Sea | collected 2016-07-05
GGTCTGGGCAAAGATCTCGAAATGCCGCCAGGCCGGGTCACCGATGTCGCGCTCGAAGATGCAGACCGCATCGGGGATTTCCATCGGCGACCCGTCATCGGCATGCACCAGCGCCGGCAGGAAGGTGGCGTTGGCCGGGCAGTCGACGCCGGCACGCAGCGGGGTCATGAAGATGCCGAAGCCGTATTCGCCGCTATCCATGTAGGTGCGCCAATACCAGCCCTCGGAGGGGTCCATGTAGGGCACGAAGACTTCGGAAAGATGGGCCTGGTAGAGAATTTCGCGCGGACCCTCGCCGACATCCGCCTGAATGTTCGACAGCACGACGCCCGGCCGCTTGTCGACCCGCCAGCGGAAGGACCAGATGTCCCAGTCGATGCGGCCGTCCTCGACCGTGTAGTTCGGCCCTCCCTCCTGGCGCATCACCACCGGCGCGGTCTCGGGGCGCAGTTCCATGTCGGAGCGCTCGGAGATTTCCTCCTCGGTATAGCCCCAGCCATCCTCGGGAAGCGGCAGCACGCCCGTATCGAGGACTTCGACGACCTCGTTCATCCGCAGATCGACGGTGGCATAGAGACCTTCGACCGGCTTGGCATAGAAGTTCGAGCTGCCGCCCAGCACGTAGCAGGGCACCTTCATCAGGCGGCGCCCGTCTTCGCTTTCGTCGCCGAAGGCGCCGGCGGTCAGCGGCAGGCAGAACATTTCGTCAGCGGTCAGGCCCCGCTTCTCCAGCCCGGCGAGGAATTCCGGGTGAGACAGCACCAGATCCATGGCCCCGATGAACTCTTCGACGAGCAGCATCGGCTCGCCATCCATCGTCTCCCAGCTGGTCACCTCGCCCTCGGCGATATCGACGATGCCCTTGTGGACGCCCTCCTAGGTGACGACATTGACGACCGCCGCCCGCGGCTCGGGGTCGCCTTCCTGCCAGTCGAGCACCACCTGTTTCTCGGGCTCGCGAAGCTCGATCAGCGGGTAGCGGCTGTCGGGCCCGGTGTGACCGGCCTCGCTCAGGATGCGGGTCACCTCGATCATTTCCTCGGCAGTCAGGCCGTCCAGGGGGTGCGCGGCAAGCGCGGCGGGAAAGGCCGCTGCACAGGCCAGCGCCAGGCCGGAAACCCGACCCGTCATAGTGGTTCGCTTCATGGTTTTCTCCCGAAAGTTGCTTGGCGGCCCGTTGGCAGCGGGCCGCCGGATCCTCAGCTGAAGATCACCTGGATGTCCGTGTACTCGGCGAGGCCCTCTTCGCCGAACTCGACGCCCAGCCCGGAGCTCTTGACGCCGCCAAAGGGGGCGTTGGGCTGAATGGCACCATGCTTGTTGATCCAGACCGAGCCGCAGTCCATCCGGGCCGCCAGTTCGCGCGCAGCCGGGATGTCGCTGCTCCAGACAGAGCCGCCCAGCCCGTAGGGCGAGGCATTGGCCTTCTCGAGCATCTCCTCGACGCTTTCGCATCGAATGATCGCCAGCGCCGGGCCGAACTGCTCCTCATCGACCAGGGCATCGCCGTTATCGAGACCGGCGATCAGCGTCGGCGGGAAGAACAGCCCCTCGCCGGGCTTGCCGCCCAACAGCACCTTGCCCTTGGCGGCAGCGCGCGACACGAGGTTCGACAGCTTGTCGAACTGCGCCTCGTTCTGCACGGGTCCGAGGATGGAGGTCTCATCGAGCCCATCGCCGACGGGGATGTTGCGGGCGAACGCCACCAGCGCCTCGCAGACCGCATCATGCACATCCGCGTGGACATAGAGGCGCTTCATCGCGGCGCAGGTCTGGCCGTTGTTGATGAAGGCGCCCCAGAACAGGCCTTCGGCGATCGCCTCGGGATCGACATCCGGGAGCACGATGCCCGCATCGTTGCCGCCCATCTCGAGCGTCAGGCGCTTCATCGTGTCGGAGGCGGTGGCCATGATCTTCTGGCCGGTGCCGCAGGAGCCCGTGAAGACGATCTTGCGGATTTCCGGATGCGCCGCCATTGCCGCGCCGATATTGGCCTTGCGGTCATCGGAGGTGATGCAGGTCACCACCCCTTTCGGCAGCACTTCATTCATGATCTCGACCGCCCGCAGCGTCGCGAGCGGCGTCAGTGGAGAGGGCTTGATCACGACCGTGTTCCCGGTCCTCAGGGCCGGCAGGATGTGCCAGACCGCGATCATGACCGGAAAATTCCACGGCGTGATGGAGCCCACCACGCCGAGCGGTTTGCGGCGAAGCGTGACGCGGCCCTCGTCGTTGTCCTGCAGGACCTTCTCCGGCAGCGACAGCTCGGCGGTATGGCCTGCCCAGGCCGCCGCGCCGCCCATTTCCCAACGGGAGCCGAGGCCATTGAGGGGCTTGCCCTGCTCGAGGGTGATGAGGCGGGCCAGCTCTTCCGCGTTTTCCTGCAGCTTGGCCGTGACGGCTCTGCACGCCTCCTGACGCTCTGCATCGCTCTTGGCGGCCCATTCGGGAAACGCCGCCGCCGCCGCCGCCACCGCGCGATCGAGCTCTTCGAGGCCGGCGTTCGGCGCGGTGCCGGCCGCGTCGCCGGTCGAAGGGTTGATCACGGTGAACCTGTCGGCCACGTCCACGGGCGCCCCGCCCACGGTGAAGTTCATCTCGTTCATGTATTCCTCCCTTGGCGGCTGCGGAAGCCGCGTGAAGGAAGCCTAGCGGGGAGGAAGGCCGGCCGTCCTTGCGCGAAGCGTCAGGCCGACTTGCCTAAAGCGTCACGGCTGCGGCCAGGGCTTTCGCCATAGCGTTTGGCATAGGCGCGATGGAAATGGGCAAGGTCGGTATAGCCTGCGTCGAATGCGGCCTCCGTCACGGAGCTGCCTGACAGCAGAAGGCCCCGCGCCGTGGCAAGACGCGCATCCGCTATTTCGCGCGCCACGGTGCGCCCCAGTGGCGCAAAGGCCCGCTGCAGCCTGCGCGGCGTGACACCGAGCGCCTCCGAGACGTCGCCGGCGCCGAAACCGGTCTGTCGATGGCCCCGGGCAATGACAGCAAGCGCGCGCTGAACAAGGCTGGAGGTCAGCCTGCCTGTCCGCCGATCGGCGAGCTGCGCGCCGAACAGGGTCATGAAACCTTCCTGCACCAGTTGCGAGGCCTCGCTGCCATCGAGTACCAACCGCTCCAGAACGGACTGCAAGGCGGCGCTGAGAGGTTCTTCCCGGGCAAAATGGAGACCGCCGGTGAGATCGCTTCGGAAGCGGGCCCGCGCTTCCGAATGGGGAAGATGCAGGGACATCTGCTCACACATGCCATCGAGCGGCACGAAGATCGATGGCAGCTCCGCATCGATCAAGACGGCATCCCCCGGCCGCAGGACGCTTTCCCGGCCGGCCTGGTTCATCGCCGAGCGACCGGCGCGCTGGATGATCAGGTAGAAGTAGCGCCCCGGGTCCTTTCGGATGTCCGAGGCATCGCGCACGATGCGGCGCACGTCGTAAGAGACATGCACGGCCGCGATGTCTCCCAGGGAAAGCCGTCTGAAATTGCCCCGGACCCGGCCATCATGCGCCAGGGCGTCAAACCGTCCGCAATGCTGATGCAGCACGCTGCGGAATGCCTGGGACTATCCTGAATTTTGTGCCCTGGCGTGGTAACTGCTCTGTAAGGAGACCCACGTATGAGCATCGACAAAGAGCTGCTGGACCGGCTGATGGAAGGGCGTTCGCCCGGCGAGCTGTTCGGCAAGGACGGCATTCTTTCTGAACTGACGAAGGCGCTGGCAGAACGTGCGCTGACGACCGAGATGGAGGAGCATCTTGGCGAGGAGCGCGCAGCGGAAGCTCCTGAAGGGCTAAATCAGGCGCCTAACCGCCGCAATGGCAGCAGCCGGAAGACGGTGACCACCGATAGCGGCAAAGTCGTTCTGGACATCCCGCGCGACCGCAATGGCACCTTTGATCCGCTGCTGATCGCCAAATATCAGCGGCGTTTTCCAGAGTTCGACCGCAAGATCGTCAGCATGTATGCGCGTGGCATGACGACCCGGGAGATTCAGGGGCATATCGAAGAGATCTATGGCTTCGAGGCCTCAGCGAGCCTGATCTCGGCGATCACGGAAGCTGTGATGGATGAGGTCACCGCTTGGCAAAACCGCCCCCTCGAGCCCTGCTATCCGGTGGTGTTCATGGATGCGATCCGGGTGAATATCAGGAGCGACGGCGCGGTCACCAACAAGGCGGTCTTCGTGGCGCTGGCGATCCTGCCGGACGGCACCCGTGACGTGCTCGGCCTTTGGTTCCAGGCCAACGAGGGCGCCAAGTTCTGGGCCAAGGTCCTCAATGACCTGCGCAATCGCGGGGTGCAGGACATCCTGATCGCCGTTGTGGACGGCCTCAAGGGCTTCCCCCAAGCCATCGAGGCGGCCTTCCCGAAAACTCAGGTCCAAACGTGCATCGTCCACCTCTTGCGTCATTCCATGAGCTTTGCCAGCTACAAGGATCGCAAGGCCGTGGCAGCGGCCTTAAAGGCGGTCTATACGGCCGTGGACGCCGAGGCGGCAGAGACCGCGCTGGCCGAATTCGAAGACAGCGATCTGGCGGCACGCTACCCAGCTATTGCGCCAAGCTGGCGCCGGGCCTGGAACGAGGTGGTCCCCTTCCTCAACTATCCGCCCGAAGTGCGCAGGCTGATTTACACCACCAATGCCATAGAGGCGCTGAATTCGAAGATCCGCCGCGCCGTTCGAACTCGAGGTCATTTTCCCAGCGACGAGGCAGCGGCAAAATTGATCTATCTGGCTCTGAATGCTACCTCAGTCGAGTGGAAGCGCTCGGTGCGTGAGTGGCACGCGGTGAAAAGCCAGTTCGCCATCATGTTCGAAGAACGCTTCCCCATGGCGTAACAAAAGGCGCCAGGGCACAAAATTCCGCACAGTCTCGAATGCCTCTATCGATTGGCTGCCGGCGGCAGGTCCATTCATCACTCCTCCTCCCACTTTCCGAGCACGAAACCCCTCCCCGGTCGCTCGCGCTCCCTTTCCCGGCGATGCACCGCGCCTTCTTCAGGCGCGCGCCCCATCCCGGCAGGCAGTGTGGCTGTCGATCAAACAGCTTCGGCCTGAAGGGTGTGTCAGTCCTTCATCGCTTGCAAGCCCGAGGTTTCGGCGCGGCAAGGCAGCAGGCCTTGCACCGAAATGCCCGCCACGGGGGGAGATCCGCGCCGCGGCAGGAGCCGGGTTGCCCGCTAGCGCCCCGAAGCCCTGCCGCCGACCGAGATGAAGGCTTCGAGCAGCGTGGTCAGCTGCTGGTAGCGTTCGGGGCCGAAGCGTTCGGCGAAGCCTTGGGTGACCTGCCGGGAGACCGGGGCGAAACGCGCCACCAAGGCCCGGCCCGCCCCCGTCACCGTGACCACCTGCCGGCGGCGGTTCGCGCGGTCCTGCACCCGTTCGACCAGGCCGCGCTCGACCATCGATTGCAGGATGCGCGAGACCGAAGCCGGCTGCAGGCAGGCGGCCTCGGCCAGCGCCTGCACCGAGCAGGGGCCGCGTTCGATCAGCACGCGCAGGATGCGCCATTGCGGTTCGCTGACCCCGGCCTCGGCCAGCATCGGGCGCAGCTCGCGCAGCAGCGTCTCGCGCGCGCGGATGAGCGCGATGGGCAGCGACCGGCTGGTCGGCCCGAGCCCCATCCCGGCGGCGGCTGTCGCGCCGCCGCTCATGGCATCCCCGTCTCTTCCTGGCCTCACAGCAGCCACAGCGAGATCCCCGGCACCAGCACCAGCAAGACCAGCCGCACCAGATCGGCGAGCCAGAACGGGAAGATGCCCTTGAAGATCGTCGCCAGCGCGATGTCGGGCACCACCGAGCGCAGCACGAAGACGTTCATCCCCACCGGCGGGGTGATCAGGCTGACCTCGGTGACCACCACGACGACCACGGCGAACCAGATCAGCAGGTTCTCGGGGTCGGCCAGCGGACCGGCGCCGAAATCGAGCTGCGCGACGATCGGGTAGAAGACCGGCACGGTCAGCAGGATCATCGACAGGCTTTCGAAGATGCAGCCCATCAGCAGGTAGATGCCCACCATGATCCAGATCACCGTCCAGGGGTTCACTTCGGCGTCATAGATCAGATCGACCAGCGCGTCGGGCAGGCCCGCGAAATTGACGAAGGCCGAGAAGATCTCGGCGCCGATGATGATCGCGAAGATCATCGCCGAGGCGAGCACCGTCTCGCGGCAGGCCGACACGAAGCTCTTCCAGCCGAGCGCCCGCATCGCGAGCGCCAGGCCGAGCGCGGCGATGGCGCCCATGCCCGCGGCCTCGATCGGGGTGAAGAAGCCGCCATAAATGCCGACCATGATGAACAGGAACAGGCCCAGCGTGCCGGTCACGCCGATCTTGTCGCGGCGGGTCATCGGCTGGGAGGTGCCGGTCTCGGGCGCGAGCGACGGATCGATCCGCACCGCCACCATCACCGCGATGAGATAGAAGACGATGCCGATGGCGCCGGGCAGCAGCCCCGCGATGAAGAGCTTGCCGATGTCGCTTTCGGTCAGCAGACCGTAGATGATCATGATCACCGAAGGCGGGATGAGGATGCCCAGCGTGCCGCCCGCCGCGATCGATCCGGCGGCGAGGCTGTCGGCGTAACCGAAGCGGCGCATGGGCGGCATGGCGACGCGGCTCATGGTGGCGGCGGTGGCGAGCGACGAGCCCGAGACCGCCGAGAAGCCGCCGCAGGAGAGCACCGCCGCCAGCGCCAGCCCGCCGCGCATCCGCCCGAACAGCCGGTCGGCGCCGGCAAAGAGCCCCTGCGCGATGCCCGATCCGGCCAGCACGTTGCCCATGAAGATGAAGAGCGGCACCACCGAGAGCGAATAGCTCAGACCGGTCTCGAAGACCGCGGCGCCGATCATCGCCCCGGCCGGGTCCCAGCCGCGCAGCCAGGCAAAGCCCGCCCCGCCGACCAGCGCCATGGCGAAGGCGATCGGCACGCGGGCGAAGACCAGCGCCAGCAGCAGCGCGATGGCGATCAGCGATTCAGTCATGGAGAAATTCCCGCAGCAGTCCGAAAAGCGCCGAGGCCAGGCAGGCCAGGGCCCCCAGCGCGGCGAAGGGGGCCAGCGGCACGCCCAGCGACACCGAGCGCGCGCCCTCGTGCCACTGGTTGATCATCAGCCCGAAGAGGGTCCAGGCGAACCAGCACAGCACCAGCGCCGAAACCGCCGCGGCGAAGAGGCCGGTCGCCCTTTGCAGGCCCGAAGGCAGGGCATGGGCCAGCAGGTCGACCTCGACATGCGCGCCCGCGCGGCTGACCAGCGGCAGCGCCACGAAGACCAGCGCGCCGAGCAGAAGCTCGGTCATCTCGAAAGCGCCCGAGAGCGGCGCGTTGAGAAGGTAGCGCCCCACCACGTCGATCCCGGTCACCGCCATCAGGGCCAGCAGCAATGTCGCTGCCAGCCCCAGAAGGATCGCTTCGAGCCGTCTGGCGATCATTGCGCCGCCGGGATGTCGACGCCGGTCATCTCGCGTAGCCGCGCGAGCGCCGCGGCGCCGTCCTGGCCCTCGGGCAGGCTCTCCGCCCAGGCCTCTTCATGCTGCGCCGCGGCGGATCTGACCGCTTCGAGCACCGGCGCGGGGGCGGCGGACAGCGCGATCCCGGCGGCGTCGATCTCTTCCTTGGCGGCGTCGTCGGCATCGTTCCACGCCTGGCCCACCAGCTCGGCGAAGGCCGCGCCGGAGATCGCGTCGATCGCCTGCTGGTCCTCGGGCGAGATCTCCTCCCACTTGTCCTCGTCCATGACCAGGAACCAGCTCGTGTTGTAGAGCCCGCCGGGCACGGTCATCGAGTATTCGATGTCGTTGGTGAGCTTGAACGCGGTCAGCGCCTCATAGGTGAAGGCCACGCCGTCGATCACCCCCCGCGAGAGCTTCTCATAGACCTCGGGAGAGGACATGAAGAGCGGCGTCGCGCCGAGATCCTCGGTCAGCTCCGCGATATAGCCGCCGGGCACGCGGATCTTGAGCCCTTCGAGATCGGCGGGCGTCTCGATCTCGCGCTGGTTGTTGTGCAGCAGGCCCGGCCCGTGCACGAAGAGGCCCAGCAGATGGGTGCCGGCGTGGTCCTCGCGCGCGTTCAGATCCTCGGTATAGACGGTCCAGAACGCCTTGGAGGCCGCGACCGCGTCATCGCCGATGAACGAGAACTGGCCCAGCTGCGAGCCGGCGAACCGGTCGTCCTGGGTAAAGCTGTGCAGCCCGTAGGTGATGTCGGCCACGCCGTCGCGGGCCATGTCGAAATGCGCGGGCGGGCTGCCCAGGGGCTTGCCCAGAACCCGCACCGACACGCGCCCCTCGGTCACCTCCTCGACCTGCTCGGCCCAGGGCTTGATCGCATTGACCACGATCGGATGGCGCGGCGGCAGCCAGCTGGACAGCGCCAGCTCCACCTCCTGGGCCTGGGCCGGGGCCATGCCGGTCAGCGCCAGCACTGCGAGGGTCGCGAGACCCGTCTTCTTGATCGTCATGGTGGGATCCTCCCTTTGCGAGGACGCGGGCTCCTCCGCCCGGGTCCGGTAAACGTTCAGCTGGCCGCGGGCTGCATCGCCCCGGCCCGGTGGAAAGCGTCGAGCTGCGCGCAGGCCCGCGCCACCCGGCCGATGCGCGGCAGGTCGCCGGTGTCCACGCCCCAGCGCGCCGCGTTGTAAAGCTGCGGCACGAGGCAGAGATCGGCCTGGGTGAGCGCGGCGCCCATGCAATAGGGCCCGGTGTCGTCGAGCAGCGCCTCGACCGCCTCCAGGCCGGGGCGGATGAAATGGCGCATCCAGTCGCCGCGATCCTCCTCGCGGCCGGTCAGCTGCACGGCGCGCGCCGCGACGCGCAGGTTGCAGACCGGGTGCAGGTCGCAGGCGACGGCCTGCGCGATGGCCCGCATCCGCGCCGCCTGCGCCGGCGCCTTGGGGCGCAGCGACAACCGGCCGGTCTCTTCGAGATAGTCGAGGATGGCGAGGCTCTGGGTCAGCAGCAGGCCGTCGATCTCGAGCACCGGCACCAGCCCTTGCGGGTTGCGCGCCAGGTGTTCCGCGCCGCGCTGGTCGCCGGCGAGCAGGTCGACGGGGCGGCTCTGCCAGTCGATCCCCGCGAGGTTGAGCGCGATGCGCAGCCGCCAGCTCGCGGTCGAGCGCCAGTAATCATAGAGCACGGCCTCAGGCATAGGAGCGGGCCGTCTCGAAGATCTTCTTCAACGCGTCGACCTCGCCGAGACGGTTCGCCAGCAGCAGCACGAGCCGCGCGTTGAGCGCGTGGCTCTGCGCCTCGCTCAGCCCCTCATGCGCCGCCATGAGCGCCTCGTAGGCCTCGTCCCCGCGGGCACCGAGCCCCATGTCGTAGATCTCGCGCATCACGCCATCTCCCTTTGGCCCATGGCGCGCGCCAGCGTCGCCTTCACTGCGCCGACCGGCACCTCGCCGTGAAACACCGCCGCCGCGTGCCCGTCGGGGCGGACCAGATAGGCCAGCCCCGTGCCGTAGCGCCGCAGCGCGTGGCCCTCGCGGTCCTCGTGGATCTCGTAGTCCCGGCCGGTCTCGTGGCCCTGGCCGGGCCGGCAGATGCCGATCCGGCGCAGGCCCGCATCGGGCAGGTCGATCCCGCCGAACCCTACGAGCGTGAACGCGCCCTGAAGCCGCGGCAGCAGCCAGCCCTCGCCCACCGGCGCGTCGATCATCGGCTCGCCGGGCCGGACCCGCCCCTCGCCCGGCGTCTGCAGCGACAGCCCCTCCAGCGAGCAGGGCTGCGACAGGCGGCCGGAATTGATCAGCCGCCGCGCAAAGGGCTGGTCGTGGGCCATGCGCAGCGTCTCGTGGCGAAAGAGCGCCTCGATCGGCGTCTTCGGGGTCATGAAGTTGGTCGAGCGCGCGGAATTGCGGATGTTCTCGGCCGAGCCGTGGCCGCGCTCCTCGTCGTAGCTCTCGATCAGCGCCTCCTCGGCCTCGCCCGCCAGCACGGCCGCGAGCTTCCAGCCGAGATTGTCCACGTCCTGTATGCCGCCATTGCCGCCGCGCGCGCCGAAGGGGCTGACCACATGGGCGCTGTCGCCGACAAAGACCACCCGGCCATGCACGAAGCGGTCGAGCTTGATGCAGCGGAACTTGTAGACCGACAGCCAGTCGAGCCGGAAGGGCCGCTCGCCGACGATCGCCCTGATGCGCGGCACGACCCTGTCCTCGCTCGCCTCGGCCCTGGCATCCGCGCCGGGATCGAGCTGCAGGTCGATGCGGTAGATGTTGTCGGGCTGCATGTGCAGCAGCGCCGACTTGCCCGGATGAAAGCTCGGATCGAACCAGAACCAGCGCTCCGCGGTGTCCTGCGCGAAGGGGCTCTGCTCCATCTCGATATCGGCGATGAGGAACTGCTCCTCGAAGGTCTGGCCGGTGAAGGTCAGCCCCATGCGCTCGCGGGTCGCCGATTTCGCGCCGTCGCAGGCCAGCAGCCATTGCGCCTCCAGCGCGTAGCCGCCCTGGGGCGTCTCGACCCGCAGCGTCACGCCGTCGGCGCGGGCGTCATGGCCCACCACCTTCGACAGGAAGCGGATGTCGATCAGGTCGGGAAACTGGCGCGCGCGGTCGAGCAGGTACTCCTCCACGTAATACTGCTGGAGATTGACGAAGGCCGGATATTTGTGGCCCTCCTCGGGCAGCAGGTCGAAGCTGTAGACCTCCTCGTCGCCGTGAAACAGCCGCCCGACCTTCCAGGTCACGCCCTTCTTGAGCATGCGCTCGCCGATGCCGAGCCGGTCGAAGATCTCGAGCGTGCGCTTGGCCCAGCAGATCGCGCGGCTGCCGACCGAAACGACGTTGTTGTCGTCGAGCACCACCGAGCGGATGCCGTGCAGCGCGAGGTCGATCGCCATCGCCAGCCCGATGGGTCCGGCGCCGACGATCGCCACCGGCGCGCCGGTGGAGCCGCCGTCAAGCTCCGGCGGGCGCAGGAAGGGCTGCGGTGTATAGCTGTATGCGGGCATGGTCTCTTCTCCCTCCTGCATGCGGTCCGGCTCCTCCACCGAACCGCATGCGGGTCGTCTGCTGTCATCTCCGCCGCGAAGGCGGCGCCCGAAGCGGCGTTCACCCCTGCAGGGCGGCCCACATCTGCTGGTCGCGCTCGGCGGTCCAGACACGCGGCGTGTCGATGCCGCGGGCCTCGTCATAGGCGCGCGCCACGTTGAACGGCAGGCAATGCTCGTAGATCGCGTAATCGGCGAATTTCGGGTCGCAGGCGGCGCGCACCGCGTCCCAGGCCTCCTTGAGCGAGCCGCCGCGGGCCACGACGCGGGCCGCGGGCTTGTAGGTCGAGCGCACGAAATCGGCGGTGTTCTCCAGCGCCTCGTTCACCTGCGCCTCGCCGACCAGCGCATCGCCGCGGCCCGGCGCGATGGCGCGGGGCGCAAAGGATGCGATATTGGCCAGCGTCTCGGGCCAGTCGGCGAAATGACCGTCGCCGCAATAGCAGGCCGAATGAAACTCGACGATGTCGCCGGTGAACATGACCTCCTGATCGGGCACCCAGATCACCGCATCGCCCGCGGTGTGGGCGCGGCCGAGATGCATGATGTCGACCCGGCGCTTGCCGAGATAGACGGTCATGCGATCGCTGAAGGTCGTGGTGGGGCGGGTCAGGCCGGGGATTTCCTCATGGCCCTGGAAAAGCCGCGGAAAGCGGCCGAACTCGCTGTCCCAGTCCTCCTGCCCGCGCTCCTCGACCATGGCGGCGGCGGCGTCCGACATGATGATCTCGCGCGCGCCATAGGCCGAGGCGCCGAGCACGCGCACCGCGTGGTAATGGGTCAGCACCAGGTGGCTGATCGGCTTGTCGGTGACCGAGCGCACGCAGTCGATCACCTTGCGCGCCAGCCGCGGCGTGGCCTGCGCCTCGACGATCATCACGCTGTCATCGCCGATGATGACGCCGGTGTTGGGGTCGCCCTCGGCGGTGAAGGCGTAAAGCCCCTCGCCCACCTCGGTGAAGCTGGTCTTCTTTTCTTCCATGTCGCCTTGCGACGCGAATGCCTTGGCCATGCGGGTCTCCTTCAATCCTTGGTCCAGTCGGGCTGCGGCACGGCGGGCAGGACCTTGCCCGTGCAGGCGCCGAAACCGATGCGGTAGCCATCGCCCTGCGCCGCGCCGCGCAAGGTCAGCGTGTCGCCATCCTCGAGAAAGCTGCGGGTCGCGCCGCCGGGCAGTTCGAGCGGCTCCTTGCCGCCCCAGCTCATTTCGAGCAGCGAGCCGCGGCTGCCCGGCGTGCTGCCCGAGATCGTCCCCGAGCCCAGCAGGTCGCCGGTGCGCATGGCGCAGCCGCTGGTGGTGTGGTGGCACAGTTGCTGCGCCGCCGAGTAATACATCTCGGCGTAGTTGGTGCGCGCGATCACGCTTTCCTCACCGCCCTCCGGGGCCAGCGCCACTTCCAGATCGATGTCGTAGAGCATCGGGCCGGGCTCGCGCAGATAGGGCAGCAGCTCGCGCTCGCGCTTCGGCGTCGGGGCGCGGAACGGGGCCAGCGCCGCGGCGGTGACGATCCAGGGGCTGATGCTGGTGGCGGTGGCCTTGGCCTGGAACGGGCCGAGCGGCTGGTATTCCCAGGCCTGGATGTCGCGCGCCGACCAGTCGTTGAGCAGCACGTAGCCGAAGATCATCTCAT
>JACLAD010010924.1_pt1 | contig 12618 bp, 10 predicted proteins | sample 8027901 | NCBI WGS metagenome assembly JACLAD01 (sample SAMN15725071, study PRJNA655200) | protist metagenome | isolation source: fluorescence activated cell sorting (FACS) single amplified genomes of... | place: Spain: Blaines Bay Microbial Observatory, Mediterranean Sea | collected 2016-07-05
GCACATGCTCGCCGGGAGGATTACGTCGGACCCCATAATATCGGTAATTCTCTGCCTTTCGTCAAGATCATGGAGAAAATTGAAAAAAAGTATGTCACTGGCGGCTGGAAGAAAACTCGCAAGCGTACCCTGATCGGGCATTCCGACGGCGCATTCCTCGCTTTATACCTGTCCGCTAAGTACCCGTCTTTCTTTTCTGAAGTTGTCGCCATGGATCCCGGAATCGGGCAAGCATCGAAGGAGTATTGGGAAGGCAGCAATAGGCACGTCAATACGATCGTGGAAGATCTTATTGCCAAGATGGAGGCAACCAACTCTGACAATCCGAATTTGAAGCGTTGGATCTTCGCCAAATCATTGGGTGACCTCGCAGACGATTCGGAACCTTCAAAGCGCGTCAGGGAGGGGTTGCAGCTCATGGAGCACCTTGGAATGCATGATGGCTTGGTTCAGGAATTGGTCACCATCAAACCTCCTCCACAGAACGATGCCAACACAAAAACGGTGGAAAGACGCGAGGCTTGGTCTAAAGATGCGCACACGCAAATGCAAAAACAGGCGTTGGACAGTTTTTGGCGACGAAGCGGCAAATAAGCGCAATGGTGTTCGACGTTGTACACGGTGGAGGTTTGTTCATTCTTTTTCAGGATTCTCAGTACCATCCGTTTTTTTCACCTTAGTTGTCTGTTGTCTAGATTGAGCAGTTAGGTTTAGCTTAATGATTACTATCAGTATTGCCAGTTTCGGGCATCTGTCCATACGAAAAAGGATGTAAATGTTAAATTTGCATTTAACATTTTATAATTTTCAAATCTACAAGATTTGTTTCAAATGAATGATTCGAAATAATTTTTTATGCGTGTAAGCAAGATTATCAATCGCACTTATCAACCACTTTTTACAAACTAAGTCAAGCTCTTATCAATTTTCTTCTTTCTTTTTCAACATGCCGACTACAATTTTTAAAACTTTTGCCGGATGTATGGCCATCGCTTCTGCAGTGAAAATGGAAGCTGCGCCGACCAACGATCACTACTTCGCACGTCCCCACAGATGGAGAATATCAAAATATGTCGCAAACCAAGTTGGAGGGTCTTGCTTCATTGTCTCAGCTGTGGATACCGTCCTATCTGCTGTGTTTCCAGGTTCCGACTTACCAACGGGAAACACCACTGAAGACGAAGACAGCGAGTATGTGCGCACGCTGAAGATCTGGACCGCGCATTTCATGCGGAAATATGGAAAATCGGGCGGTTACAATGAAATTGTTGTCGACGATATTCTCAAAGACCTATCAGCCGTTACTCGTTCAAGAAAGGGATATTATTGCTTTTAAACTATTTTTTCATTCTTTCATTTTTGATATTTTTTCAAAGCAAAATCGTGTTATTTTCATAAAATCCTAGTATTTTTATCGAAATGTTTTTGTTTTTAGGTTTGGACCAATACGAATCGGTCGAGCTTCTCGATCGCCGAGCCGCTACATGGAAGAGGGCCGGTCCAAACCCAGCGTCGGCCAAGAACAAGAACGCAAAACCACTAAAGGTTCCAGACGATCTCAAGCAAGAATACAAACGACGGATGTCGGACCAGTTAGTTGGGAAAGGAGAGATTTTGAACATGTACGGATCTCGTACCGGACACGCCATGACTGTGTATCGTGTAAATTTTGCTGGCAACGACATGAGTGTAACATTCAAAGATTCGCGCAGTCTACATTCGAGAAAGGCAGGCGACCAGGCACCAAAACCGAACACAGGATCAAAGAAGGAAATCGGCCTTCAAGAAAACGGTAAACCAATTGACATGCCCCAGGAAAAAAATTGGGTATATCCCACCTACGATATCAAGTTCGTCGTAGATTTACATGCCATCTGCTTGAAACAAGGCCAAGATCACCTTTCCGAGGCAGTCAGGCGAGAAGGTATCCGCACGCTGACCATGCATTATATCGATTCCATGCAGCGCGATGAGTACCCAATTCAAGATGTTGTCCTGCAATACGAGCCAGGTGACACCGTCGAGATCAAATTGGATTACCTTGTTGAAGATTCAAATCTTCCTTTGAACCAAAAAACGAAAGAGACCTATGACGGCACCCTCTTCCCGGCTGATACGCGGTTCCGCGTCGTAAGGCGCAATTTCACACGGGCGGATGAGGAGGATGAAGCAAAGCCTGACCGTCAGTACATTCAAGTCGAACCTGTATCAGCTGGGGATTTCCCAAATTTCAAACCGCACACAATCATCCGTGCCGATTATTTCCGCTGTTTTCGCCAGGGCGACAGTGTCGTGTTGGTCGACAATTTTGACAATATCAAGGCCGGTGTCTCTGGGAGTGTTACCGAAGTTGGTCCTACGGATGCGGAGGTGAAATTCACTTTCAGCCACCATCTGTCACACCAACAAGCAAGTGAACTGTTTGATGGAGATTTGGAGCTGGAAAGCATCGTTCACACCACTAGAACGAGGAATTTTCAAGGAAAACATCAAGTCCCGGAAGGACATGAGTGCAAGGTTACAAAGTTGTGGGAAGATGGAGGTGTCACGGTACAGATTGTTTATTCATTGCGTATCGAATTGAGTCTCCTGCGTTTTCAGTAGGATTGAATGCCAAGATACAGATTGTCATTTCCGCCTGCAGCAATAATACGTGACACAATTGTGATTCTAACATGGTTTGCTCTATTTTTCCGTTTGAAATTCACTTTTGCATTTCTGGGAATAGTCGGTGATCAGTCAGACGTTAGGTGTAATTTAGTTTTTAGGTATTTCATGTTCAAAAAAACATGTTGGCACGTTCAACATGTTTCAAATGATTCAAAAAGAATTTGGACATAATTGTTCACATGATCTTTTTTCAAGCGCACGTTCAAAAACCATTTTTTTATATGAGTTTCACTTTTGCACACGTGCAAATGTTTCAAATGATTATTTTTCAAAACTATTGTACGTACCATTTTTTTTGGTTTACCCTTTCCACCATGATATCAATAGCTAACTTCAACAAACAAACCAGTTTTCAAAATTATACTACTTTTTTGCAAAATCATACTAATACTTAGAAATATCGATACTAAACCACACTTTTTTCTCCATGATGAAGATGTCCAAAGCTTTAATTTCCGCAATTGTTGTTGCTCATTACACCGTTGTCGCGCTTCGCATGGAAGCAGGTGACATGAATGGGTTGCCCTTGACTACCGCGCATGCAGGAGAGAGAGAAGAAGAAGAGTGGGCATTGCCGCTGGTGAACCTGACCATCAGAACCGAAGATGGTAGTAAGCACGAGATTTCGGTTCCGGAGAATGCGGATATCATTGATATCAACCGGATGTTGTGGCAACAAGGAGTATATGTGGAGAATCTCTTACTTGGTTCCGACGAGTTGGACAACCAATCGTCATTGATAGACTACAGCATCAAGGAGGATGCGTTGCTTGACGTGCGGGTGATGGATGCCGGGATCTTGGCTTCCATCAACGATCAGTCTTTGATTGATGCAATGCATGCAATTGATGAAAGTATTCAGGGGGGTGTCGACATTGCCCTCAAATTGATCGGAGCTGGCGCCCCGTTGGATGTGGTTGACCAGGAGAAGATGCGTACGCCGCTCCACCTCGCTTCTTTACAAGGGAGCACCGAGATTGCATTGGCACTGATCGAGGCTGGTGCACCGGTTTCTGCGATCGATGATTGGAAAATGACACCGCTTCACTATGCATCTCGTAACGGACACACCGAGATTGCTTTGGCACTGATCAAAGCAGGCGCACCACTGGATGCGAGCGACCACAAAAAAAAGACCCCGCTGCATTATGCATCTGGTAACGGGAGCACCGAGATTGCATTGGTGCTGATCAAAGAAGGCGCAAAGTTGGATCTGGTCGACGACTACAAGCGATCGCCGTTGCGCGTGGCCTTTTGTAACGGGCACACCGAGATTGCATTGGCACTTATCGAAGCGGACGTACCATGGGACTTGGGAGTCGCACCGCTTGTCATTGCATGCACAACAGGAAACACGAAGTTTGCATCGGCGGCACTCATCAAGACGCACGTAAAGTTGGATGGGGTCGACGACTACACGAAAATGACACCGCTTCACTATGCATCATTGCATGGAAACACCGATATTGCATTGGCGCTGATCGCAGCTGGCGCATCGCTGGATGTTGTCAGCCATTCCGGCGAAACGGCGCTTTCCTTGGCGAATGCTGGTGGGCACATCGAGTGTGCAAAGGCGTTGCAAGAAGCTATGGCGGAACAAGGGCGCTCACTGCAAACCAACAGACCTAAATCATCCGAGGATCATGATTCGTGCCAAGCATGCCAAATCATGTGATCACATTTTTCACTTGACGTTTCGCTCCTGTGATGTTTCCATGTTTTCATTTCCTTTTACAAACACAAATTCACGTGAGTCCTGACCCTGAGTTGTCTGTTGTCTAGATAGACCAGTTAGAGGTTAGGTTTAGCTTAATGATTACTATCAGTATTGCCACAGTTTCGGGCATCTGTATAGCTCACGCAGTGCGCACAATTATTTTTTCTTTTGTCCTGTCAAGAAAACATATTTTTCTTTACCAAAGAGTTGCACATGTGGTGCTCAACATTTTTATCTTCTCAGCTGGATTTTAGAATAACGAACGATTTCATCTGGGTTACTTTTACACTTGCGCATTTTTTTATATCCGTTTATTTCTGCTGACAAAAGCTGCAAAAATTGCGGTTTGCCTCAGTGTGATTCGATTAGTTTAGATTTAGGTTATTTCTGCACGTTCATTTTCATTTTTACCGCATCAAAAACGTACATATTTTTCCGATTCAAAGAGTTGCAGATATTGCACTCGCGTCTGTTTTCACGTTTGTATTTGAAATTTGAATTTTAGTGTTAGATTCCGTGAGTGAAGCTGCGAAAAATGCGCTTTTGATCCGTCGTACATAGGTTTAGGTTAGTTTTAGATTAGCTTTGCATGTTCAAAATGCAGCAAATTGCGCATATTTCACATTCCGTGCGTTGTTTTGATTTTTTTCCGTTTAAACGGTGCAAAATTTTTCGCTCTAGAATAATTTTTGCATTGTGTGCGTGTTGATTGCATTTAGTCGCACGACAGGACGATTCCGTGTGCCATCCGCACTCCTTTTTTCATTTTTTCCGCGTACGCATGTATTTTGAGTTTGGTGAATTTCATATCGATCGATATTCCGATCGTTCTCACGCATGTTTTCACGTTTCGCAATTTTGGTTTGCGATCATTTCTATTTTTTTTTTTGGCACACAGCAAACATTTTCCACTGAAAATGAATTCAATATATATTTGTTGAGTTACACACGCAAAGTTTTGATCACTATTCCGACTGTTTGTGTTTTTTCTTTCAGCATTATTCAGATTGTGGATTCAGATTTTCTGGTTTGCGAATTATGTCCATTCGAATCATTGAAATATCACAAGCAGTGTGCAAAAAACATTTTTGTTCTTGATTGTCGATTGTAGAAATTTATTTAGACTAGAAATACACACTTGTGATTTGACCACGCGCCATACTGCACAGGATTTTATTTTTTACCTGGTGCCAAGAACATCATGTTCACGATTTATGCATTATATGTGTTTGATCCGTTTTTATTTCATCAGTCAAGTTTTACATTAAACTATCCTTACTTATAGTCATTTTATTTGACAAATTATACCATATATCTAATTTTTTTTAATACCGAGATGAGATCACTACTTTTTTCCTCCGGCGTTTTTGTGGGTGCGTTGCGTCATAAGGAAACGCCGACGCGAATCCCGGCCCGGATGCAAACACCGAACGAGTTCGCGCATCAGCACAAGATGGACATCAATCTGCTTGAAGATGGCATCTTAGAGGAGAGATTTCGATATAATTTTATCAATCCGCAATTCAGTCACTATGATTATTTTCATGAATCATTCGACATATATTATTGGGATTTGGTGGAAGACCCAGCATCATTCCAAAGCGAAGTTGAGCAACCTTCATTTGCTGGTGAAGATGCTTTTCAAATTACAATTCGCACCGAAGAGGGAACGCATGACGTCGATGTTTTCCCAGGCCAAACTGCCGCCCAGGTGAAAACCATGCTGCTGCGCGATCATGATATCGTTTGCGATGAATTATCTTTTGGCGGCATTAATATTTTGGACGAACCAACATCAACAATGTGTGATCATGGCATCGAGCAGCATGCAAAACTCATTGCCATTGAAGATCCTAAGAAAAGATCCAGAACGGTACGGTACAATTACGTTGAGCATGTTTCGATGAATATTGCTTTATATAAGATCAGTGAACGCTGGAATTGTGAAGAGTTGCTTGCCGATCTTCATGATCAATATCATTACGTTCTAATCAAGCATGGATACGGCCCCAAACACACTTCGAATGCTAGAGATTATTTTTTATGCACGCAAGACCGTTCAATGTTGCGCTATTTTGAATATGCACACGTGTTGAATACCCCTGACGCAATCATCGAAAGGATTGGCCATACGGTCGTTTGTTTTCATGAGCCGCAGCATGATTTGTCGATACTACTACCTGACGGTCGGACTGGCGTCACGATGTCTCACATGCAAGGCTCGGAGTACAATGTTAATTTCATCTACCCCCCTGAGTCTCCTTGGAGCACGTCACCGGGTCAAAGAATTTTTTTGGAAATTACATTCGACGATCTCATGAGTTTTGAACGCGCTCATTCTCTTTTTGGCGGTCTAATTCCATGGAATACCTCTAGACTGCCAGAAATCGAGCGCATTCGTAGGTGGGTGCAGAAGCATGTGCTTACTTTTGGCATTGCGTTGGATCTTCAAGACCACGTTATGGAAAGACGCAGAGCGTGAGCCACGGGCGCCGCCTTGCGGCAGCAGCTGCGTGGTTTGGCGTAAGCAAGATGCAACGAACTCTTCATTTTTTGTACACACGACGTTGTGTGCTTACTGATGTTAGTTGTCGATTGCAGAAACGTATGTAGACTAGAATTATATGCGCATTTTTAGATTTGTGTGTGATTGATTCAAACGCCAAAATGCACAGGATTTTATTTTTGTTCCTGGTGCCAAAACAGATTCATTAATATTTAAATTTTATTTGTGTGATCCGTATCTTTTTTCAGTCAACAATTACATCAAACTATCAACGCTTCTACTAAACCACTCGACTAAATCACAAGGATGTTTTGGCACATTTTCTTTTTTCTTGGCACACCCGCACTTGCCATGTACCTCGAACAGAGAAACGCAGCTGCTGAAAAGGTTGCCACATTGCGAAGTCAATTATTGGCAGGGGATGAGGAATTGAAGTTCATGCGGAAGATTGAAGCACCGCAAGCTGATGTGGATCAACTTTTGCGCGTCATTGACAAATATCGAGGGAGATTGATCAAGGCAGAAGCCGAAGCGCTACAGGTTGAACATTCAAGCCCCTGCGCGATTTGTCAAGACGAATCACAGATGAAGGATGTGACTCTGACATGTGGGCATTCGTTTCACAGAGGCTGCATCGATGAATGGTTCATTCGATCAAAGCAATGCCCGGAGTGCAGGCAAACAGTACCAAACACCCGACTCAATGATATCGTTCCCCCGAGTTTAATCTCCGATGACAAGTACCGAAACAACTCTCCCTTACCGCCGATCCCCGTCGTGTACAACGGAAAAAACTTTTGGGTCCATTGGCGTGAAGAAAACGGAAGATATCATATCCGGTCTTGTGGTGCTGTTCGAGATGCTGATTCGTGGGATCGGGCCACACATTTGCTAGTGGATCCGGGCCTTTTGTATTTGACCGATGAGGAGGCGCGTCGTTTTGCATCTCTTGTTGCTGATTGCTTGCAGCAGCGGGGCCACTAAGTCAATTGACGGAAGCAAAGGTGAAATCGAATTTCCGCTACGAATAGCATTTATATTTATCGTGATCACATCGAAAAATGCTTAAACAAAGGTTGTCATTCAAAAAGATGATATTACTTTATTTCAATAATTAATTTCTGTGTTTGAATAATCTGGTTGTTGATTGCAGAAACGTATGTAGACTAGATATATACACGCATTGTGAGTGATTCACACGCCAAAATGCACAGGATTTTATTTTTGTTCCTGGTGCCAGAACAGATTCATTAATATTTAAATTTTATTTGTGTGATCCGTATATTTTTTCAGTCAACAATTACATCAAACTATCAACGCTTATACTAAACAACTTTACTACTACTAGATAATCTTTTTTTCGACAGTTTTTATTTTAAACTCAAAATGGTTCAGCTATCTTTTGCATTTTCAATGTTTTTCTGGAGTGCCGCGGCTCTTCGCATGGAATCGGCAGAGGAGCCGCCAATGAGTATCCACGAGTACATGCAAGAAATGGAAATCCACACCACACCTGCCTTATTGGATTTCATCGAAGGGTCTGGCTTTGGCGAGCATACGTACGATATGTGGTTGTCCAATTGGTCGGAATGGCTTCGACCTTTTGTTGCAGGTCAACCGGACCAGGTTCGTTCTGCGGAGGAAATTCTCTCCGCATACAAGGTCGTGTTCAAGGTTGGGCAGTTTCAAACAGTGAGATCGACGTACGGAGCACAAGGACAGGAGCTGGAACGAATTGAAAGATGGAATTCATTGGATGATCTGATGAAGGATAACGTACGGCCGATCATCCAGCATGCCATTGACATCTGCGCGAACCGAGAAGAACTTGACAATATATACCGATTTCACGAATTGCGTACTTCTGAGTGGGTCATGCTTGATCATGGTATTAACCCTGACATCGGCGCCTACGATGTTGTGGTCGACAGTATCGTTGCGTTGATGGAACGAATTTTGTATACATCGAATCCCGAAGTCGATTTGTTCAGACGTATCGAGTACCTTTTGAGTGATGTCTTGGATCGTTTTCGTGAGAGTCGGAGAGCGCAAGCGATGATGCAAGGGCAGATGGAAAGACAAGGTTTGCATGGCGTCGTACAAGTTCTGGCGCGCAATGATTTGCTGCCTCTTTCACATGTTGTTTCAGATTTGTTCTCCTCGAATCCCCATCTTGCAAGATGGTCGACTGAGAAGTCTGCTACTGAAAGCATTGAACATTTGAAGACGCGCGTGGCAGATATGCTCGAGTATGTCGAGAAATATTATCATGACATCTATCAAGTGTCTACGACTTCCGCGAATCGCTTAATGCACATGTTTGAACAGTTTCAATTGCAGTTTGACCAAGAACAGTAAAATGAACATAATTTGTATTTTGTCAGTGGTACACGCTTTTGGTGAGATTCCCACGCAGAGACATGAAAAAGGCTCTTGGCTGATCACTTGTGAATCACTTCATATCAATTGCATGTCTGAAATCCAAGGCATCGTAAAGGAAGTGTTTCGAGTTCATGTTTCTTGTCGATTAATTATGTTGTTGTGTGGTCATTAGACATTAGTAGACTAGCGTAAGTTCCGTGAGAAAAAACAAACGCACAAAAGCTGGTATCAGCGTGAAAAAGTACACACGCAATTATTTTCTTTTGATTTTCATTTTATTCGTTGACATTCAAGTCGAACTATCAAAAGCTATCATAATACTACTTTGTTTTTTGTACCATGACATCGTTTTCCTTCCTTCTTGTGGGCGCAGCGTCCCTCACGCACGCGCTCAAGTGTTGTTCTGAACCGAGTGCAAGGACACATTCTACCACCGGACTTCCAACTGTTCAATGTCTTCGCCAGAGTTTTCATCCCAGGTCTCCTAATACGACCGCGATGATGGCAATTACCGAGGCCGATTTGGAATCTATTTTCAATGAAAATCTCGCACTTGATATCGATGTCCCTGTGCATGTTGATCGAGAAACTTTCCGATTGAGGCGAAGTGTGAGCGATCGTGTGAACCTGTACTATCCGCTTACCGATTTTTCCATGAATTCTGCGCCATTCGAAAATCTTAATAAATATTTGTTGCATTTCCCAACGGACGCGAACATTGGTCATACCGCCCTTCGCCGTTTGGCAAACATTTACAATCTGTTGAACCAATTGGATATGGTCTATAACACACAATTGTTGCAGGGGCTGCGCGAGTACCTCAGTGCGGCCAGGAATTATGACATCGCGCCGGTCACGGACGAACTGTCGAATCAGTCCTCCGAGGGGATTTTGATGGACGCGAGTGAATTCGTAATCAAAATCCGTACGGACCAAGAGACTCACGACATTGATATTGGAGAAAACATAAATGAATCGACGACGATCAAAGATATCAAGGATTTGGTGCAGGCCAGAGGCATTCGTTGTGATCTTTTACAGCAGGGAAGCAATGAATTGTCCGACGAGGATTTATTCCACGAACTTGGCATCGAAGCAGGCGCGACGTTGAGTTGTACCGTCGTCGATCCACGTCTTCGTTTGCGTATCCTCGATGATACTGAAGATACCGAAGACAGCTCTCGCCGAGATGTGGAGTTTGAAATCAAGCCAGATTCAACCTTTGGGGATCTGAGAGAGGCACTTAATTCAATGGGTCAGTTATATGAAGATGGAGACATACATGCGTTTGACTTTGTATTGGCCGATAGCACCCAGCCGGGAGCGCCTTCTACCGTGACGCACACTCTTGATGAAGCTTTGCTGGCCGATTTCGGGATTGGAGACGGTCATATACTGGAGGGGCCTTTCGGACATGTTTTCGAAATCAGGCCGGCTGATGAATAAATCCTTCAAGGTTTTTCAAAATCTCGTCCCTTTTTCAAAATGAATATTTTCATATGATCATATTTCAATGACAAATAATTACATTATTTTGGTATTGTACAAGCTGTTAGTGGCAGCAATAGTCAGAGGTTGGATTATTCTAGGATATGCGCAGTGTGTGATTTTACGCATATTTTTCACACGTTCAAAATTACCGCGGATCACGCGAATTTTCATTTTGATTGCATCCAGCAGTCATTTTCTGTGATGATACGATTTTTTTTATTTTACTAATATAGACGCAAAATTGTGGTTTTATTTTGCGAGCATCCCTTTGTATTACAACCGGCGAACATCGCCCGTCAGTCCGAGCCTTTGATCAGTCATCATTTTAAAGTGAGCCATCATTTTTTTCCGAGTCAGTTTTACACTGCTTACGTTTTCATTTCCCGTGGTTCAGCATTGATTGGATCGCGTTTTACTGCAAACGGACAGGACCTTCGCGTTGTCTTTTCATATCAATATTTGGATGTTTTTTTTTGTCATGCGTGTAATAGATACAAAGATATATTTTTGTCATGTTCAAAGTTCTTTATACATTTAATCTTCTAACGAGCACACATTGTTTGCGTTCTGATTCATTGGGTATCAAGAGAAAAGAATGGACGAGGCAGGAGCTGCGAGCATATCTGCATGATTCAGCGGTGGATGGCGAGGTATTGGATGTTAAGGGAATGAAATTGACACCTGGAGATGTTCAATTTAGAATTGACGCCGCTGATGCACAGTTTGTGGCGCATCGATACGACGATCCCTCCAGACGGTTTTTCCAGGGGGCATTACCCGCGCTCTACACGGGGATTTGTATGGTTCTCGTGAAGCCAACGTTCGGTGTAAGTTTACTCTTCATCCCGGTCAGTTACGCCGTGGTTGAATTCTGGCCGCAAAATAAATTGTTATTTGATGAATATGCGTATGAGAGAGAATATTTGCGGAAGAGAAATATCCAGGTAATTGAGCTGACGGAGAAAGATCGCGAGATGTTAGATCAGCTTCAACAGGACGAGGAGAAGGTAGCGCCACGGCGGAATCCTCTCTGCGATGCACCGAGCATAACGTGCGATGTGCCTTGTTCTCTGATGTAGGCTGCTTTCTCTATTCATCAACCTTCCTCGAGTCATATTTCTCTTGGTTTGTGTCGTTGTGATGGTGATTCACAGTTTTCATAGTAATTGATTAGTAGTTTTTAGTTTCGTCTGAATATACGCATTTTCATTCATTTTGAAGCTTGCGATCGATGCGATCCGACATCCTTGATTATTGTTTTACATATAAATTATTTATTGTACGTGTTCCTAAACTATTTATCACAAATTCTGGTTTCAGAAAATCATTCATTATCAAACATTCACTACAAATAATTCTTTGGTTTTTTAAAGACAGGACATTATATTACTAATTACTTTTCTATTTGTTTCATGTCATCAAGATGAAATTGTTATTGTACACATTGGTGCCATGTCCTCAATTGGTCACGGCCTTATTTTGGAACACTTGTTTTGGCAAGCGCGACCGCGATAGGGGTGAAGAAGACAGCTTTGTTCCTACTTTAGCAGCAGCCAGTGGAGATTCAGCGCAAAAAGAACAAGCCGATCCACAAGATATTTTGCCTTCCTCTGTGCACCTCAAGATACAGCTGCTCGAAAATGGTGAAGAGCTTGAGTTTGATGTTTCACGAGAGGATGACCTTCCTGAGGCGATTCGCACCCATTTAGAGTTGCCACGTGACGCGATTATCGAAGTTCTTTTTGGTGATGTCGAAATCACAGGTTCCCCCGTTGAGGAAGATATGGAAGACGGTGCTGTGGTGCGCGTGAACATCACCATTCCCGAGATAGAGTACCCAAACGGCGATCAT
>JACLAD010014861.1_pt1 | contig 12601 bp, 15 predicted proteins | sample 8027901 | NCBI WGS metagenome assembly JACLAD01 (sample SAMN15725071, study PRJNA655200) | protist metagenome | isolation source: fluorescence activated cell sorting (FACS) single amplified genomes of... | place: Spain: Blaines Bay Microbial Observatory, Mediterranean Sea | collected 2016-07-05
CGATCACGTCTCGCTTTCCGTGGCGGAAGCTGATGCTGGGTTTCCGCCGGATAGCTTCAACCGCAGCGCCGAGCCCGGCAACGGGCTTTGGCGACGCAGAGTCCGGAGTAGACGCAACGCTCTTCGCACCGGCCGATCCAGATCCAGATCCAGATCCGGCAGAGGGAGCCGCGGTCGCGCTGCTATCTTCTGCGAAAACTGACGGATCTGCCGCGGCGATCGCGGCCACGTCGTCCTCGTCGTCAACGAGGATGGCGATTGGCGTTCCCACTGCCACGTCGGTGGTGCCCTTTGCCACGAGTCTTGTGGTTTTTTTATTGGTTTGGTTTGGTTTGGTTTGGTTTGGTAGTGAATTTTGCAGGGGGGAGTCACGTGAGTCACGCACGTCCCACTCGACCACTTTACTTGCACGGACGGCGACACGTCTATTACAGGAAAGACCACTTACATCTTGGCCAGCACGGCCTCGTCCTGGGCCTCAAAGTCGACGGTTGCCTTGTCGGTTTCTACCTCGGCAATGATGTCTCCCGGGCCAAAGGACTGTGCGTTGGTGGGGGTGCGTGAGTTGCCGCGGGCAGCCGCGCACCAACGAAGAGCCGCGATCCCTCCTCCCCCCTCCCCCACTCCCCCAAAAACCTTTCCCACACAAACCCACCTCCCCCTCTTCAACCTTCCAGTCTCCGAGGTTTCCAATTTCCATTGTCGGGCTGAGAGCAGGCATGCGCAGGTGCGACCAGTCGGGAAGGTCGCCGAAAGTCGCAGCCGAAGCGTGAAATGGCGAACTACAGACGAAGGCGCGCTGTCGTCGGACCGCTGAGGATGCAGGCGCGTAGCGGCCAAGCACGCGGCTCGCCGTCCTCGCGCAAAACATGGTGGATCTCCTAGTCCCTTTCTGCCGTCTCTTCTGCACGACTATGGGAAATTTTCTGGGGTGAATGCTGCTGTGGAGGAGCAAGAAGGTAGATCGATCACACACGCGAGCGTGGCTCCGCCACCTCGACCTCGACTCGAGCGAGGTGACGGGAGAAGATGAGATGACAGGAGACTTTGCTTCGGAGGTGAGAGAGAGTGAATGCTCGAAGTTGGCAGATTTCCGTATCAATCCTGTACCAAAAAAGACGTCGTCGAAGCCTGCCGGCGATGTCGTATTCACGGCGAAACTTCTCCTCTTTCACCCTCTGCCCTGCTCGCTCCGATCCGACGCTCTCTCTCCGAGTCTCTCGACGACACCGCAACCGAGAGAGAGAGAGAGGGACACCAGAAACCAGCCTCGCCTGGAGTCCGACATCCTCTTCTTAGTTGGTCCGCCAAGCAGAAGCAACCACGAACACTTGGACTCTGATTCCCTTCCTCCTTCCCTCTCCCTCCCTCCCTCCCTTCCTCTGCCTCTCAAGCAACCGGTGAAAGAAGTAAAAGTTATCGACCATGTCGAACTTTTTCATGATCGAAGACGCCCCAGGGGTCTGGGTCGCGTGCTGCGCAGTGGGGTGCGACAAGTTGATGCAGGTAGACGACGGTGAGTTTTCATCAGTCAGTGTTCAGGCATTAGTTCTCCGTTCCCTTTCGTGTTTCGCCACTGCACGGCCGTGCCACGGCGCTTCTCAAGCTCACGCACGATCTCGGTTCTCGCAGAGGATCACTATCTCCCAAACCAGGGCAACTTTAGGGACGTCGGCTTGCCTCCTCCGCTGTGTTCGGCCTGCCAGGACAAGGTCGACGCTGCAGTGGAGAGCGAGGAGAGCATGCACTGGTTCGTGTCGCACCTGGACTCGTGGTTTGTCACATTTTCGTCGCGCCCAGAGGTCCTCCCGGCCACGCCTTATCCTCCCCGCGTGAAGTGGTGGACCAAATACGACGAGGAAATGGAGAAGGTGGAAAACGAGGCGAAGAAGACCGGAGCAGCCGAGCTTCAAAGGTGCGGTGTCTCGAGTGGCGATGGCGACAGCGACGGTCTGGTTGGGTTAGGCAAGGAGAAGGCGCTGGTGGGTCGTCGTTCGGAGAGAACGAGATCGAGACAATACACATTTGACCTCTCCTCTGACCTTCATCTGACCTTCCTCTTCTATCCTGCATCTTTGACGACGTTCGCCAACTTCGCCCCTTCCAGTACTCCGGCGCCCTGGAGGCTCCTGCCGAGGATCGAAAGGCCTGCGCCACCGCCTACGCCGCTGCTGTTTCCGACTCGTCAACGTCCCCGTTGTTACCGTCGGCACAGTCTGTTCTTGCGGGGGTGAAGAGGAAGAGACCTGGCGGCGGCGGTGTGGGATCATCATCATCTTCTTCTTCTTCTTCATCATCATCATCATCCTCTTTGTCCACGTCGTCCACATCATCCACGTCCATCTCGACGCCAGCGTTCTTCACCACCGACCGAGCACAGGACGAGCTGCGGACCGGAGCGCCGTCTCTCTCCTCCGCCGTGGAGCGCGCGGCGGCACTCATCTCGCTCGGCCTTCGCGGTCGCATAAAGTGCGGCGTGGTGGTCATGGCCGGAGCGGGCATGAGCTGCGACTCGGGACTCCCTGCGTTTCGCGGCGCCGGAGGGTTTTACAGGTGCAACGGCGAGGACCTCGACCCGGCAGAGGTGGACTTTCACGACCCGGAAAAGTACCTCACGGCTTGGGGATACATGCTTGCCATGCACGCGGCCACGCTGAAGTGCCAGCCGCACGAGGGATACGCGATGCTGCTCAGGCTATGCCGCGCCATCGGAGAGGCGGCGGAGGGCGCGACGAGAAAGGAGGCCGAGGGCTCGGCTGTGCTCTCCAACCTCGTGAGAAGCAGCGGCTGCGGCGGCGGCGGCGATACCCGGCAGCGCTACTTCGCGATTACCAGTAACATCGATGGGTTCTTTCTCCGCGCAGGCTGGCCCGAGGCCGCATTGTGCGAATGCCACGGCAGCCTCGGGTTCTTGCAGTGCACCAGTGTCGGGAGCGACGAGCGGTGCGGGTCGTACGAGGGTGCGAAGCGGGAAGAGGAGAAGAGGAAGGAAAAGGAAAAGGAAAAGGAAAAGGAAAAGAAGGAGAAGAAGACGAAGAACAGCAACAACAAGAAGAAGAAGAAGAAGAAGAAGAAGAAGAAGAAGAAGAAGGAGAAGGAGAAGGAGAAGGAGAGCGACGGCGAGGAGGAGAAGGGTGGACAAAATAACGTTTGCACGACTGAGCAAGCGGTGTGGTCTTGGGACGAGTGGGAAAAGAAACAAGGAAAAGATAAAGGCGCGCCGTCCCTCCTTCCTCGCTCAGACGGCCTTCCCCGGTGCCTCGGCACGCTCTGCGACAACCTGCAGGGGCAGAAACTCACGCCCGAGGCTGTCAAATATCTGCCGACCTGCTCAACGTGCGGCGCGCTGGCACGTCCCAACGTGTCGCACTCGACAGATACGGAGGAGAGCATCGCGATGAGCCGCAAGGGCAAACACTTTCACCAGATGCTCGAATGGCTTCGCGCCGCCGAGGCCGAGGTCTACGCGCGTGAGAAAGAAGGAGAGGCGCAGGATGGTGGCCAGGACTGTGGGGGGAACGAGGACGAGAAGAGAGGCGGCGACGGCGCGGGTGGCGGCGGCGGAGATGCAAGTGGCGCTGATAAAGGAGTCGACTTGGATCAAGACCCGCCCTCGCTACTCGTGGTTGAGATCGGTGCTGGAACCTCAGTTCACTCCCTTCGCTCGGAGACGGCCGTGTTGCTGGCCCGCTTTCCTCGCGCTGCTCTCATCCGCATCGACCCCGGCGACGCGACGGTGATTGCGCCAGCTCTAGACGAGGAGGGATGGGAGTCGGAGAAAGCAGCTGCCAAGCGCCTCTTCGTGGGTCTGCAGTGCGGCGGACTCGAGGCCCTGACTAGAATCATGCGAGTGCTCGAGAACAGGGGCGAAGCTCCTTGATGGGAGGCCGCAAATCGCAAGAGAAAGGTAGTAAAGTAGAAAAGGTAGAGAAGAACACGGTTCATATTTTTTAGGTTTGGATTGATTGGAGTCTCGTCATCCTGCCACCGTTCCATTGCCACCGACGAACAAACTCTCGGCAACACCGTTGGTGACGCAGACGGGGACGTAGCGCACAGTGAAAGAATCCAGGAAGACACCGATGAAGCTGAGCGAAAGGACGAGCCCTGACATCGTCTCAAGCCAAAGCGAGCCGACCATGCGTGCGGTAACGCTGATACCGAAAATTTCTGCAACCGTCTTGTCAAGGTCTGCGATCGCTTTTAGGACGTCCCCGGCCTTGATGAGCTCTTCGCGGCGCTTCGACCCCGGAGGCAGCGTGCAGACGCGCATGTCCATCCTCACTTTGGCGTTGAGAAGGCCCTCGTCGAGATCGTCGAGTTGCATGTTGATCATGCCGAGGGTCGTGACGAACCCAAAGAAAAAAGTAACGGAGACAAAGAGAGTCAGAACGGACCAAAGAGGGATGCATTTCCCTTCTCCACTCTCCGAGCCTAGATGCTCCGCAAAAAAGAAGCCCGAGATCGCTGCGTTGACTCCAACATACAGCAGCGCAGGTGTAACGGTCCTTCCTGACAGTGTCCCGCAAATGTTTTTGATGGTGAGGAGCACTGATTGTGTCGCATGAGCGAGGACGGAAGCGTGCTCGTGGTTTTCGATCACGTCCGCGACTACAACACATTCCAAGGCCTTGATGTGAGGCTGTACAAGTTGCGGAAACATTGTGAGCTTAGCAATTGCTTGACAAGCCATCGCAGAGTGAAGGAGGTTGAAGATGACCACGCAAAGCCAGGCTACAAGCTCAACAATCGAAGCGGTTTGGTTTGCACTGGAATCGCCCCACACCAATCTCTGCGGAAGGTGAGTGAACAAGAATTGAACGACGAGGCAGTTAGCCAGATAGAACACGAAACACGTGTGAGTAGGAGTAGGAAGCATCCTGGCTTATGCACAAGACACACCTGTAGGCAAAGTGCGACCTCGTAGGCGGCCCCCAAATTAGAGCACAGCCCATATAAGAAGAAGGCCCCATACAATACGCGGTCGATTCCCGACCGTTGAAGAGTGGACATAGCATAGGCGTCAATTTCGGGATCAAAAACGAGCTCTTCGCTCATAATAGTTTCAAAGGAGAGAAGATTCTGCGAAGTCTTGCCTCTCTCGAAGCTGAAACGACGTTCTGAGACATCTACGGCCTCTGCCGTTGTTGCATGATTTGGGAATTTGTGAGGAGGAGAGGCAGGAGGAGGAGAGCTGTCGTTTGACCGACGGTTCGTGGACTGGAAGCGAAACGGAAACTTACTCCTAATTGTCTTGGTCGTCACGGCAAGTGCTGTGAAGCAGTGGTCAACGACTGAAAAGTCGCACAATTCCTCCTTATCATATCGATCACCGGCGCCCTTGCCCTCTCTGTGAAACATATTCAGATAACTTAGTGCGAGCCAGCATCCATGCACTCCTCCCAGCAGCACGTGTTCGGCAAGAACGAGCATGAGGGAAACCGGAACGCGCTTACTCTTGAACATGTAAGCCGCACTGTCCAGAGCAAAAAGCGGGCCAAGTGATGGCATAAGGACAAGGAGGCTAACTTTTGAGTTGTTGGTCAACTTGTTCAGGCCTACCAGCCAACTCACATCAAGACTGGCAAGCCAAACCAGCAGATCCATTTGATTGCAAAGACAGTGTAGTGGCGGAATCCTGCCATATCGATGAAAAAATCGAACGTCTCCGTTTCCCACACGGCCATAGAGTCGGGGAGGGAGCGCATGTGCTTGGCCGCAACGTCCTTGAAGTAGTCGAGCTGCATCTTACGGTCGCACTTGAGCAGAGAAAGGATACCAAATAGGTCCAAGTCACTCTCGAGGTCGATCGTTCCCGAACTATTGGCATAACGCACTAGAGATTTAGCTAGGAGATCTTGGTGTTCGTAAACGTAATCAGAGCTGAGTGTCGCGCGCCGCTTGGCAACCTGCGGCACGTTCGAAGACGACTTTGCCTTGCGTTCATCGACCACGCTGAGCCTGTGCGCTTTTTGGCGATCGTTTTTGCTACTTTCTGCGGCACGGGACTTTGCTGTGAAACCTGCCACGGGAACAACATCTACGCTACCTTTGACTTCGCTTCCATGTCCACCTAAGTTTGGTTCTACCTTGCTCATCAGGGGTTCGGGCGGCGAAGGATTTGTTTGTGACGGAAGTGGAGGAATGGAGGGCAAATATCTTGGTTGCTGGCTGCCGGCTGCCGCCGCCGCCGCTGCCCCTGAATCCTGCCTGCTGCTGCTGCTGCTGCTGAAGTTCTTGAAGGCTTCGAAGGATTCCCGCGAAGTGAGTCATCCACTCCGCCAACACATTATTGTTGGACAACACAATGGCGGAGAAGCTCATGGCCTCCGACAACGTCGACCGCAGCGAGTACGCTCGGCGGCGGGCCGGTACTTTTGGGATCTCGGATGTTGAAGACGGAGGAAAGTCTAAGGAGGAAGACAATCTCAAACCGGGCCAAAAGCGCGACAACACGAACATCGAACCCATCGGTACGCTCGAGACCTTAAAGGCGGGTTTCGACGCGTCGACCGGAACGCTCAAGACCGATTGCAATTCTGTCGTGGCAACAAAAAGCTCAATGGGCGACTTTACCCGGAGTCGAGCGTTTACGGATGACTTCGATGATGCGCACGCACGAGAAGTCGCAGCATCCAATGCCGATACGGTTGTTGCGTCTCTGGTTGACTGCGAACGATTCCAACACGTGTGCGCTCAGGTTCTCAGTGACAAGCTGGATCCGATTGACCCTGATGCTACCAAGCAGACGGTCACTGAAGCATTTGAGCGATCACCCCTGATGCTATACCTCGCCATGACAGATAGAGACCAAATCGCCTACCACCTTTCTGTGTGGAAGTCAGAGGGCTTGGACCGCAATCAGATCGAAGCCCTCACCGACGACTTTGGCTTCATAAGGGCGCTCTCAATATTGAGCTCGCTCGAGAGTCCACTCGTTTACATTTTCTCCTTCCTTGGCTGCATCTGTCTCTTGGCGATTTGTGTGTGTGCACTTGCAAAGCTCGGAGCGCAATCGGGGATTGTCCTTTCCACTCTTGGTTTCTTCGTGATCAACTTTTTGCAGTTCAAGCTCTATGTTGCGCTCCCATGGCTCCTCTGGTCCTTCGATGAAGATGCTAATGGAATCAAGGGACATGGCAACGGGTAAGAATGGAGCATCATAGCTAAACCCTGCTACCCAAGTGCAAGAGAGTTCGAAACTTACCGAGGCATCATTCGCGCGTGCAGAAAAACGGGCATTACGGGCATACTCGTTGGTCTCGCGCTCGGACTGCGCTCAAAGATCTCAGACGGTTTCGCCCAAGACCTGTCTGCGGAGGATGAAGAGGAGATAGCCAACGTTCGAAATAATGAACGGCCCCATAGTAGGCCCCATAGCAGGTCCCAGCAGGGCTCTACTGCTAGAGGACGCGGCCGCCATGGCCGCCGTGGTAGTTTTCACAGCAGTATTGACGGGCTCGGTCGCATTCGTAGGATGAGCCTCGGTACAGGTAGCCATAACTCTGTGTTGCCGGGGCTCACTGATGCTTCCATCAACACCAAGCAGCGGCATCAACAGATGCGGGCACTGCGACTTATCGACTTTTGTGCCTCAGGAAAGGTCTGGCAAAGTGGCCGCAAATATCGTATCGTGGTTACCATCTTTTCTGTCGTGTGCTACCTAGTTTGCGCAGTGATTGGAACGTACGGCATCGTCAACACAATCGTCATTCTGGGAAGAAGATTCTCCCGATTGCCGGCCTCGCAAGATGTTGTAATGCCAGCGGTAGAGATATCACTCTACGCTGGTGCATTAGTCCATATCCTTGTATATACGGCATTTGGGGTCCAAAGCGTATGGAAGGTGAGTGAGAGAGGATGGGAAGGGGAGAGAGAGCGAAAGAGAGAGAGAGAGAGAGGGAGAAAGTGAACGCACTAACATGACGCGCAACCGCTCCCCTCACCCTCAATCCCGAAAGATGCTCATCATGACCGCGCATGCCCTCACTATGATCGAGCACTTTACTCGCCTTGTGTCCAGCGTGCGCTTTGACCATCCTCGCGATGCATATTCTGGTGCTATCGTCTTCTCTCGTCTTCTCAAGACGTGCACTGACCTGTCGACGTCATTCTCTGAAAAGATCGTCTACATTCTCGATGCAGTGGTAGTGCTCCAGGTCCTCACCGTCGGTGCCTACTTCTCCGGCTGTAAGTGTTTGCTCGCTCGCATCAGGCACGAGATAGTGCAAAACTGACGCCAAATCGTTCATCTCCTAAGACGCCGCCGGTAACAGCGGTTGTGTTCCGGGTTGGGTGGTCTTCTCACTTGGCTTTACGCTTTTTTTCCATCTTGTCAACCTCTCTGCCATTGCGGCAATGAATATTTTCTTAAATAGGACGAGCCGTATATTTAAACTGCACGCCCTGGCGGCTGCTTCGCGAGTTCGATTCGGAGACAAGATGGCCAGGGGGATCGAGCGCGTTTGTTCTGATCTTGCTGCATTGAACAAGATGGTATGCAAGTATCACGGCATTCCGGTGACCCCGCGAGTCATGGCCTACATTTGGGTCGAGTTTGGACTTGTTTTCTTCGTCACCGCGTCATCATTGTACGCTTTCTCTTCGGCCTTTTCTCACCGCTTTCTTCTTTGTGGGGCGGACGAGCAAACTCTGTTTGACTGGGGTGGAAATGCAACACAAACCTGAAAAACAAAAACAATAGACTTTTTTTGTTCACCTTCGACCCCACTCAACCTTGTATCCAGCCAGGAAGATCAACGTCTGACCTGATCGACGACCTCACCGCCATGGCGTAAAGTACAAACACGAAACCATCTGTATGATGTGTGAAGAGTGAGGGAGGGTGAAGGGCAGAGGCACAAAAACGAGAGGAACACGCAAAAGGAGGAGGAGGAGGAGGAGAAAGAAAGAAAGAAAGAAAAGAAAGAAAGAAAGAAAAAAGGAAAGAAAGAAAAAAGGAAAGAAAGAAAGAAAGAAAGAAAATGGAAGAGAGACGCACGTCGAGGGCAGCTACAGCGTCGCGCGCCTCCTTCTCCAGGCGCGGCGCGGAGTCAGCAGCGCGAAGCACAGCGCCGTGGTTTGCTTCGAACCTTTCCCTCTCCCTTCGAAGCCTGTCCTCACCCTGAGCGACGGCGCTCTCACGCGAGGCGTAGTCGGCCCGAAGTTTCTCCCTCCACTCTTCCACCTCGCGGCGAACGCGGGCGCTGGCCCTCTCCTCGGCGGAAGCAGCCTCCTCCTGCACCTTGCGCGCCGCAGTTTCCCTCTCGCGCAGACGCTCCTCTTGCAGGCGCAGCGCCTTGGCCTCGAGCTCCACGGCGCGCTTGGAGTCTTGCTCGCGCGCCCTGGGGTAGAGGGAGAGAGGGGAGAGAGGGGAGAGAGGGGAGAGAGGAGAAGATGGAGAAATGAAGTAGATCGAAAACACAATAAGAGTGCGTCGTGTCAAGTGAACCGCGCCGTCAAGCGAGCGAGGGAGCCAGCAATTGTAGAATTAAATATATAGTGAGGCTGAACCCACCTGATTTCCTGCAACTCGCGTAGCGCACGTTGGCGCGCGTCAAACGCCTGCTGCTCGGCCTCGCGCTCGCGGCGCCTCGCCTGTTCGAGAGCGCGATCGGCTGATGCCATCACCTGCTTCCCGCGTGCCTCCGCTTCAGCCAGCGCTTGCCGACGCGTCGCTTCTAGCTCCCCGCGGTGACGCGCTTCGAGCTCTGCGCGGATGGCATCCGACTCGAGTGTGCGAACACGCTCGACGGCGGCCTCGAGGTCCTTCCGCGCGCGCTCATCGCACTCCTGCTGGTACCTGAGTAGGCGCTGCTCCATGTCAGCGAGGGGCTTGCGCCGCTCCTCATCGGCTCGTTTCATGTACTGCTCGTGAACACGGGCGAGCTTGGCCTTCAGGTGGCGAGAAACGACGATATATGTGACAGCGTGGGGCGAATGAGTGAGTGAGTGAGTGAGTGAGTGAGTGAGTGAGTGAGTGAGTGCTTAACCTCAACGGCTTTCACAGCAGGGTGGGAGCGACGAGCAAAGGAAACCACCTACCGCCATCTCCTCTGCAGGCGTCGGCTCGCGCTTGTCAGCAATTGCTAAAGACGTATCATTATTGGCACCACCTCCCAACCTGTTGGAGCCACCAGCACCAGCCCCAACGCCACCGCTGCGAAGAGCGGAACTCGCAGAGCGGAGGGCAGAGACAACGCGTAAGAGAAGCGAGTCAGCGCCAGCACCGTCACCTCCAGCAACAACTACAGTGCTCTCGTTTGCGTTCTCGTCGGCCTCCATCGCTTCGCGGAGGCGGAGTGCGTCCAATACCTCCTCTGGGCTCATGGAAATTTCCTCAGATCCAGACTCGGGAAGAAAAACGGAGAGTGCAAACTCGTAGCCCATCGCCCTCAAATAGTCTGCGATCGCTGCATTCAGCGCTCGGTGCTTGAGCGTGGGCGCGCTCTTTTTCGCCCTCAAAATGTCCATCGTCACTGCTGGTAGCGTCGAGGACGGCAGCTCAGAGGTTGGCGAGCCCCCGCCGCCCCATGCAACACGAGGTGTCACTCCGGCCTGTTTCTGTCGAAGCTTGAGGAGGAACTGCCGCCTTAGCTGAGCGCGCAGCTGGCCAACGGAACCGTCCATCTGAAACGCGCGCAAAAGTTGGCCCTTGAGCTCGTCCACGCTCAGCTGAGCGGGAAGCGCCCCCGTCCTGAGCGTGGTCATCTTTGATGCGAATGGGTCCTCTCCGCAGTTCTTTTGTTTGCTGAGAGTGGGCGCGTTCGGGCGTGCTATCGCTATCTCTGCGAGAGTGGCGAGGGCAACGGCGAGTTTTGAGTTTTAGCAACCGCCATCGCTCGAATATCCGTTACAGAAGGTGAGGACACAGCTGCTTCTCCCGCCCGCGCGCGCGCCCTCCCTCGGTCGGCTGACCAGCGCTGCCCGCACACATGCCACTGTCACTGTTATTCACGCAATTCAAACCCTACAAAGATGGCTTCTGTTGCTACGGACAAGTGGCCAGTGCTGTTCAAAGAAAAGGAGAGTAAGCGCTCGTTCAATGACCCGGTGCACGGACACCTTACGTTACGTGAGGCTCTTGTCCGCGTCGTAGATTCTCCGCCGTTTGCGCGGCTCCGCAAACTCCACCAACTTGGAACAGCTAACTACGTCTTCCCAATGGCTGAGCACTCGAGGCACCCTCATTGCCTTGGTGTCTGCTGGCTAGCCGGTCGCCAGATTGATAACCTCGTCAGCTCTTGGAGGGACGAGCACGGCGGTAGCGACGAAGATTTTCCCGCGACGGAGGAGGAGCTCGTGAGTTCCCGAAGCGAACGAATCCTATGCGACCCGAAAGAGACTCACCAAGCTTGCCACTTGTGCCGGTTGCTTCTCCCCACTCTATGTGCCTGGAACCAGCTCTGTGTTGAGCTGGCTGCTCTCTGCCATGACCTCGGGCACGGCCCTTTCAGTCATATGTGGGATCACGACATCACACCCACGCTTTGCCCGGACCTCGAGAACAAACCGACGCACGAGCACGCTTCGGTCTTCATTTTTCGTGAGATTGTTTGGCCGCGCATCAAAGGTCGAGTGCGTCCTTACCGCCGCCTTAGACGGAGCGGAAGCGGAGGCGATCTCCTCCTTCCTTTCATCTCGGACGACAAGTACCGCGACCTCGTGTGCCAACTCATCGTGGGGTGCAAGAAGGAATATCCACCGTCGTTGCGGGATCATTGGGTTGATCCGGGAGAGAAGTGGTGGCTCTACCACGTCGTGGCGAACAAGCGGTACGAGATTGACGTTGACAAGATGGATTACCTTCTTCGCGATGCCAGGGCACTCGGCATGGGAACCACGCTCAACGCGGAACGGCTGCTGGCCAAGGGGCGACTACGCAAGCTCCGGTCAGAGGCGCGCGGAGGCAAGGACGAGTCGATAGTCATCCCAAAGGACGCTTACGTTATTGCCTATGACGTCAGCGAGGCAAGCGAACTGTACGAGCTGTTTCACGGCCGTTACCTCATGCATCGCCGCGCATACCAGCATCCCACTGTTAACGCGGTAGACATGATGGTTAGAGATGCCATCGTGGCAGGAGCGCCGCTGCTAAGCATCAGGGGAAAGACGGTGGCCGAGATCATGCGCGATTTGCGCGGGCACGTCGCAGAGTACCTTCTCCTCACAGACAGCATCATCGACTCCATAGAAATGTTGAGACCGGAGGACTTCAGCGATGACAAGGAAAAGAGGTCGCAGCTGAGGAAGGCTCAGCGCTTGATTGAGCGGATTAGCTACCGCCACCTATATCGTTGCGTGGGCGAGAGCTTTTGGACCGAAAAGGAGGCGCGCGCGATGCGTGTGCATAAAGGCGGCGAGAGGAAGAAGCCAATGACCGCAGCCCTTCTCGGAGACCGTTTCTGGGAGAGCATTGTTGGCGAGGGTAAAAGCAAGGGACTAGCGGAAGAGACCAGCAGGGAAGAGCTTGAAATCAAGATGCTGAAACTTGACTTTTGCTACAAAGCAAAGGATCCGCTTGACAGTGCCTTTTTTTTCGATAAAACGCGAGAGGACGGAAAGGAATACTGCATTGAGCGCCGTCCCGAGGAGGAACCGC
>JACLAD010010392.1_pt1 | contig 12586 bp, 5 predicted proteins | sample 8027901 | NCBI WGS metagenome assembly JACLAD01 (sample SAMN15725071, study PRJNA655200) | protist metagenome | isolation source: fluorescence activated cell sorting (FACS) single amplified genomes of... | place: Spain: Blaines Bay Microbial Observatory, Mediterranean Sea | collected 2016-07-05
GCAGAGATCGAACCAATGTCGATAGAAATGGAGGAGGGCACGGTGTAGGTGCAACACTTGTAAACGCTGCTAATTCCAGTGACTACAGTGCAGCATCGACAGGAGAAGGTTTTGTGCCCATTCGAGGAGGTAGAGGAAGAGGAAGGGGCAGGGGTGGTCGTGATGGAACATTAATGAGAGATAATGGTGGGAGAAGTGATCTTTATATGACTTCGGTAGAGGTTAAGATGTGCAAATGTGGTGAACCAAAAGTTTTAAGAAAAACACAAAAACCAGGAGTCAATCAGGGCAGAGAGTTCTATACCTGTCCCAAACGACAAGGAGAACAATGCCATAGTTCTTTTGTGTGGGCAGATGGATGATCATCTCGATTGGCGCTGGTGATGCCTGGCTGGGCTATGTAGCTGTAGGCCTAGGCTTTTGATTGAAAGTAGCGCTATTTCTACGTGCTATATTTCTATTCCTATGCTATGCTACCGTCACACCGTCGCTTATGCATCTGGAAGCGAAGTAGGTAGAAGGTAGAGGTGAAAGTGCATAGAAGTACAAGTGGCTTATAGTTCATACTTGTTCTACTTCTAGCTTCTAGTTTCTAGTGCTAGTTTCTACTTCTAATGCTAGTTTCTACTTCTACTTCTAGCTTTTATGTTCTATGTTCTGTTCTATACTCCAAGCTCCAAGTTTTCAACAGCCCTGGCGCTAGGATTGCTCACACACATGTAGAGAGACTTTTTCCTTTTTTGCTATGACAGTGACAGTGAAAGCTGTCGATGCCCACGCGCCCATTCAATTTTACGTATGGTATATAGTATATATCACTTACAAAACTTCCATAAGTAATATTTCCTTCTGGGTCGCAATTAAAGAATGTTTACACAGAGCCTTCAGGTCGCCGCATCCAGGCATGACGAAGTTTGGGCAAACGATCGCTCTATGATAGCTTTGGAATGTTCATTTCTCAAGGCGTCCAGAGATCGACGCTGGATAATTCTGAACAGCGCGGAGAGCGGAGAGAGCTGAAATGGATGCCGCGCATACTTCTGGGGCTTTATCTCCCTATCTTTAACTAGCGTTCAACTTATCTCGAACATTTCTCCCGAGACAAATTTGAATGGAAATGTGAACTTGCCTTTCAACAAATATATCCTTTCGACTGTAAGATTGCAAGCTAGGTAGTAGAAACGTCGCCTTTAAATCGGCCAAGATGGGCGCTTCTGTGCTTGCAGGTCAATCTGCTGTTTTACCCATATGAGGTGAAGTGGCAGTAGCACTAGATACTAGTACTAGTACTAGTATCTAGTACTAGTATCTAGAAGTAGTATCTAAAGTAGTATCTAAAGTAGTATCAGACTCGGCCGACTACGAAGAGGTTTTGGAAGACTTGGGGCGTAACGCGGATTTGTAGGGTTGCAATATGTTGCAATCAGCAATCAGTGCATTTCACAGTTCACAGGATGAAGCTTTAGCTTTACTAAATTTAAATTCAGCGACATCTAAATGGTTTAATTAAAATTATAGTGATGCGCAATAGTATTCACAGAGTCAGCTATAGCCACTTTAAAGAAGTATAAGTAGAAGTAGGTAGCTTATTAGTTAGATGTATTAGTATTAGCTAGAACTAGAAGTACTTGTGAATCAACGCCCACAGAAAGCATCGTTGTCGAAGGTACGTTGGAAGAGGACGGAATGTATGGATATGAAATTAATGAAGAAGCAAATCTAAACGACAACGATACTCTCTGTGGGCGTTGATTCTAGTACTTGCTGTAGACGATATTTGCCTCCTTCGACAGTAATATTATAATTATGTTCTACATTTGATATTTGTTTGCCCCAATCCTCAACCAGAAGTGCTTTCACTTCACTATATGCCAGCTACAGGAACTTCTATATCGTTAATTTATACTTTCATACTTGTAGCATTATTCAACCGTATTTGATGTCACGCTCTTTATACTTCTCCTACAAAGAAGCCTTAGCGTTCTTCACGGCAGAGAGAATTTTCGAATCCTTAGTCGTCTGAAGGAAATAGGTGAAGTCTTTCTGGTATATCTTTCCATCTTTGTTCATATCTACATCTTCAAATTTCATTGAACGGAAGCCTTCCAAGCTGGCGTCAGGGCTTTCTGACTTGACAAATTTATCAAACTCATCTTTCGAGAGAAAGGAGTCCTTGTTCTCATCCATTCCCTCGAACATGGCCTGTTCTAAACTCAAGTTTCCTTGACCGATTTTTGGGATGTCAGAAGATGCCTCTGCGGCTGGGGGTGCCTCTGCGGCTGGGGGTGCCGCTTGCATCAATGTTGCACGAATTGATACCTTTTGAAGTGGACTTGAGGCATAAGCGATTCCAGCGAGCGCCAGAACGAATAACGTAGCAATGATACGTCTGGTGAAAGTTTTTGATGCACTTTCCTTCTCCCCAGTAACAACCTGCTCCCCTCCCATCAATGATTCCTCATCTTTCAATGCCTCTGACATCTCTTTCTACTTGTGTGGAATGTGTAGAAACCAGTCGTGCAGGATGTTGAGGTAGTCATGGGAGGCGAGTAGTACTCGAAACTTTGTTTTACTCATGATATGAAGGATGAGCAGCAGATAAAGAGGTACTTAAAATTCTACTTACCTCCTAGACATTTTATATAGGTATATATATATATACAATATATATCTGCTCTACTAACTACTAGTACTTAAGTACCTACCACTACCTACTACATACTACTTACCTATTTTTTTCGTTCCTCCCTTGCGTCACCATCATCATCATGCTACATTCAGTAGTAGAATCATGATAGAATGATATAAACCAAACAGAATAGGAAGACTAATTCACTCTCTCGTGCCCACGTCCAAAATTGTCTTCTACACATGTGTCAACTACACACGGCAGCTCATTTGCATGATGGATAAAGCTGGTGACATACCATTTCCCACGACCATCCCAAGAGGAGTTGACAAGGATATGATCGAAATCAGCGCGCCTCAAACAGTAAACATATAGATACCACCTTGTTCCAACCAATAAGATAAAGACAATGCAGGCTGGTGAAGTTCCTCAGCCTCTCCAAATTGCTAAACTTTTCCCTTGTTGTTTCTATGGATATGTAATCCTTGTTGCCGCCACCGTGGGTAAGATCGTCTCAGGACCTGGGCAGTCACCTTGTGTGGGTGTTGTTATCGGGGAGATCGTAAATGACTTAAGCCTCTCTCTTACAGTAGTGACAGGATTATATTTCCTTGCCACCACAACATCCGCATTGGCTCTAACTTATATGGGGAAGATAATAGATATTTACGGGGTTCAATTGATGGTGGTGATTATCTCCATTGGATTAGGAGTAGGGTGTATTTCTTTGTCTAAAGTAGGCAATGCAGATTTCGTGTTCCTGGTCATATCGCTGTATTTATCTTTCTTTTTGTTACGATTCTTCGGACAGGGAAGTCTTATGATGGTTAGTAAAACTTGTATAAATTATTGGTTTGTTGATCTGCGGGGAACGATGATGGGCATAGCAGGTGCTTGTGTATCACTGGGAATGAATGGCATTTTTCCCATGTAAGCATAAGCATTTCTATTTCTCTCTAACTTGAATTGTATGATTATTCTTGTCCAAGTTGATTTCGATGAATTTAAAACGTTATTCTTCCACAATTAAAAAAAGCGTATTGAACGATGCATCAGAATCGATTGGATGGAGAGCGCTATATGAACGACTTGGTTGGATGATTCTGTTGTTTATGGCACCTTTTGGGTATACATTCTATCGAAATCAGCCAGAAAATTTTGGGCTTCTACCTGATGGGAAATGTGCGATAGTGGATGCGACCTCTTGCACCATAGCCGACGGCAACGGTGACGGCATAGATGAGAAGCTGGAAGCTGTAGAAAGTAGAGAAGAAGAAAGGCAATTAGAAGAGCCACAATTACAGCAGAGACGACACGGTGTTACTGAGGGAAATGACATCGATGAACAAGACATTTGTGCAAAGGAAGCTTTCAGCACTGTGAAATTTTGGAGTAATTCCATTGGAGTGGCGATCATTGGATTGTCTGGCGCAACTTTTTGGTTCCATTTGAAGCAGATAACCCAAGACTTCTATGGCATTGAAAACTCACATTCACTATTGAATTATCTTTATCCAGTGATTGCTATTAGCAATTTGACGGGAAGATTATTAAGTGGAATCATGATTGACTATTTGCGACCAAAGAAGTTAGAATATCTTGTATTGTGCGTTTGCTTGTTGATGCAGACCCTAACTATGCTTATTGTTCCTACTCTCTCCGTGCATGTGGGTTTTTTGTTTCTCTTTTCCATATTTCAAGGACTTACTGACTCTACAGCTATGAATGTCTCCGCTACTGTCTTTGCGAATTATTTTGGGCGTAAAGAACTGAATGAAATACAGGGGCGTGCGGATGCATTAATTGTTTTTGGTAGTGCGATTGGCCCTTTTCCATATGGTTACATTAGGGATGTTACAGGATCTTACGTGCCTGCATTCTTGGTGGGCAGCATATTTCCTGCATCATTGATGTGCTGGGTATATCTTTCAAATAGATATACTAGAGAAGAGGGGGGAAACGGCAAGTACGCAACACTTTCCAACACAAATCAGGATAATGACGTTGATTATCATGCTGACGTTGAAAATATTGAAGATTGCGAAGGAAGCAAAGTCGATGAACACAATTGTAAATACAATTTTGGTCATCCCCCGAGTGAGGAGGAAGAAGACGAAGGAAAAATTAGGATGGAGATGGAGCTGTCGACTATGAGCAGTAGCTGAGCACAAGTGCGCCAACTATTCAGTACTACTTCTACATACTATTGTCCAATTCATGGAGCAGTAGCTACTGTACATACTTCATATTTATTATATATTTTATTCATTTATTAGTTATCATTATTATTGTAAAGTAGGATGCTTAAGTAGCTAGCTCATTATATTTAAATTAAAATATTAAATAATTGAATTAGGTAATAGTAATAGCTACATAACCGTAAGACAACGAAAGAAACAAATGAATAAAAATCTAACTGAAAATCGCTAAGAGGAAAAAGCCATCCCAAATCCCAACGAGGAAGGTCAACATGTACCTACCTACTGTATTTAAATTTAAATTTAAAATCTAAACAACTTAGTCAGGACTAAGCGATTGAAATACACATATTTTATATTTTTAATTTAATATTTTAATAGTGTAATAGTAATAGTAATAGGTAATAGTAGTATTAATCTAGCTAATAGCTAATAGTAGTATTAAGTATTAATAGTGTAATTGTAATTGTAATAATACTGAGCTACATCTACATCTAGCTACATATTATACATAGCTAGTTAAGCGTCCTACAACTTCATCATTATACCTATTAATTATACTTACTTTCTTTACTTATTTTCATCATTATTATATTAATATTTAATATTCAATATCATGTTTAATAGTAATAAGTAGTAATAAGTAATGTAATAATGTCGACTGTAACTGTAGGTAGTGAAACAATGAAACTGGTATTGATGGAAGTGATAAAATCGTCTATAGCTATAGAGCAGAAGATGTAACGGTAACAAATTAGAAGTATGATGTAAGTATGGTGGTATATGTACCAGTACCAGTACCAGTAGCCGATTTGAAAGCTGCATTCAAATATTTTTCACTTGGTAACAATGTAACCCTGTACCCTAGAGTAGTTATCGAATATCAATTACGAATTACTACTACTATTCCTACTCGCTATCCCTCCTTGAAATTCAGATGTTGAAATCTTGCTGAGTGACTCATGTGACTTGGAAGTAACAGTAAAGATACGTCATCATAGAGAAGAGTAATATAAGTCAATACGAATAGACGTAACCAATCCATAAAAGAAAAACCAGACTCTGATGTCCTTCCCCTTCTTGACTGAATTGTGACATCAGTAATTGTGCCAAAATCTCCTTTATGGGATAGATTCAGCATAAGGGTACCAATGTAGAGCATCAAAGCAGTACACGATGTGACAGTTAGAAAGAAAGAGGTATCAGTCGGATATCGATGATTCGTACGATAGCAATTGGTGAATATAGACGAGTATATGACTGGACCAAGTACGTCGGCAAGATTTGTGATAGCAATGAGTATCGTTGAAGGAGATTTAAATGATGGATCTAAAGCAACCTGAAATATGACTGTACTGGTATGTCTACAAAATCTGGAAAAGCATACAATTACGGCGCTGAGAATTACTGGCAGCAGAGCAGAAAGTGGAGCGAACGAAATGGAATGAGAACGAATTTCGAGACTTTTGGAAGAAGTTTTCTGCCAATCATGATGAGACAGGTGAGGTAATAAAACACATGCAATCATGATTGCACCTGCACCGATTCTCATTGCCCTTAGTGGAGAAGCTTTCAACACGAAGGCCAATCTTTGTCTGAAAAAAATGTTGATATGAAATAGCATCAACGCTACCGCAGAAATACTCATGCCGCATTCAAAAGTAGTGTAACCTAAGCCACCTTTGCTTTCTGGTGTCATGAACCACACGGGCAGCATACATAACATTCCAGACTGTGATGTGCATGTGAGGAAGAGAGCACCAGTGACAAGTAAAAACATATGCGCCGATATTTTTGTTTGGTTTTTCTCTTGTGATGATGATGAGTGCTGCGATGACACTTCATCGGGGCTTGTGATTGAAGTATCGCCATACGCGTTTATTGCGCTATCTAATCCAAGTAAGTTGGTATCTTTAATTCCTTTTAAGTCAACTTTTCCTTCTTTTCCCGCTGCTCCCTGCGCTGCGACATGAGCGGCTTGAATTGCCAACACCATCATATGCTCCTCTAACTCCTCTTTCGTCATTTCACCCCTTCTTGCATCTTCTTCTGTTGTCCCCAATGAAATAAGTGCACTTTCTTCGCCGTCTTGACTTTCTAAGCACCATGTAGATGACTCCGGATCATATACAAATTTGTTTTCATCTCCAAGATGTGCCTCCGGCTCTGTCTGGAAGGGAGCTGATATCCAATTAGAAAATGAAGATGAGGAGGCAGCTGTTTTCTTACTAGCATTGCTAACATCTAATTCCGATAAGGCGGAGTGTGTAGAGTTAGTGGGAAGTCCATTCATCATCGTATCTTGATAATCCTTCCAACTCTCTGCTATGCTCATAAACTCCATATGTTCAACCGACTTCCCCAAAGCCACACTTGTTCCACCATATGCCCTAGGTCGCTGATCGGGTGCAATGATATTGTCCAATCCTTTAGTATCGTTCAAAATAACTATTTTGTTTCTAACGGTTTCAGACAATACTCGGGAAATCATACTCCATACTGACCAAAACCATGTAGGAGCATTAACAATAACCAGACGAGTGACCCTAGCAGGATAATGGGCGTCGACTATATCTGAGGATTGTTTTATAAAGGATATGACATCGCTAGTGATATCAGCTACTCTGATCCCCGCTACATCTAATACTGTCATGATCTTTACTTGCGGTTCCTCATTTATATACATTTTATTCAACTCGTCCTTCGACACGCATGACTCCATCTTCGGATCAAATTGCTCGTTGACTCTTTCTCTATGAAATCTGTGAAATATGTATTCATTTCGAAGTACAAAATGCCAAACTAATTTTTCAGGGCCTATATTTGCTGCAACAAGTTGCTTGGGTTTCGCTTGTCCTAAAAGTTCATAAACTACATGACTTCCATCAAATGCCACACCATGTATTGCATGTGGGTACAGATCAAGAATTTCAAGAAAATGATCTTGGGGACACCTAAAAATGTCATCAACATTATTATACTTTCTCCATTCCAGTGTTTTATTGTATGAAGAACATGCTTTATTTACGTCTCCCTTGAAGAGCTCAATAAAGCTTCTCGGCGGCAATTCCACAAGCTCCAACTTGGAAGACGAAGAGGGCGTAAAATTTTTGCGCCTTTTAGTATTATTCATATTGCTAGATGAAGACCTATCACCGGCACTATTTCCAATAGATCTGCCTACTAAAATACCTTTTGCTTGTAATTTAGCGTAGTAAAACAATCCTAGTACAGCACCACATGCGAACAATAACAGGAGGTACGGCCCTAATATCGGATACCTACTACTAGCGTTATCACTATATAAGTACCCTGAGAAAAGTGCAGTGAAAATAAGCACAAGAGCATTCAAACGATCATATGCATCTGAATCCATTTCAAATTGTGATGCCGGTGATGTAGTATCAGGAAGAAGTGATGGTGCTCTTGTTGACTTGATGCAAATGAGTCCATATATTCGCCCACTGACATTACCAATTAAAAGAAATATAACTACCAGTATAGTATATCTATTTACAATCAACATGAGTGTGTACAATGCCATGACAATATAAACTTGATTACTAACGAATGGAACTAGAAGCACCAGATTAAAACTTGAATGTTTTTGATAAAATAAATCATAGTTCGATCCGATGATTCTGCCTAGTGTTAGAGCTGTTTAACATATACGCCATCAATCGATAGACCATCCAAGCAAAAGGAGAAAGAAAGAGATTACAAATGATCCAGACGACAGATGAAGGTAAAGAAAAGGCGAGTGAAACAAAATACATACCACTGTAAAGCAAGCCATATAGAGAGTGCAGTTTCCCTTGGTCGGGAACACACAAGGAAACGAAATGAACACCCCATGGTAGGAACAAAAATCGAATGAACGGGTCTATTGCTCCAAAGAGGTAGATAGCCAGAGCCTGGTACGTGCTTGATCTTCCTATCTTTGACATCTCACTAGAAGTTTGTCGTTGTTTTCACTGCGAAGAAATCCTGGGTTTACGGAGACACAAAGCCAGAAATGATTTAAAGAAGAATCCACAAGTTCCCCAATCACCAAAGTGGGGAGCAAAAAGAGAGTTGTAGAAAGTAAGGAGGGAAGTGATCGACTCAACAACCCATCACGTTATGATTGCTCTTTCCTTCTTCGTCAATCCGTGCATGCACCTGCTGCTTATTATTTCAGAATATTTGTACCGTCTACTACTCTGTCTACTGTCTACCTCTCTCTCACTACTCTGCTGATGAGCTGTGCTGCCTGGACACTCTTCACAACCAATTAATCCTTATCATCCCCGCAGCGAAAAAAATGGGACCCCAGCAGCAGAGAGGCTCGTCGACATGCTACCTTATCTAATAAAACTACGAATTATGAAAGTTAAAAGCTTCTTTGGATATTGGCTGCTCTGCTGCTGCCAGCAGCAGCAGAGCAGCCAATATCCAAAAAGCGGTACTATTGTAAGCTTTTTTGGATTGGCTGCTGTTGGCTCTGTGTCGAACAAAATGCTAAACGTAGAGGCAAGTACGAAGTACCTACCAACTACTAGCTATAATGCTACACAACAAATCATCATCTTCCACTCTTCCACTCTGCAAGTTAACTTGAGTTGAGTGCTATTAATAGGGGTAAGTACCTACTTGAACGCTTGACATCTACACGCACCGCTTTACCTACAAGAATACAATGAAGTATGTACTGGAATGTTACATAGTAATCTAGAGGTAAGTATCTTTCAATCGCACACCCTTGTTAACCGACGTGAAGGGAAAACTGAGTAGTGGGCCAAAACCTTGAACCTTTATGCGCCGCATCATAGCGCTGCTCATTATGCTCTGCTGCACTCTTCTAAAGATTGTGAAATCTACGAAACCTGCAGCTTCTGTAAGCGTAGCGACTGCTGCTAACTTGAACGCTGCCCAATCTACTGCTGTTTTCTCTGCACTGAATCTACCAGTATTGTGCAAAGCGGGTCCTGGATCGGGGAAGACGAAAGTGTTAACTCATCGCATCGAGCATCTCATTAAAGACCACGATGTGAATCCTGCTTCTATCCTTGCTTTAACCTTTACAAATAAGGCTGGAAATGAGATGAAGTCAAGATTAAATACATTGTTAGGGCCAGAAATCACAGGAAAACTCTTCGTGGGAACTTTCCATGGATTTTCCTCTCGACTGCTACGAACTCTCGGTTCACCATATGTTGGCACACTGGCTAATGTAGATGATAACTTTTCAATTTACGATCAAGGGGATTCAATGAGAATCATCAAGTCATTCCTGAAAGGTAAAGAGGTTGATAATTTGAAACCTTTAATTTTATTGACCTATATAAACAAATTAAGGGAAGCTGAAGTTATGAAAAATAGCAGAGCAGCGGCTGAAGGAGAATACTCAAAGCTATTTAATATGTATAATGACGATATAAAAAAAGCGAAATCAATTCTACCTGAGTATGAAGAGGCACTACGCACGAGTAATGCAATAGATTTTGAAGGTCTATTGTTAAATGCTTACAGACTGCTAAAAGAAGAAGAAGAGCCCAGAGAACTTGCTCTACAAAGATGGCGTCATATCCTAGTTGATGAGTACCAAGACACAAATATTCTTCAATATGAAATGGTGAGAATATTGGCACCTGCACACAGCTTGCCTAGTATTCGGGATGAATTGAATGTAAATGACAGTGAGAAAGATACCCATGATAAGCGATCTTTGTTCGTTGTGGGAGATAAGAATCAGGCCATATACAGTTGGAGGGGCGCTAGACCAAGTAATATGGACACTCTTCAGCGTGATTATTCAAATCTAAACACTTACGGTCTTTTAGAGAATTATAGATGTACATTTCCTATAACCGCTGTGGCTAATGCAATTTTAGGTTCCAAAGGAACAGACCCAATGAACCAGAATAGGAAGGCTGATCCTGTGCGACTAGTGAAGTGTTTCAATGGTCAAGACCAGGCACAGTTTATTGGTGAGGTTCTAGGAACCTTACGGACGCAAGGTAGATCTATTGGAATAATGTATAGAAGGAATGCTGAATCTCGGGTACTAGAAGAGGAAATGATTGGGAGGGGCATATCCTACAAGCTGTTGGGTGGTAGAAAATTTTACGATAGACGGGAGATTAGAGATTTTATTTGTTTTCTTCGGCTGCTAGCCAATCCGGATGATAAGGAAGCGCTGTTGAGGGTTATGGGGGATCCTGCTAAAGGCATAGGAGATAAGACTCGACAGGATTTTTTTACTGCTATCGAAAATAAGCGTGCTTCGTTTTCATCGATGTCAACTCCAAGTCTCCTAGCACAGTTATTAGCTTTCTCAAAGTCCAGCGTTTCGCAAGAGGAAGGTAATGACGATACTCTCATAGATACGTCAACATTTACAGCAAGTCAGCAAAAGATGCTGTCTTCATTTTCACAAAAAGTGTTGAGACTACAAAAAATTGCATACGAGAGCGATTTACCGACACTAGTAGACGCCATTCGGGAGTTATTTCTTGATGATGAGTATTTGACGAAGATCTCGAGACATAGTAGCGAGGAAGATGATAAGCGAGATAATATTTTAGAGTTGATGGAGAATACGATAGCTTATGCGTGGCCGAAGAGTAATGATGATAGCGATAGTAGTAGTAGCAGTAGCAGCGATGAAGGCAGCTTCATTTCTCGTGAAGGTGCAATCCCTTCTGGAAGTTTAAGAAAATTTTTGGAGAAGTCGTCTCTAATGACTGAAGCGTATGATGATGATGATTTAGACGATATGCAAAGAAAACAGGATGGACAACCAATTGAGAACTCAGTATATTTGTTGACTATACATGCGTCTAAGGGTTTGGAATTTGATACAGTTTTTGTTACGGGTTTTGAAGAAAATTCGATTCCACTTATCCGAAGCTACGAAAAGAGTGATCATTATTCGTATTCTCATGACAATAAATGGAGTAATGAGATGTTAGAAGAAAGAAGACTGGCATTTGTAGCTGTCACGCGAGCTCAGAAGTTGTTATTTTTATTAAGTAGAAAGAAAGCTTTCAGTTACTCCAAAGAAGGTCTTGGTTCCACTGATACGCGTATCTCGAGATTCCTCACCCCAGTAATTGCATTAGCCAAAGCAAATAGTGGTGGTCCTAAAAGCACACGTAGCAATAGTCTTATTCAAACAGTTAGCACTGCAGCTTTCAAAAAATCGTTCAGCAAGAAATCTAGAGGTTAAAGTTGTTGCAGTTGAAGATTACTAATACTACTACTACTACTACTACTACTGTTGGATTTTAAATGGTTGGAATGCAAAATGAAGAGAAGTCTTCAAGGATAGGAGAAGCCATGCCACCCCTCAATCTCTTGAACCTACTTGTAGATCTGTAAGTATCGTAGATTTAGTCGTGTTATACAGTGGCAACAAGGATTGTGAGGTATCGTGCTCGATCCCTCGCCTCCTTGATGGGTAACTACTTCTACCACTACCTACTCTTTCGTAGAAGTAGAAGCATAAGTAGACTACTGCTGCTATCTTCTAGAAGTATTTGGAAGTAATATCACACTTCTCTTCTATCTTCTATACATCTTTTTATGCTGCTGCTGATTATGATTATGATTATAGCTTGTCATGAGTTCAATCGTTCAATCCAACAACAATTCAGTAGGTACTAGGTACTTCTAGGTAGTTTCTAGCTTCTAGGCTTCTAGCTTCTAGTTCTAGTTCTAGTTCTAGTTCTAGCTCTAGTTCTAGACTAGCTTCTCTAGCTTCTACATAGTTCTAGCT
>JACLAD010010393.1_pt1 | contig 12585 bp, 7 predicted proteins | sample 8027901 | NCBI WGS metagenome assembly JACLAD01 (sample SAMN15725071, study PRJNA655200) | protist metagenome | isolation source: fluorescence activated cell sorting (FACS) single amplified genomes of... | place: Spain: Blaines Bay Microbial Observatory, Mediterranean Sea | collected 2016-07-05
GCGTACGGAACGGAGGAAGATTCCAATGTTTTGGGAAAATAGCGCTGCTCACAAGGGCCAGGGTGTAAAGGCCTTAAAGAGAAGTATGTCTATCATTAAGATGGCGCCTGACATTCCTGCTGATCAATGGGATCATAGTGAAGAGAAGAGGTATGGAATTGGTACTGTGAGAACCCCAGAATTATTTTACAAGCTTTTCTTGATCGACACAACACACAGAAAGGCTACCCAATTATGTCCTTTTGTCAAGTCTGGAAAGATGCATAATCACTTCCAACCGTATGTGCAAACGAAGGAGAAAAAGGGAGTGGACTACAGCAAGTTGGAACACTTCGATACTTTGGGAGTCATCGAAAATCACTTTGCTGCACAGAGACCCTTTGGTGAAGACATGATTAGGAACGCACTGAAGAGTAAGAATAGAAGAGAGATGGATGAGGCTGTGAAAAATGCACTAAGAATAGGCATCGATAGGACTAATCCTGAATTGTTCCAGAAAGGCAAAGCATTCTTGGACAATAACTAGACTAACAGTAACAGAGGGTAGAAGGTAGAAGTACTTCAAGTAGAACTGGTCTACATTTATATATGAATATATACGTACATATATATGTAATATGTAATGTGTATCACTAATACTAACTACTGACTAAAGTAGAAGTAGAAAGTAGAAGTAGTCTAGAGTCTAGAGGTAGAAGTAGTAGTAGTAGTAGTAGTAGACTAGATAGTGTGATATATTGAGCACTCCTAAGCACGGTACAATGTATTCGTAGTTTTGTTATGTATTCGTAGTTTTGTTAGATACTTAGTACTATTTTTGTTGGACAAGTATTCTAGGTGAATGTTGGGCAAAAGGGCAGCTTAGGAGGGGGCGGTATAGGTATGAAGTGTAACAATAACAAACTGGTGAAGAGGTGCTTGAGGTATGAGCACCGGAGGAAGAACCAAGAACAGCATATATATTAATATTATATATTATATAGATATAGTCTATGTGTGATGCATGATGTGGCTGCGTGTGGTGTGTTTTGTGGTTACAGTAGATACTGATACCAGTTGAACTTAAGCATTAATTCTGTCAATCGTTTCTTTGTTTATTTGTTACTCTAGTATACTTAGATACCCAAGTGCGCATCAGGCGTAGCTACTCGGTTAGTTGCCCAATTCGTTACAGTTTAGGCGCTAACCCGGATTAGAGCACAATAGTAATATAGTAATAGTTAATAGTTAATAGTTAATAGTAATAGTAATGTAATAGTGGCGTTACTACTATCATCAAAATTATTCAATTTAAATAACTATTTCTATCTCTTTTATAAACACTTTTAAAGCATTTAGAATCTTCAAATATTGGATATCACTTTTTGAATGCCTTCAACGATTGCAAATTTTGCCTCATCGTTCAGGAGAGCAGAAGATGCGTATCCTCAAAAGATAGGCACCAAACATTTATTTGTCTGTGTGTAGTGGCCCATAAACATTGTTTTTTCGATGAATCTAGAAATATCGCTATTGGTTCTATGTATTAGGCGCATGCATAATTGACACCGTCAGTAAAGCTGTAGAATATTTAGGCAGCGTGAGACCTTACATCATAGCGAGAGCACCGATAGCTACTGTCGCAGGTAGTAAAACACATGGGATTTTGTGGGCTGGTTTTGTTTTGAACATCAATTCAGCAGAAATTGGGCCCAATACAGTAGCTCCTACTGTGGCGATCATTCCGTTCATAAATTGCTTATCAGCATCGACGCTGGAGTTGACATAGTTAAATAGAGCTAGGTAGAATCCCATAAATCTCATCAAAAACTCACTCATTTTGGTATATTGTTCATCAAAATTCATTTCAAAAAACATCTTTGGAATTAGGAACATTTGGGCAGCAAATCCATATCCGAGAAACTTGTTCACAGTGTTAAAAGTTTCTTTGGAGACAATTCCACCTCCTCTGATATCTAATGCCTTTGTGGGAAGTTTCTTTTGGCTGACAAGAGGTGATGTCTGAGTATATATTGAGATAGGGAGAGATTCACATTAGAAGGGAGGACTCATTGAGATATCTTGCATTGTGTTTCTTATTATTTCTTGCTGAACTTTACCTTCAAGTTATTAGCGGATCCGAAAACGAACAGGGAAATGACAGCGATGAAAATAAATTTGAGTTGCATTTGACGTGTATGTGTGAGAGGGCAGGAGATTCTTTTACTTAATATACCGTGATTGGTCTATTTTTATGACAACTACTACCTCTGCACCGATTTTTCAAAGCCAACTGCAAAATGCAAACTTCAACTGCAAATTCAAGAAATGATTTGACTGTATGAAAATAAGAGAAGTATTTTTCCTAGTATACCATATAGCACTTACTTACTTACTTACCTCAGCACACACAGCAGCAGCAGAGAGAGAGAGGCAGCAGCAGCAGCAGCAGTCATCGCCCAGCAGTTCCAGCAATAATTTTTAGGTACTAGTACCTATAATAAGTGGTAGGTAAATTTTAATAGGTAAATAATGGAAAAGCACCTCCTCCGCCGCTGCTGCGGTACCTACCTACCCATTTTTTTGGTCTTTTTTTGGATTTTCTTGTAAAAAGTAGGAACACATTTTACCTGGCTTATTCCTATTTTTGATAGATACTCCAATAAGTGATTAGCTACCACTACTTTGCCGTGTTGAACGTGCTACGACTGATTACGATTACCGGCCTACTGACCACTGCTGAGTCAATGCTAAGCTGTTATCTCCTTATCATGTACACAATCTATTATCATTATCATTCATTGTTATTAAGAAGAAGGAAGAATACAATTTTGGGGATAGATAGGGTAGTAGTAATAATAATAATAGATTAATAATATATAATAATGATATAATAAGCTAGCTACTTAAGCATCCTACAATACATTGATAATAGTCTGTATCAAGTGATTTTTTTGTCTGATTTGACATTTTCGTCAGCTATGAGTATCATTTTAACAAATACTCATATTATACCTAATGAGCTAGCTACTAAAGCGTCCTACAACTTCATTTTAACAAATTATATATCTAAGATTTAAGTATATATTAACATCATTATCGTTGAAAAATTAAGTATGATATATGTATGTATATGGAAGGTACAGTTACAGTTACAGTTGCGATGCCTAGTCTAGCGCTGCTACTAGCTACTAGGTACAAGTGCTACTACTACTACTACTACTACTTAGACTACTAATAACGATACTGAGCTAGCTACTTAAGCGTCCTACAACTAACTACTACTACTACTACTACTACTACTTACTAGAAGTAGAAGTAGAAGCGCTACTTCTAGCTAGCTACTACTAGCTACTAGACTACTACTACTACTTCTAGCGCTAGTACTTAGTACTAGAGTACTAGATAGTGCTAGTGAAGTTGTAGGACGCTTAACTAGCTAGCTCAAAAATTATAAAATTATACTAGTACTAGTACCTAGTACTAACTAGCGCTAGTGCGCTCGATATCGTACCTATACCTATACCTACCTAGGTATATACCTATAGCGTCGTATAGCCTTTACTAGAAAGAGATAAGGTGGCGATAGCGATGGGAGTAAGCGCGTCTTCTGCTTCTACTTCTACCTTCTACATCTTAGGAATAGGAAATATATTGCAGGACCAGGCGTAAGAATACTACCATAATCCACTACATCTACTAGCTACTAGTAGCGCCGATGGGTATAGCTGTAACTAGAGAACTTTCAAGTGAGTTCATGTAGCCGCAAGAGCGATGGTTGCATTATTCTCTGCAGTTGCTGAAGTTCCTATTGCCACATCATTCTTCAATTTATCCATTGTAGCCTTTATTCCATTTCTTACATCCCTGTAAGTGACAGCAAGTTCAAATTGCAACTTGGCGCTAGCATCAAGCATCATTTCATCAGCCCTATCATGGAGCTTAGACAACTCAACATACGTGACGTCGTCTTCGTCATATGAAAATGCCATAACAGCGTCGTCGCTGGGAGAGTTAGAATATGCGCTGCTTCCGCCCTGTAATCTCCTGGTAATCACATTCATATCAAAGGAATTCGTATTCGTTCCGCCGTTGCCCTTTTTAGCGTTCATTTCAACAATTTCTAACAAGGCATCTTCTGTTGTAGTGCTGTACACGCTTTTTGGAACAATGTTCTGAGCCACATTGTGTTCCAGCTGAATTGTTCTTCTTCTATCAGTCTCTTTGATTGCTCTGGACATACTTCCTGTAATACGGTCTGCGTACAAAATAGCGCGACCATTGACGTTCCTTGAAGCTCGTCCAATGGTTTGAATCAAGGCAGTATCTGAACGTAAAAATCCCTCTTTATCGGCATCCATAATCGCTACTAACGTAACTTCCGGTAAGTTAAGGCCTTCTCGCAGTAAATTCACACCAATGAGAATGTCAATCTCTCCTCTTCGAAGTGATCTAATGATCTCTAATCGCTGCATTGGCTTGACATCTGAATGAAGGTAGGATGATTGGTAGCCCTTGTCCTGTAAAAAAAGAGAAAAATCTTCGCTCATTCGCTTCGTATAACATGTAACAAGCACCCGCTCCCTCCGTGCAACAATTTTATTAATTTCATTCAAAAGATCCTCCACCTGATTAGTTGAGGGACGAACCTCAACTATCGGGTCCACTATACCCGTTGGACGGATGATAACCTCAGCGTCCCACCATGGAGTGTCGCCAAATGTGCCTTCATTGCTATATGACGCTATTTTCTTCTTCTGGGTATGCAAATCTAAAATATCATCGTCTTGGTTGTCGTCATCCAAATATGAGACATTCTGACTCTTTGTAGCGTCGATTTTGCTGCTACTAGGAGAAATTTGCATGGCTTTTTCGCCTATATAACTGATGGGATCATCGGCGACGTATTCCTTGATATTGAACACAGACTGTTGACTAGAGATAGCCTCAAATTTACCAGGAGTTGCAGATGTAAATAAAACTTGATCAACTAGACCCCAGAATTCTTCGGCCTTGAGCGGTCTATTATCGATAGCAGAAGGCAATCGAAATCCATGCTTCACAAGATTAACTTTTCTCGAGTGATCCCCAAAGAACATTCCTTTAACCATGGGAATGGTGACGTGAGATTCGTCCACAACGAGCAGCCAATCCTTTCCAAAAAAGTTCAGAAGACAATCGCTCGGAGCGCCAGCTTCTCTACCGGCAATGTGTCGAGAATAATTTTCGATGCCTTTACATGTACCAATTGCGCGAAGCATTATCAGATCAGCTTCCGTGCGCTGACGTAGTCGTTCAGCCTCAAGGGTATGTCCAGATTTAATCAAAACTTCATACCTTTCTTCCAATTCATCTTCTATGCGCTGCCATACCTCTTCCCTGTCGCTGCTATCCACCACATGGTGGGACGCGGGATAAATCGTGATGTAATCTATACTCACAGGACCCTGTATTTCGGAGAAGTCTGCCATATAGCCAACAGAAACTGTCTTGACAACATTTTCAACTACTGGTACACTCTCGTCGATTACGTCATTAAGAGCAGGATCCACTCCTGCACTCTTTAATCGTTGAAGGATAGAAGTCTTTGAGTAGTCTATCTCCCTGTCGGTGCGAATGATTTTAGAGACACTTGAAGCCCCTGTCGATGGGTCTATATGAAATACAGCATTTACAGTGAATTCATCAGTAGATGGACCAATCAAAATTGACTTTAGCTTACCATTCTCCAATACTCTTTGGAAGAATCCGCGTGAAACCTCATTTGAAGATGACGACTCAGTGGGATCGATGGCTTCGTAAGATAGCGACAACAATTTTGCTTCCAAGTCGTTGATACGCATTTCAGCCCCTACTTCTAATCGAATAGCCTCCTTGGCATAGTGAGCAGGCATTCCTAAACCATATATGCAACTAATGGAACTCACTACTACACAATCTTTCCTTTCAATCAATGATTTTGTAGCAGAATGCCTCATTCGGTCAATGTCCTGGTTTATCTGTGTTACCTTCTCTATATACGTATCGCTGGCTGATTTGTATGACTCAGGAAGATAAAAGTCGTAGAAAGATACAAAATATTCAACAGCATTATTTGGAAGGAATTCCTTGAGCTCATTATATAGTTGAGCCGCCAAAACCTTGTTCGGAACCAGTATTAAGGTCGGCTTCTGCACTCTTGCTATCGTACTAGCAGCCATAAAGGTTTTGCCAGTTCCCGTGGCGCCCATTAATGTTTGATACTTACGCTTGTTTTTGAAGTTTTCCCATATAGTATTAACCGCTATTTCTTGTTCGTTTGATGCAGGAAATGGAGAGCGAAGACTGAAGTTTGAGGAGACAGACCTGTCAGCGGCACCAAGATTTACCTCATGAGCTGCATTGAGAGGATCTATTCGCGTAGCGTCCATACTAGTATTCTTTGAAATCGAATTGAAATTTGAAAAAAGGCTGCGTGGAGTGTACAAGTCAATATTCTGTGATCTAAGTTCCATGATCGCCCTCATTTGGACGTTGTCGTGTGCAGTCAAGCAAAGGATTCTACGTGTATTCTCTTTCAACTCAAGCTCCTTAGCAATCTCACAAACCACTATAGCGTCTGCAAAAGTTATTGAGTTCTTCTTGTTCACCTCGATATAGCCTATAGATCTATCTTCTTTGGCGGGGAAGAATATGCGAAAAGCTCGTCTGCGTTTCGCGACTTTCGAATCAGTATACAACCATTCCCTTGAACTCCACTCATCGTTAAAACTGCTGCTACTTCCATTACGAGATCCAAGAAGTATTTCTCTTGCAATGTGAATTGTAGAGTGATCCTTGTTCTCACGAGCATGGGTACCAGTAGTATCTTGTGTACCCCATCTTCTGCTTAGTTTGTTGATCTGTGGTCGCCGCTGCCAGGGAATGCACCTCAAGAAGTGGAGAAAAGTATGGTATGGGGCAATGAACATGAAAAGTACTAGCGCATGGGGACATAGATACATTCACGTGACGTGGCTCCGTAGTATCTATACTTGTGACAGCAGATGATGACTCATTCTCACATCTGCTGCTGTACCTCCTACCTGCTGTGGCTGCTGCTGTGATTGAATATTTGCAATTACCTAGGTACCTAGGGTATTTACCTACATACAGTAATTACTGCACTGCTGTGCTTACCTCCTCTGCTCTGCTACATCTACATGGATCTATGATGGTACGTAGGTTCGGGATTTTAAAAGATGCTGCTGCTGCTGCTGCTGCTGCTGCTGCTGCTGCTGCTCTGCTGCTGCCACTGGCTGTTAGTTGGATGATCACTGGATAATAGGTATGATGCATGATGAGTACACAACATGCATATTTCGGTATCCATTACCGACCAACAAGGTAGCAGCCAGCAGCAGAGCAGTGCAGATCTACCCTGTTCACATTCCTAACCGTAGAGCAACTAGGTCTAGAAATACCATCTTCTTAGAGTATTCTTCTCTTGCTCTTATCTCTATCTTCATATCATCACAATGAGGGTGTTAGTTTTCGTCTGGGCTTTGTTTGCATTTCTTGTTAGGATTGATGGATTCACAATACAATCTCCCCTCATGCCCCTTATCAAGGTAGTGGACAGCGTGGGAGCGAAGAATGTGTTAGTTGGGAGTTTTCTAACCACAACAGGAGACATCATTTCACAAAACATTGAAATGAGATGTTCGAAAGGTAGTGTAGATGAGAAAAAGTATTCACCTACACGCTCACTCCAATGGGCCGTGTTTGGTTTGTTTGTGAACGGAATGGTATGAGATTCTTCACCATTCAATCCTCCTACTTTCTTTATTTTCTAAGAATGATCTGATATGCTCTGCATTGTTTCTACTCACATTGATGGCTTAAGTTTCTCAATTGGTGGTTCAAGTTCCTGGCGCAGTTGGTACCTTTGCGTAAGGGGAATATCGTGGATGTACTTATGAAAGTAACTGTGAACCAAATTTTTCTAGCACCAGGGCTTAATGCAATCATCTTTTTGTATTCCATTCTAACTGCCAAGGATTCATTGAGTCTTTCAGAGAAACTAGAGAAATTTTTCAACAAATGTAGAAAGGATTTGCCGAGCACAATGAGGCGAAGCACCATGTAATATTATTCATCCATGTATATACCAACATGTTTTTAAATGTATTGTCATCTGTTATCATGACTGATAAATATAATCTACTACTTTCGTTCACCAGGTTCTGGGGGAGTGTGCAGATTTGCAATTTCTCATTTTGCCCTCTTGAGCATCATGCATTGGTCACTAATATTGCGTCTATATTCTGGGGTACCTATGTAAATCTCGTGAGCTATCGCAAGATTTCCTAAGTTCTTGTAGACGAATCGCAAGGCTAGAAGTACACGACCAAAGGCGTAAGGTGCTGTGATATGATGTGTTAGGAATAGTGTTAGTGTTAGGAAGCAATGAACTAGTTTATTACTTCAAGCTTCAAGCTTCAAATATGGAGTAGAAGTAGAAGTACGTACTTACATAGGTACAGTAGACACTGTTTGGGTACTAATATTATAATTCATGGTAGGTAAAAGAGTAATATAAAATAATGTTAGAATTAAATATTATTATATATACATGTCATGCGATATGCGATACATTAGATTTTGTATTTGTAGCTAGGTACATGTACATGCTACAGCCATGCTTGAAGAATACAGAATACACGCTACGTATATTGCTAGTTGATAGTGCTAGAGCGTTAACGTCAAGGCCGCCCTACTGGCCGCCACTTAATCGGGACTAAGCGATTGAAATACATGTTGGCCTTCCTCGTCGCGGTTATAAGCTATAAGTATAAGCTTCTTCTTTGTACCAATCTTCGCTCAGCTCGATTTTGATCACCTGGGAAATGACACCGATGAAAATGGATGGATCTTCGCATTGAATCGAGGCAGAAGCGCGCCTCTGCTGTTCATTGGAAATGTTAATCAAATTAAGATTCAGTATGAATTGAACTAGCTACTGAAAGCAATACTAATATTGTAGTAGATAACTAAGTAATGGAGTAATAATAAGTAATATGTAATAATATGACAAGTAATAGATACTTTAATACTACTATAACTACCTCTATGAACATAGATGATAATGACGATTATTATAATGATAAGTAACTTTAAGTCAAAGTTTCGTTCCCTATCGAACGAGGAGGAATGACCCTAGAAATGTCGATTTTATTCATGCATCTGCGTTTATTTCTTCTATGGCGGCTACTATCTCTGATCAAGCAAAGATTTTCCCTGCGTGGGCTCAAATCGACGGTCGCGGTCAAGTTCTTGGCGTCGATCATATTGTAGGTAAGTACTTCCCTGGTTGGTACCTACTGTACCTATATCATACACATGTGGTGGATGAGTGAAACTGCTGATAGGCAGCAGGTACCATTACCACCACCATCCATCATAATGATGTTATAGGTAATAATCTTCTATTTTTTGGTGTACGGTACCTATATATAATGGACGACCTTGAGGTACTTCTATTGTTGAACCTGGACCGTCGCTGGAGTTGGTAGAAGAAGGTGACACAAAGGTGACACAAAATATATAGTTAGCTGACTGAAATGCAGTATCGGCCGCTATATGTGCTGTTATTCTGCATTTTATTGCTACATGGAACAACTAACCATGCTCTCAAAGTGAGCAACCTGAAAAAGATTGCCTGCAGATCGTTTTGCGCCGTCTCATGGTTCGCAATCATGCCGCCGGACACTGCAACTGCAAAACTGAATGAGGAGGGTGTGATTCGCTTCAGAAATGCAAAGGCAGAATTAGATGATTTAGATATGAATTGGGATAAGGTTATAGGCCGTAGTGAGGCCAATCCTATGGGTCTTGGGGATAATGTAAGAAGAAAACTTGGAACAGTGTATACACCACCAAAGTGTGACTTAGCACTTTGCTCATTTGAATCATTTACAAAGTCTTTCTTGAAGGAAAATTTTGAAGATATAGATGTGGATACATACGAAGATTTTGCTTCTTCAGTTAATAATGCTCTAGGACAGGCTGAATTTCTCGCATACAGTGCAAATTTCAATGAATTCAGCTCAGCCAAACCAGCAGGTAAATTGGCATACATATGAGCTCAAATATCTTCTCATCATGTTTCCAATTCCTTCTCTACATCTTTTTTACACAGATTATGTTGAAAAGTCACACGAACAGATCAAAAAAGCGAGAAAATCTATGGGTGATTTCGTCACGTATCTGCAGGACAACAATTTACAGTGACATTCTTGACAGCGCCTGAAGCACTTATTCAGAATACTCGACAACACAACCATTCATGAACAAACGCCTTTCTACCTGCATTTATAATTATATCAGGAGTAATTGGTCTCCACAATATTTCATCAAGAGTCCTTGCGGTAATCACATATTTCTTCGTGACTGCTGATTAATCAGACTTGCACGTGCCGTCGGGACTTCTCATCATGGGTAGAAGTTATGGACATGTCATATTTCTGTGGCTATAACCAAAACAGCTAGTAGAAATATCAAAACTAAGCTGAAGATCGTTATGAGAAAGAAGCCTATAGTCGCGATGAGGGTGGCCAACGTGTATTTCAACCCCTTCTACCTTCTACTTCTAGGTGGTTGAAAGTTGAAATACACATTGGCTTTCCTCGTCGCGACGACTTTTTCTTCTTCACGATCTTCAGTTAAATTTCGATTTCTTGTGGTAACTGGCGCTTCGTATCGCTGTCTAGCTAGAGATAAATATTAAAACTTGCCTACTATTTGCTGGAGTATGTCCTTCAGGAAATTTACTAATACTAATACTAATACTTAGTAATACTAATACTATTAATACTAATACTAATACTTCTACCTACTTACCTACTTTTTTTTTCTTTTTTTTGGGGGGGGTGTCTATTAAAAGTAAGTGGAGGAAGTGCTTCTACTTCTACATACAGTAAATAGTAATCTCTAGACTAAATGGGTATCAACATCAAAGTCACAGTCACAGCGTCCTACGATTCAAAATCATCATGGTCCTCATCAACTGAATTAATACCATCAGACGCAGATGGCCTCCTCAATAATTCACGTACAAATCTCGTCAAAGCTTCTACACTGCCTTGACTTCTATCAAGGGCCTCCTGGAGATTAAAAATCTGACTTGAACTGGATTCCATGATCAACTGGATGGATTCTTCCGCTTGGCTACTTGTTTGTTTCTTCTCCTGTCGTAATGCATTCAACTCACCTCTCAATACGTCCATCTCCTCTTGCATAGCCATCCTTCCTTTCTCCTCCGCTGCTCGTAGATCATGAGACTCTTGTAACGCCAAAACCTGCTGTGCTGCAGATTCCAGAAGTTCATCTATAGCAAATTCTGCCTTTATCTTTTCCTCCCGCATAGTTTCTTTTAAACTTCGAATCTCGGCCTTGAGTGTCCGGATTTCAACTTCTGCTTTCTCCCTCTCCTCTTTCCCAGCGTTTTTTATGCATAAATTCAAGCTTTGTATCTCTTTTTCATGTTTCTTTTGAGCCAATATAGATTCTTGTGTTGGCACTGGTGGTAAATCATTTATTGACTCCTCCAGCAGACGTCGTAATTTCTCATTCTCACGTCTCAATTCATTGTTGTTTTTATGCCGCACAGGGCTTTTCCTTGATTTCAAGGGACTGTAGTCCTCATTATTATCTACAACTTCCTTCAAAACATTCTCATCAGGAAATAAGTGATCTGCTAGATCCCCATGGGACTCCCTCAGCGCCGCGATGGCTTGTGCACGCAATTCACTGATCTCTATCTCTGATACATCCATAGCTCTACCCTTCATTTTTTTATTCCTTTGACTATCTCCAGGCTTATCTCTAGTGTTTACACTACTTTGTTTCCAAACTATGTTCTGGTATTCATCCCCATATTCAATGTCGTCATAATCGTCGTCATGGTTGCCACTAGACTGCCGTTCACTTCGTACACTTGTGGGAGTAGAGACAATATTTGATACACCCAATTTTTTTGACCTCATCAAGTCGTTGTCTTCTTTCTTGAGTCCTTTTGTTTTATTCCGTCTCTCCATTTCATCTTCTTCTTCTGTAGAATTAAAACCCACTTTTTTGTTCACAGTTATTATTGTTGCACTATACGGAGATACGACACTTTTACTCCTTTCATTTCCACTATCTACTGATTTACTCCTTGTTTGCTCCGTAATTTCTTGAATATGCATGGTAGACTCCGCAACAGAAGCAGCAGCATTTTCTTCCTCACCTCTATCTCGTGAAGCAAGATCTATGCTCTTTGATCGCATTAAAGAGGTCTTTCCGACTTCAGTAACCCTGTTGGTATTTTGTGCTGCCAGAATGGCATCACTCTGGCGTACTAACAAAGTCCTCTTTGATTTCTTTGTCCAAAATGCATCGTCTTCCACATCTACAATTTTACCAAGCCATATCAATCCGAACACAAAGCTACCTGCTTTGGGACTCATGTTTAGAACTTTTAATCTTCTATCATTTATGTATATAAAGCTCACCTTTCACATCAACACATACTGAACCAATTGGAGACTGCGGTGTTGGATTCAAACCATTGTATGTATCAACTTGAAATTCAAGATGAAGTCCAGT
>JACLAD010004350.1_pt1 | contig 12584 bp, 12 predicted proteins | sample 8027901 | NCBI WGS metagenome assembly JACLAD01 (sample SAMN15725071, study PRJNA655200) | protist metagenome | isolation source: fluorescence activated cell sorting (FACS) single amplified genomes of... | place: Spain: Blaines Bay Microbial Observatory, Mediterranean Sea | collected 2016-07-05
GTGGGACGACGCTTTTAGAGTCGCCAAGTTCTATGGAGGTGCCAATGCTTGCAAACGAGTAACAATAGCATTATTAATGGCAGTCGGTGTGGTTGAAGGATCGAAGAGTCTTGTTAAACATGGATTAGTTGACACAGCTATAGAGAATGCCACAGAGAATGGTGCATTTGATATGGCATTTGAACTAGCTCAACATAGTGCACCGAAGAAAGTCCCAGAAGTATTCTTGAAACACGCCTTGTTCTTAGAAGATGATGAAAGATATAGTGAAGCGGAAGATGCATTTATTCGCGCTGGTAAACCCAAGGAAGCTATTGATATGTATGTCCATCAACAAGATTGGGTGCAAGCTCTTCGTGTCGCGGAATCACATGACCCTTCAACCATTCCTGATGTGATGATAGCACAGGCTAGAGTGAAAGCTGATGCAGGAGACTTGAATAGTGCTGAGGAAATGTACCTACAAGCCGCTCGACCCGAGCTGGCACTTGCCATGTATCAAGAAGCAGATAAATGGGCAGAAGCACTGAAATTAGCGCAAATGCATTTACCTCATAGACTAGCAGAGATCAATATGGCTTATCAAGCATCACAAGCCCGTGCTGGTCGCGGTGGAAGTCGGGCGGATTATATGACCGCCGGCAAGAATCTTGAAGGTGCCAAACAATGGAGCCAGGCTATTGACAACTACTTAGGTGCCACCAAAGATTCCATTGACAACATACATGATTTGGATGATATTTGGTCTCGTGCCATTGAAATCGCTAGAACGCATGTACCTAATCGACACGTAGAAATCGCCCTAGAAGTTAGCAAGAGATTAGTAGGCATTCGTAGAGATGAACTAGCTGCTGACATCTTGTATGAAGTAGGAAGACATGATCAGGCTATTGATATCCTGCTCAGTGCGAAAAAGTTTGATAAAGCAAGAAATCTAGCTTCTGGTAATCAACTTTTGAAAAGACGTGTAGAAGAAGCTTATCAAGGACACTTAGTGGGTGATGAGAAGACATCAGAATTAGTAGATTTAGGCAAGACTGATGTGGCATTGGATGTTCTTGCGAAAAGAGGACAATGGGATAAACTATGGAATGTAGCCACAGAAGAACGATTGAGTGCATTACAAGTTGGCAAGTACGTACTCATGTGCTGTGAAGATCTTATTCACAAAGGTGGTGCTCGTAATATAGATGAAGCAGTCTACCTTCTGGCTGACAAATCTGGATTGGCTTCTGAGAGTGCAGTTCATTTGTATAAACGCATTACGCGAGAAGTCTTGGGACGTAGTCGTGATGATGAAAATGATGAAAGCCAACATGCTGCTTTAGTGAAACAATTACGAGAAGCATTGTATAAGATTAACAATTTATACAGATCGTCTACTTTAAGTAAAAGTTGTCGTACTGATATGGAAGAGTTGTTAATGGCTTGTCATTATCAGCATATGTTTTATGAACTCAAACGATATAATTTGAAAGATTTAGCTGCGAAGTGCAGTGTGACTATTCTGAAATATCCAGATGTTATTCCTCAGGACAAGGGCTTCTATCAGGTACATCCATCCATCCATTCTTCACTTTCCTTTGCGCTATTATTATTATTATTATTATTATTGTTGTTGTTATTGATTCCTTTGTGGGAAGAGGGTATACTAACTTGCCCTTTCCATTCATTAATCCATATGCGAATGATCCTACTACTACCTTCATACAGGCTGGAGAAGCTTGCCGCGAACAAGGCAATCAGAACTTGGCATTCATGCTACTAAATCGTTATGTGGATATCGCAGAAGCCATCGAAAGCCAAGATGCTAGTCTCATCGATAATACTGAATACCATGACACAGGTACATACCCGGCTCCAATTGCATTGCTACTGAACTCACTCAATGCTTTGAAAACTATTCTAACATCACGCTACCACTACCATCTCTCCATTACGCTTGTCATTTCATATATCCTGTTAGATGCTATTCCATTGGATGCCAACTTGCCAACATCTCAATATATCCGACGAGATGCGGATCGGGAAGACGTCAAGACGTATGTCTTATCTGTTGTCACAGACAGCAACATTGAACAGCGCTTTCCAGACAAATCCCAATCGAGAGGTAGTCTATATGAAGGCCTATTCAATAGTGAGAGGCCTACTTGTATTGTAACTGGCTTTCCAGTACATCCTGCGGATCTGATGGAAGTGAATAACAGGTAGGACATCCTCATTAAATGACTTAATGGAACATTTTTTTTTATTGTTATCATCAGACAACATACTGACACAATCTCTTCCACTCCATTCCATTCATACGCTCTTCACTATATCATCACAGTATGGCTAACAAGCGAGACTGGAATGCCTATGTGAACAAGAGCCATCTCTGTCCTTGGACAGGAGCTGAACAACTGCCATCATATTAGAGTGCTCAATGCTATGTAAACAAGAAGTGTTATTGAGTGGACTTTACAGACAATAGAAGGGGTAAGAAGTTGAGTACCCGCAATTTAGGTAATAGGTAATATATACATGATGTATAAGCGATAGAGAAATAATAATTGATAATTAACAGAATCATCGATGTAAGATAGAGAACAAACACGCAGAGAGTACTTAAACGCCATAAATTGCTCACTTATATCCTCTAGAGGGACATATGGATCAGAATATGAAAAAATACTAAGAAACAATGTACATATATAAGAGAATGGGGACGCACACAAGCTTTTGAAATAGACATACAGAGTATAACATCCTACACTTCATCTACAATACATAAAATTCATTGCCTTCCTTCAATACAATTATTTCCCTTCTACATCCTGCCCAGGATGTCACTTCGACACTGGAAGGCTGAAGGGGTAATGGTATGGTGACGATGGTGTGCCCTCAGGGTCTTGACCGGTATTGCTGCTGGGGGAACAAGGTCTGGGACTGCTGCTGCTGCTGCTGTTGCTGCTGTTGCTGGAAAGGGAATACACCTTGATGACTACCACCATTTGCAGTGTATAGTGGATTCCATTGAGGTTGCTGCTGGTCAGAAGGAGCATGGTTCCACCCCAGAAACGCACCAAAGCCCCCCTCAGCTTGACTGCATATTTGGCCCTCAGAAAGAGAACGACTGTGGCTCGGGTGTCTGTGCTCTTCCATCATCACGTATCCCGCCCCCCATTCTGAACCCCCCATGGCACCTTCCTCGCTCCACAGCTCATTACTCTGGGAGTGACTCTGCTTGGCAGAGAAGACTGGATCCATTTCACAATCTGAATCACCCTCTCTTTCTGTCAAGCAGTCGCTTTCTTTGTATTGTCTCTCTGTATCATCATCATCCACGAAACCTCCATGATGACCAAATACTACACCTTTTTCTTCATCACTATCACCAATATGGCTAGTAGCACTGTTAGCATCATGTTCAACGTGCTTTTCACTACCATTACTAGACCCGGACATTCCCATACCCCCTCCATGCCTTTGACGATGATGTACTCTTTCTCTTTGATGCATCATCGTTGTTTGCAGCTCATCCCGATGTTGCATAGTATTATGTAAACCTACAATGAATGGACGAGCTATTCTTGTTTCTTGAGGATGGAGAAAATTATCTATTCCTCGGAATGTATATTCAATTCCATATTCTTCATCCTCCTTTTGGTACATATGAGTTGTGCGTCCATTATCTATGTCTCTAGCGAGGCTAATGGCATCAATAGTATGGTTAAGGTTAGGGTTAGAATTAGGATTGTGATGACCTCTTTCATTAGTCAGGACACTTTGATTGCTGCCATGACCCCGTAGTAAGGCAGTGTCACGTGAAGGACTGGTAGGATCTTGGTCTTGATCCATGTCGATTAACGAGTTCTCTGCTTTTTCTTGCTCATTCTGACCATCACTTCCGTCACCACCCTGCCCTGTTACTCCCAGAGAAGTATGATCTTGATAAGCATCATCATAGTGCAAATGTGCATATTTCCCAACATGTTCTTCGTAGCATTCAGCGATCAAGTCTATATCACGACACCTTTTATGCTTTTCAGTACTTGAATTATACACATTTCCAACATTAGAGTATGAACCATTTTCCTCGTCATTTTCATTCCTTGTGACCTCAATGTTTAAACCATCGTCCATTTCTTCTTGTGAAGCTTGACTATTCAACTGAGACTGTGCCCTTTGTAACTCTGCATTTTGGCGATGTGGCGAATAGACAGTGGGTGAAGTGGGCACTGTCATGAAGGTCTGTAAAGCCTACAAGAAGAGTATATAAAAATTTATATAAGATTGAGTGTAGTTATGCATATGGTTAGTACAATCATGGGTCGTTATGGTGATGTGTAGCAATAGAGTCTGCAGGAATGACATGCTTACCTGCGCATCGATACTTTCAACTCGATGTGGATCATTGAGCATCTGGAAAATTTGTCTGATCTCTTGAACTCTCTCTACAATTTCTCCGAGTCCACATACAGCCGTCCACCCACTTGTCAGAGAACTATGGATCACATTACCATTTTCAAGGATATAAGAACATGCGAACCCTTGGTCCAAACATCTGATCAGAGGGCGATCATGTGGATAAAAGCGACGTACAATTAATTCGAAATGGTTTGGCACCTTGTCTTGGAGTTCTTTGTCCACGAGGTACCGCAAAGTGATGCGTTGGTTGTCCTCCTCATGTCGTTCGATCGTCAAATAGTGCCGTAGATGATCATCCAGCGATTCGATGTCTTTTTGGAGTCGCAATTCGCCAGGTGTGACCGTCACGGTACGAGAGCGTTTACTAGACTGACTCTCGATGTCCTGTTCCAAGACCTCCTCCGTCTCGTCGACCGGATTTTCAGGTTTACGTTTCAAGCGACGCAACATATAGATTGAAAGCGTCTATTTTTCAACTCACCGACTACTGACCGAAAATCGCGTCCTACGCCTATGAGTCAGTCACAAAAGCTTTGAAGTTTGACTCAATGGCGAATATATCCACAGATTATGCCTAAGGATAACAACGATAGTTGCTGCGATCTATCTTGGAGGAGAAAATCCGATTCGTCGAAAGTTTGAGCGGCGGAGGAAAAGTGGACGGAGTGGGTCGAGCTCCCATTTCATTTTTCGCGTAGGAGGGAGGGATCTTAGGAGAAAGGAAGTCAATTATAGACAACTGCGATGCCTGAATCTCTGAGCTGGTTCGCCATCTTTGCTATAACCACCGTGTCATGGGGAGGCTTACTCTTCGGGTACGACATCGGCATCATCACTAGCACGATTGATGCTACAAAGCAAGATATCCCCATGACGGCCATTGAAGAAGGACTCGTTATGTCTCTCATTGGAGCGGGCAGTATATTCGGAGCCTTGATTGCAGGACCTATGTGCGACATCTTAGGGAGATGGAAAAGTATCCATATCCAGAACTTCTGCTTCATTACTGGAGCACTTATCACTTGTACGGCTGAGGAATTGAATTCTTTGTATGTCGGTCGGTTCATTATTGGCATTGCTGCAGCTATTAGTGCCATTGCAGATGTGCCTTATTTGCTTGAAATCTCGCCTTCTCATCTGAGAGGCACTATCACATGCACTTATGAAGTCATGGTAAGCATAGGTGTTCTGCTATCCTTTCTCTTAGGGCTAGTATTGTATAGTGATAGTAATGGATGGCGCGTAGCTTATCTGATTCCTGTATTTATGTGTATTATCCAATCATCTCTGATGTTCTGGCTACCAGAGTCACCCAAATGGCTGCTATCTAAACGGAAGTCACAACAGACATACAATGCCTTGTTGGTAATCTATGGCAAGAGAGAATTAGATGACTGGCTAGTCATGGTGAGTACTCAGCACAGGGCAAATAAAAGGGCACAAGAGATGAAAGAGAAAGGTTATAATGATGATGATGGCCAAGGAGAGGAAGAGGAAGATGAGGACGAAACAGACAATATGGAGCTTGAATGTGTCGTCGATAATATACCTCTGGACATTCGCAATTATTATCGCCTGTTAATTGATGAAAATACGCAATCCCAGCAGCGAAACCGCAGTGGCCATGGTAGTCACAGCCCACTTGCCCTTCCTGCTAGCAATACTGGTCTTGATGAAGGTAATGACAAGACGGAGAGCAATCAAATTGTACACGAGGAGGAGAATGGGGATGGTCTCTCTCCATCCCAAAGGCTTTACCACAATGAAAGACTTTCTGGCAATAGCTGTGTTCGTATATTAATGGACTGCTTACCGACCCAGCAGCGACCTTCCCTGTTGGCTTTGATGAAAGAGTGGGAAGTCATGCAGCAGTATACGTTGTTGATCATGTACGTCATTCTCATCCAGACAGCCACCCAGGTAAGGCACTCCCCCTTATACAGCACTGCTGCCTTTTTTGTATTTCTCACAGCGAGGACTAAGCTAACATGAACACGTTCTTACTTGCTTCTATCATCTATACATTCACCACAACCTTGTACATTCAGTTCACAGGTGGAGTAGTCGTACGAAATTTTGCAACGAGTTTGATGTTATCTGCTGGCATGTCCTCTACAGCAGCACTTCAATTCACATGTGGCATGGGAGCTGTGAAAGTAGTATTCACACTCATTACGGTGTATTATATAGAGCGTGTGGGACGGAGAGCCATGTTCCAAATCGGCGTAAGCATCGTGAGCTTAGGTATGCTTGTGCTTATCATCGCTTCTACCATTACGCTTTTGTCAGTAGAGAATAGCAATGGCACTCAAGACGTTTCCGGGTGGTTGTTTGGGATTGCTCTTGTCGTCGGTGGTTATGGTATAGCTTATGGCCCCTTACCATGGATCTTATCCTCAGAGCCATTTCCAGTATTGATACGAGGCAAAGTTATGGCCATATCCTTGATCGCACAGAACATCAGCTTGCTGGTCACAAATCTAGGTAAGCTTGTGTAACTACTACTCGGCTGTCTCATTGTGGCGATGATGAGTATGATGATGGTGATGAGTATACTAACCTCTGCAATCTCTGCTTCCTACTCTTTCTATATATATACTCCTCACCTTCCACCTCCTTCTCCTTGTCCTTCCTTCACTATACACCGTTTCTTAGTGTTTCTTCTGATGATGAACAGTATGACTGCAGCAGGCACATTCACATTCTTTCTATTCATGAATGCCGGAACGGGTGCGTCACTCTCATCGGTTATATTCTTTCCCTCATATAACAATGAACAATGAACAATAATAATAATTATTATTATTATGATGACTGTACTAACCCCAGCCTCCATTTATGCTATTTCCATTGTGTAATTCACGACCCGTGTACATCACTTTCTACTCACAACAGCTCTATGGGTGCACATCTTCTTAGTCGAGAGCAAAGATTTGGCCCCTGATGTAATATTGCAAAGAACATCTAATTTGTATAGACAAAACATGGTCATATATTGTGGTGGAGACAGGGTAGTATACATAGAACATACTAGCAGTAATAACATACTTACTACTGGTAAAGATACTACTAGCAGACATGGGAGTGACGCATTGGGTGGAACGCTGTACAGAAATGTGGAACGGACAGGCAGTGGAGATGGCGGTGGAGAGAGTGGAGTGGCGGGATTGGGAGGGAGAGGGTCCGCGATGGAGATGGTGGCATTGGACTCTCCCCCTAATACTCGAAATCTTTGAGAGGAGAGGTAGGCCCGGGTGGAAGAGGGTGTAGAATTTATTCAAATAGTGGGATATGTTGTTGATAATATAGATAAAATGGGAGTGACTTCTACAGGCTGACGTATGATGTGAGTATGTTACACTTCCATCCAGTTCTATCTACACAGCTTCCTTCCTGTGCCAGGAGCTATTTTCCTTTCATGTTCATTCTATAGTCACCTCTAAGTCATTCACCACTACGATCAAATCTTATGCCGTGTGCGCTCCAGACAGACTTAGATGAGAGAGAGAGAGAGATAGTTAATTAAACCCAGCAAATCCTCCATCACCACCACTATTAGCGCCTCCACTGCCTCCAGGGGGCATACCAGGCATACCTCCGCCTCCACCACCCATCATAGCCATTGCTTTGGCCATAGCATTTGGATCCTTCATCATTTCCTGAGCTTTGGCCTGTTGAGATTTTATTGGATTGGTTGGTATTTATCAATATCCAAGAACAGAAAGAGGAATTTGTGTTAGTACATTCATCATCATTATAGGCACAGCAAATCAGATCATATGAGAGAGAAAAGGGAAATGGAGGCTTACCATCATACTGGGATTCTTCATCATCTCTTGTGCTGCGGACATTAAACCGGGGTTGTTCAACATGGCACCTAGACCACCCATATCTCCACCACCGGGACCTCCAGCACCTCCCATCATACCAGCCAAAGCACTCAAATCAGGCATACCCCCACCTCCTCCACCAGCGGCAGGAGGGCGAGTAGTAGCAGCGGAGCCGCCAGCGAGTTTCTTGCGGGCCTTCTCCAAACCTTTGGCATGTTCCGGATTTGATGGCTCTAGCTCGGTGGCCTTCTCGTAAGCAGATGCACTATAGTAGTATTACAGTACAGGAGTATGTGATATAATAAGATATAGTGAGAGAGAAAGAGAGGGTGAGAAGGAGTCAAATATATGATTGAATAGAGTACAGTATACTGGGTGGGGGGTAGGGGGTAGTTGATTGGGGGGTTTTCACCTTACCTGTCCTCATATCTCTTCAGATAGAAGTTGGCCAATCCCATTCTAGCATACGCACGAGTAAAAGAAGGCTCTAGTCCAATGCAAGCCTGGCAATCTGCTATAGCTAACTCATATTCGGTTTTATGACTATAAGCAGCTGCTCTATTGCTGTAATACACATGGCTAGTAGAACCATCTGGACACAATTCAATCGCCTCAGTATACAGTTGAATGGCCAAGTCGTAATCTTTGCCTTGTAAAGCAGTATTTCCTAGACTCTTTTTCTCTTCTGCTAGACTTTGGCCTTCACCACTATCGGCACTAACCCCACCACCCAGAGCATGCCAAGTCTTACTTGATTTCTCTTTGAACTTGCGAACCAACTTTGCTTGGCGTTTTACATACTCTAGACAATTACTGTCCAAATCACCAGATTTGTCTTCTTTGGCGAAGTATCCTTTCTTGGTTACAGTCTCTCTGAACGGTTGGAACTTGTCATTACTTTCAACAATGGCAAGAGCAGCACCAGCAGGTAAGCTGTCCAATCCATTGTTACCGCGAGCAAGAGTTTCATTGAGAGTCACTGGATAGAGACTGTGCTTCTGGAAGTCGGTGGGAGATTGCAGACTTACACTGAATGCAGCTTCAATACTTGGTAGAGCATCGCTCAAGCCAGGGTAATCAGCTTGCTTACTTTCTAGCCATTCCAGAACCGCGAAAGCTGCATGTGCGTCGCTAACTTTGTCCTCGTTTAAAAAAGCCATATTGTCCATGTTGTTGGTCGGTCAAGTAATCTCAAAAATGCGCCTTTGTTGTCTGCAAAATTGCCGTGGAGGTCTGGGCCACCAGTAGAGTGACGGAGAGAGGATGGGTCGGTATTGACTTGTCCATGGATTTGGCATGCTACCATCGTTCACTCACACGACACAATAACAGCTAGCATTGACAAGTAGGCGGGTACTATATGTGTTGCTGTGGCGTCCTGAAAGTAGGTTTGCAAGAGATTAAGCGCAGAAAGTATCGATTATTGGCATTTTTAAGCCTTGCAGCGAACTGAACGAGCAATCTCGACTGTTACTGTCATCCACTTTTATCGGTGCTGTAGAGAATTCTCGACATGTCGATCATATACGCTCTGAGTGGGCACCAGTCCAACAACCAGTACGAGATCGAGTTGATCGATCCTGTGAGTCCTCGAATTCACTGTGGTCTGTCCTATAAGCTCACAACACCACCTCCTTCTACAGAGACTAGCGCATCTCTATCCGACGAAAAGGAACTACAAGAAAACGCATTCTTCGATTGCTTTGTGTGTATGCTCTACGTGCCGTCATACATGATTCCGCGAGACATTCTGACCTATTTCGGTGGATCTACTCGATTAATGAAATGCTTTCAGATCTTACAATATGCACAGTCAGGTACAGATAGACTACCTTTGACTTTAGAACCCACTACAGTTATGACTATGTATATCAAATCTAACCTCTCTTTCACTCCCGCTCTCTATCCACCCACATATACTTACGTCCCGACCCCTTTCTTTCTCTTACTACTCTGTTCACCCTGATACTCCTGTACTTTAATCACCACTACTACTCAAAATCTCTCCATACAGATATAGGAGACAATGACAAGTATATGGCTATCATCGAGATGCACAGCGCGCAAGATGTTGCAACTTTCATTCAAGACTTCAACAAACAACCACTTACTTCATTGGAAAGCGCACTGTGTCATTTAGTCAGAATTAGGAGAATCAGCAAATTATCATCCGACCCCATAGAATCTTCTGCTAGCGGAACTGTCAATACAGCTCAGCGGATCAGCGACTTTACATACAACACAAACGCAAGCGAGAGTATGATTGATGAAGAGCAGCGTCTATTTTTATCAGATTGGCTAAATCATGAAGAGGAGAACTGTCCACTTTGCTTAGAGAGTCTAGCGTTCACCCCGGCCCTATCCGCTACTCCCACCCCCTTTGTTGACCGGATCCTAGCCCATAATAACAGCTCTCTGGGAGTGTCATCTGGGGCCAGAGGCCCTTCCCCATCTAGTCTTGGGGGCCGTGACAAGAATCTAATGAAAGGCTACTTCATCACAGCTTGTATGCATAGTTTCCATATAGAATGTGTGTGCAAGATGTTAGAACCACAATGCCCGGTATGCAGATTCCAACATGACTCGACGGAAATGAGTATGTCCAAATGTCAGTACGCTATCCGTTTGACTAGGAATAATGACAATTCAAAAGAATGTGATGATGATGATGATGATGATGATGAGATCGAGTATATGCATTCTTCTATTTGTGGTCGTATAAATGACTTATGGATGTGTCTGGTCTGTGGTGCCATATTATGTGGCAAATTGGGCGATTTCCATGTGAAGCGTCATTATCAGGAAAGTCTACATGCTTATGCACTTAATTTGGATTCAAAACGAGTTTGGGATTTCGCTGGTGATGGGTATGTGCACAGATTGATCATGTCTGCTGGTCGTGATGGCGAGGAGGGCGAAGAAGGCGAAGAGAGCGAGGAGAATGAAAGCGATGATAAGGATAGCGGCGATGACTCTATTGAAGAGGGAAAAGGTGCGAGAAAAGGAGCTTTTGATGGTAATGATGGCAGTAGTAGTGAATATCGGTATGCAGGCGAGAAACAAGCCTATGATCACGTCCACGAAGATGAGGAAGGAAAGAGACCGTTTACTAGTCGAGAGAGCAGTAATGCATTATCTTCCAGAGATCAAAATAAAAGAGGCAAGGAGAAGGAGAAGCATCGTCGGAAACACACCTTATCAGAACTCACAGAAGCATCTATCGCACAAGATCGTGAGCGGAATAAACGAGAAGAACATCGCCGGGTCGCACACTTGTTGAAAAGTGCTGAACGTAGTAGAGATCGAAGTGTTCAAAGTGCACCAAAGATGGTAGAGTTCACTTCACCATCTGCGATGATGCATGATGGCAATAATAATAATAGTGTTCATGAGATGATGGGAAGAGATGGTGGCAATAATAGGCAAAATAATCGGCACGATTCTCCTGGGAATACGACAAGAGAGCCCAATTTGGTAGAATGGCAGAATGATCTCTCTAATCAAGACCAAATGAACTACGACGGTCGCAATACTGGCGATGTTAATAGCACTTTCCGCTCCCAACAACATACTGCTTTGTCCTCCAGCGATGAAGAAATGCTCATCAATGCCGCATTAGAACGAGATGCAATGATGTACAGAGCGAAATTATTGCGAGATATGCGAGCCAAAGAGCTGCATCATGAACAACAATTGAGGAGAGTACGAGAGTATGGAAAAAGGATGAACTTCACTGAGATGAAGCATGAGTATGTTGATACTGGTATTGATAATGGTAATAGGATTGATAATGGTGACAATACCTACCTCTCCACCTCAGATGGCACTCCCCGAACTTGGTCCTCAGTTTTATTGCATAAATTGACTATAGAGAAAACCAAGGAATATAAGCGGCTTCAACGTGCTACACTGAAAATGCAGGGTATCGAAGAGGAGCTGTTGAAAGCAATTTCTTTAAATGAAATTTTATCTGAAAATGAGGATTCGATGATGGAGAAGTGTCGTTTAGCTCTGAATGAAAATGACCTCTTGGAACGAGCATGGAAAGAAGAGAAGCAAGAATTGGATGTATATCTCAGCTCGATCATGTGATCTAGCATGGTGATAGACAGCAGATTATCAGGATGAAGAGTGGCGATATTTCATAGAGAAATGACAAAGAAAAAGACGAATTTGAATTGTGTTTTATTTGATGCATGTGTAGTATTTTGTGTAATATGAGACCCATGTGACTTTTCTTCTTCTTCTTCTTCTTCTTCTTCTTCTTTTATATACTTACCCGAAAAAGGCCAGGTGGCAAGGTGAACGGACAGTGGACGGAACGGAACAATGCGGTAATTTTAC
>JACLAD010000399.1_pt1 | contig 12583 bp, 10 predicted proteins | sample 8027901 | NCBI WGS metagenome assembly JACLAD01 (sample SAMN15725071, study PRJNA655200) | protist metagenome | isolation source: fluorescence activated cell sorting (FACS) single amplified genomes of... | place: Spain: Blaines Bay Microbial Observatory, Mediterranean Sea | collected 2016-07-05
CAGTAGGTGCATCAGTGGGTGCATCAGTAGGTGCATCAGTGGGTGCATCAGTGTGTGCATCAGTTTCTGTCGCTTGTGTCGGTGTGTCTGTTGTACTGGTCGACGTTTCGTCATCGTCGTCATCGCCGTCATCATTTAGTGCCCTGTAATTACGGACCAGCGGTCGTGGCTGATGTGACCATGGTGTTGTACATTTACAGCCAGTGCAATCGAGGCCATAATTATCCTCCAGTTGCTTACAAGTGTACGAGTAATCCAATGCCTTTCTATAATAGTCGCAGTTGTCATTTTCATCCAAATTTTCGACACAAGAACCAGAACCTGACTCAACGTCTTCAATCTCGAAGCTTGAAACAGCAAAAATTTGCAGCAAAATCAAAGCTGCTCTCTTTGTGAATGCCATATTAGTTAGTATTTAAGAGTGTGTGGCTGCACGATTCACTATATGTTGCTAAAACTCGTGGACGAGTTTATATACTTGAATATAACAACCTCTGTGGCCAGTAATTGGATAGACAGGTGAGATTCTAATGTTGGGTGCAACGTATATATATATATATATATATATATATGTGTGTGTGTGTATATATTTTTCGACGTAAGAGTGTGTATGTTTGTATGTCTGTGCCTACCGTCTGTTTTTTTGGGATTTCGAACCGAGTCAAGTTAAGGTGGTCGGGACCAATGAAATGCCGTTATTTACTGAGACTCACCAATCGAGTACAATCGACACCTTAAACCTGGTTTAAAACCAACCACAACGCCACAATTCACTTGAATTCAAAATTAATGTTCCAATCAGCCGTTAAACTGAAAAAATCCGTTTGGTTTTTTTTAGTTTTTCAGTTTTTCAAATTTTTTTAACCTAAATGGTTTTTAAAATTGAAAATAGAAACCTTCACCAACTTTTTTTACTAGTTGTTTTATGTTTTTAATTAATTAAGAGTTAATTAAAAGAGTTCCCTGTTTTTAACAAGATCACCAAATACAAAACACACAAACGCACTAACTTTGTAATCATCGCATTCATTCCACTGTACATATTCCATAAAATCTGTTTACAGGGCATTATGATTCGATTAAAAAATTCTCGAATTTTTCAAATTTTATCGCAAAGAAACAATATACATGTATCAATTTCTTAACAACAAAAACAACCGTTAGGGTACAACGATTGATATACAGATAGTATCATGATGAGGTGATTAGATAATAAACAGTACCAAAAAATGAATGAAAGATAGACAGAGAGATTGATATATACATATATACATAGGTTGAGTGTATTCTGTCATATCGAGTTGTCCTGAATATTCAGGAAATACTGAATTAACAACTTAGGCTACCAATACTGGTTGACAGTGGGCCTTCACGCCCCTTCGACCGTGATGATATCCTCCCCTTGCCGTTTCATACAGTAAGGTTTGGCTTTGGTGAAGCATGCCATCTTGGTGCAGCCAAGCGATACACCGTTGCGCACAAAGCAGGTGTTGCAGCCATCGTACCAGCTCGTGCAATCCTTGGGAATCATCGCTGTAATCGCCGACCCTGACTTCTGACAAGTCATGATCGTGTTGAAACCAATCGAGTTGGGATTCTGCTCGAGACAATCGAAACCCTCCGGGCAGTCGTCCTTGCGGTTAACAGCAGCGGAAGGGTTGGCTTCATAGAAAGCGTAGCACACCTCATCAGGCTTGAGGCCTGTACAAAAAGTAAGACAACCAGAAAGAGATTAGCATTATTGATCGGTACAAGTAAAGGAGAATCAGGAACCCAAATGCCGGACAGGGCAAGAACAGGAAACAAACGTTGCTGTTTTTGTGGGCAACCCATCTTCTTCTCCTTGCAGCAGTACTTTTTCTTATCTTCGGCCCACACCTCTCGGGTGAAGCAGTTGTATTGCTTCGCGCCACCGCAGGAGGTGGCGCTGGTGCACCTGCGTCCATCCGTGAACACAGTGCAGAAGGCCCCTTTCTTGGGGCCATTAATTTGGCCATTAATTTGCCCGCAAAACATCTTGGTGCATCCGAGTTCCTTACCGTCCTTGATGATACAGTGATTGCAACCGTCGAACCAGTTCTCGCAACCCTCCGGATACTCGCCAGCACCCCCTTTGTTTTCAATTTTTGCGTAAATCTTCATAAATTCGTCCAGGCTCACTTCCTGGCCATGGCCTGCTGCTTTTTGGAGCTCGTTCTCGGTGAGGTCTTTGTCCAATTGTTCCAAGGCTCCGTAGACGCCACCGGATGTAAGAGATCCTGAATCGTCAGAATCCAATTTGTTAAACACTGCTTTCGCATTATTTTGCTGGTCTTGAGTCAACGCAGCGTCGGCGAAAAAGAGACTCCCAAGTAAAATATAAAGCTTCATGATGCGGTAATTTGTTCTGCTGATTGGATGCACGAATTGATTGTTAAAAAAAAAAACTACACGACATATGTATATATACACATCCACTCATATACGCACACACACATATGCACACATACAAAGAGTAAATAATACTTCCTTCGGGGGGCCAGTCGGTTCATTTTTTAAAACTACACTATTAATAGGAATTCCTATTTTCACAACCGTTCGAATCGAATTTTAAAAATACGATTCTGCATAGCCTGGCTGAAACACTCACGCACACACACCAACACACCAAGTGTGTTTGTATGTTGCATACAAAGACACTCACAAACACAAACACAAACACACAAACACACACAAACACACACAAACACACACAAACACACACAAACAAAAAAAAAACACACACACACTCAAACACCCAGGCATCCTCGTGCTTTCTCTCTCTCACACACGCTCGATAAACCACTGATGGACCAATCATCAAATGGATCACTTATGGGCCAGGTTGAACGGGTGGGCCAGATGGATCAATCGACACGAGTGGAACAGGTACCATGGCTAGGCAGTGGTGAGGTGAGAAATGAAATATGTTTGGGTAATATGATATCTGGGAATGTTGTCGATCGCTGGAGCCCTGCATTGTGAGCAATAGACTACACACTATCTATTTCCCACAGGATATTCGATTTGTGAGCAATATAGTATGAAAAAAGAATGAATGTAGGGAATACTATATCTAGATTGTGATTGGATACAATATTATATCAAATTATGTGTTTCAGATAATATTAGATGATCAAAGCTTGATTGCATACGATTAGGTTTCCCATTGCGAAGGCGAACTGCAAGCTGATGATGAAGGTCGGTGGGACTTCACAGACTTGGGAGAAGCGCTAGCAAGTTCAAATGGGTCTGATTGCAAGTTTCATAGACATCAAAACGCATGTATTCGCATTGTAACTAAAAGCAATCTCGGCCAAATATATTCGGAGATACTTACTCAAGAATTCGGAATCTGTCCAGAGGGACTTTTGAGCATATTAGTGGACCGTGACTATTATCATCTACAGGGACTTGAATTCAGCAAGCAGCAAGCAAAAGAGTACCTACAAAAAGATATTAAATGTTTACACAATTTGAAGATTAAACTTCAACAGTCCAGCAGGTGCGACCGCGCACTGGACCAGGAAACTCTCATTCGCGCCTCATTCATAGCATATCAAAAGAGTAGAGCAAAAGAAGCAAATGAGAAGAATGATCGAAACTGCGTTGATTTTGCTCCTGAAGTCAAAGAGACCATGGATTTTGACAACTATGACCTCGAGAATCATTACTCAACTATAAAAACAGATATTGACATAGATACCCACGTCATGCGGGAAAATCCTGTTGATACTACAAGAATCATCTCCACCGATGAACATAGTTGTGCGAACACTGCGCAAGCCAAAATACAGTTTCAGCCAAAAAAGTTTAAATGCCAGCAAAATAATTCCGATAGCAAGAGTGATGAAATTAGTAATAAATGTAAGGCAACTTGTGTACGAATGCGGGTCGCCGCAATTATAAGAAATTATCCTCACGAATTGCGATCCCTTTTTGCGCATATTAAATCTTCTGCGATTGAGAAAAGCACACCAGCGACCGCGGAAATGTTTCCAACCCAGTCACCAGCAGCAGTAAAGCCGATCAACACAGTTAAAAAATGCAGATTGAAATTGCATACTTTAGAGAGCAAACGCAACGATACTAATATCTGCCACATTGATATCAAAGAAAATGAAGGAAAACATAAATGCATGAGGGAAAAGTCAGTTAGAGAACAGATATCGACCAGGTCAAATACAGCAAAACAGAAAAAGAGCAGATTCAAACCTTTGCGGTCAAGAAATAGACTTCGTTCTGGTGTACCAAACAAAAAAACTGGCCCTAGAATCAAACAAAACAATATCAAGAAATATAACTTCAGTACAAATGGTTGTCGGGTCAAGTTGAAGAAGGACGGAGGATGCGTGCGAACCAAACGCCCGCCGACTGGTTTTGATACCTGGTTTGAATATCTGAATAGAGAAATTTGATCAGAGCAATAAAAACGACCCCTCCAACGAAATCAGATGTGTTGTTTCAGCTAGTGTAGCACTTTAAACCTAGGTTGAACTAGCCTAGACCTATGGGTTATGTACGAAGTAGGCTCTTACAGCTGTAGTGCAGCGAGTAAGATCATACTTTGCGTTTCGCATAGGAATTCCAAAATGACATGTAATAACTCCAGACAGTGTAGGTAGTATATGCGATTCTCTGGTAATATACAACTGACTTAAGCTCAGTTCTGAGATAATAAGTTTGATGACGATGATGTAATGAAGTATTCTGTTTAAATTAAAAAAAAAATAATGTTGTGTTTTCGCCATTTTTGTTTTTGATTTTTTTAGCGGATTCGATTTCATTTCTTTTGTTTTTTAAATGATTTTCGCTTGAAAGAGAAAGAAGTCTTTACACAGGAGCGACCTGACACACACACAGGTATACACCCTATCATACCCTACCCTACCCTACCATGGGACATACCGGAGAAAATTTTGATCACAGTAATGATTAGTTTCTCACTTTTTTCAAGTTGATATGGAATCGATTCTTACTATGTTGTGTATGATTTCTGCAGTGCGGCTGGCCCTTCATAAGTCGAGTTGTAACCGAGAAAAAAGACGCGCACAATGAGTAAAGGAGGATATGACCGGCACATCACTATCTTCTCACCAGAAGGACGTTTATATCAGATAGGTGGGCGAACATGTTTCAAAAAGAATTTTGGATTTGTCTGGATTTGTACTTTTGCGTGATATCGTTTTCATTTTACCTTTTTCTTTTGTTTGATGCAGAATACGCTTTCAAAGCTGTGAAGGAAGCGGGACTCACAAGTCTTGGTCTTCGTGGTCAAAACAGTGTAGTACTGGTTGGGCAAAAGAAAGTCCCGGTAAGTTTCTATTACGTGCAAGGTTGGTAATTTATTCAAAACTTCTCAACCCAAAGCCCTTGCTTGTAGGATAAACTTGTGGATCCAACCTCAGTCACAAACACTTACCCTGTCACGCAAAACATTGGCTGTATCGTGACTGGAAAACCAGGTAACATATTTTCACTTGTTCCGTTTTCTTTCATTTGATGCTGTGATCTCATTTGGACGTATCCCAACATTTTTAGCCGACGGTGTAGCACAAGTACAACGTACTCGACAGGAAGCAGCCGAATTCAAGCACAATAATGGTTATGCCATTCCGGTTCATTATTTGGCGAAACGAATGGGCAGTATCAATCAAGTATACACCCAGCATGCAAGGATGCGTGCTTATGGAGTGATATCTATTATTGCTGGGTACGTTCATTTGTTGAATGTGTACTCAAAAATCAATAGAGCTGGATACAATCCTCAAAAATGACGCTGTAGTATTGACGATGAGAAAGGGCCCATGCTTTATAAGATTGACCCTGCTGGTGTATGCCTTGGATACAAGGTGAGTGTCAAACTTGAGTGTGTACTATACTGCTCTGTTTTGCTGACGAGACATTTGACGGTAACCAGGGATGCGCTGCTGGAGAAAAATTTGAGGCTTGTGAAAATTACATGGAGAAGCAGCTAGCAAGCAACCCTGTGTTGGATACCACCCAGACAATTGAGCTTGCGATTCTCACACTGCAGCAGGTATGCTAATCCAAACGTGCTTGTGGTATATCATAATTTTCTCCAAAAATTTAAATTGTTGACTTGCGTATCAAACGCGGATACAGGCTCTTGCAGTGGATCTCAAGGCCAATGAAATTGAAGTTGGTGTTGCCGAAGGCACGGAGCGGTAAGTGTTCTTGTGATTACATCCAGTTTGTTATTTTTGTAGTATCCTGCACATAGGCCCGCTTGTGTGTTCTATACATCCGTATGCAAATAGATTTCGTATGCTGACTGAAGAGCAAATCGACGAGCATCTAATTGCAATTGCCGAGCGGGATTAGCTTGTGTTTTAACTAGTTAATTACGATGACTTATGCTATCCGAAATACTAGCACTACTAAAACCACCCACACTACTGTAGTACATGAGGAGAAGGCTACTGTAGTGGTACTACTGGAATCACAACGGCAACTGCAGTGAAAGTACTGTCAAATTAAAGATTTCCAAGAATGGATTTTTCAGATTATCAGTTAAGATAGAAAAAAATTATCATTTTTTTTAACACATTTAAATTTCATTTTGATATTATCAGTTAAATAATTTTTGATGAATTATATCATATTGTTTCGGCTAAGTCCTTTGAACCTAGGTTGAACTAGCCTAGATCTGTAGATACGAAGTAGGCGTATACAAGTATATGAATCCACATATTTTAACTGGTCTGAATTGTCATTAAGGGCTTAATAATAATGAATGTATAAATTAACCCTAAATTATATTATTAAGCCCAAAATGTCAATTCAGGCCAGTTAAGATATGTGGATTCATGTATACCTAACAATAATCACAATTCTCCGTAAAAACCCTTATTTAATCATTAAATATATATATATGAAACACTATAGTATATTCTAATAATATAGTTACTAGAGACAGCAGGTAGGTAAAAAGTATCCCAGAGGTACCCTCTAGGTAGCTCCTAATAAATCCTACTAATTGTTCTTAATCATAGTTAAAACCTATAATTTATTACAAATTAACTTATCAATTTTTACAGCATCATATATTAGACCCTCAGGGTAGCTTTCAAATCCATAACTTTAATTTTTACCAAGTTTTTAAGTTATTAGTTAAAAACTTTGGTTTGCTGGTAAAAATCGTAAATGTAACAGCAGTTCTGTTACTCTCGATCATTTTTACTTTTCCTAGCTGGACTGAACCTCAAATGGACAGACTTCGCTTAGTCAACACAACTTTGAATATTCCTAGTAGCATATTTCTGGAACCACTTCAACAAACTTGAATTCAAAAGTATTCATTTGAATACCATATACCTAACTATAACATGTCTGGTGTTCAATGAACTAAAAGTGGGTTGATATTTTTAATTTCCGTGATTCAAATTTTGTTTCATTTTGTTTTAATATTTTTCAAGCTCTGTATTTTTTATTTTTGTGGTTTTTTCTTTTTTCTTTTTTCTTTTTTCTTTTTTTCTCTTTTTTTTTACTTTGTTTTATCTGGAGTGTTGGTTGTTCTTGTTGGGATTATTTGCTAACGGGTCTCTCTCTACCACACCATACAACATACACCATACAACATGCACCATGCACCATACGAACCCCTTCATGATTTGATATTTCATACTCGCATATACGCATGAAAATCAAATCATAATTGAAAAGTTATACACATACGAACACACATCATATAATGATTTGACTTGTCACACGCATGTACACATCCAATCATACCACACCACGTCATACCTTAAGATATGGTATAAACATATGGCAGAGACACTATATCATATCATACATACAATAACAAGTAACATACGTTATGACATATCATATTATACATCAGATAACATACCATATCGTGACATATCACATTATACATCGGATAACATACCATATCGTGACAAGCACTCTTGTTTTAGTATATATATTAAAGATTATAAATCACGTGCCATAACCACTACCATACTGCACACCATATACCATATCATATAGCACTTCATATAACATAGGACCATACCATACACCCACATAAAAATACCGTTATACAATACACACCATACCAATATATCACAAAACCATGTCACATTGCAATGCGCAGGATAACTTTAATTAGTCGCTGGTCCAACAGGCAGTCGGAGGTAGCGAGTCCGAGTTCCGATTTTTCTGTTCCTGGTATCACACACCACATGAGATAGAATGAGGTTCGAGTGTTGTTCATACTTACGCATGCTAGTGTCTTCGATTTTGTGTATGTTTCGGTTGGTCTGGGATAATACAACATACCATGCATATCATGCACGCACAGTGCCAAGATACATGTTGATGAAGATGCGGACATCAATAAAAACCAAGAAGAAAACGAATCTACAAATGTTATTGTCCCTGAAACAAAAGTTAAAAGCAACGTAGGACTTTCCAAGATTGTCCCCACTCCCGTCGGCGTGCCTATTAAGGTGAGCTGTAAGGGCAATTTTTTTTTAGCCTCCACCGATAAACCTTTCAAATTTACTTCTTTGTGGCAAATAATCTTGTATATGTGCCGTTGCTGGCATCCTGCAACTTTTTAGACCGTGAAAGAAAAACTGGTAGGTTTATTTTCTTGACATGCACGGCGTAAAAAAAAATCCTGAAACATTTTTGGGCATGCCTTGATTGCACGCAGGTCGATTATACAACAGAAAAAATGAAAAATCCGACAGGAAACGCCTCCATCATCGAGACCGTCAATGACCATGATGCCCAGGGTGTCAAGTAAGATTTATATGTCTTTATTTCTTCGGTTTTACTTTTTAAGTGAATATAAACATGTACGCATCCATATCTACATGTACGTAGATGCTTGCGTGAAAACAGCAGGTTTATTGCCATCTGGGACATGATCACGGTTTGCACCAAAAATTTCTTATTTTGTTTCGTCTATTAATATTGCTAGCCGTGCTTTTTAGGGACTCTTGCTGGTATATACAGCGATTGTGACACCTGTTGAGGTTGGATTTATTGCCCCCGTTCCATTATTCTCGGATGTAAGTTCGCTTATCGTGTTTGTGGGCATGATGAATAGATTGATGATGAATAGCACTAATTACTCACGTGTATTTAGGAATGGTTTCATGTCTCGGTCGTCTCCATGTTTATTATCAACCGACTTGTGGACCTTGTATTTACTATTGACTTGATTTTGAATTTTTTCATCCCGTATGAGGACAAATTAGAGGGAAAATACGTCAGAAAAATCTCTCGTATTAGCAGTAAGAACACGTGAAAGATTGCCTATTTTTTTTTTTCAATATTCCTCACTCCCTTTTTTTCTCACAAATAATTTCATTTTGCCGTTGATTCATTAGCGAATTATCTGAAGTCCTGGTTTGCACCCGACCTCATCTCTGTAATTCCATTCGGAATGATTGGAGGTCTTGTTGCGCTTGCTTCCGATACTGGTTCTGGAAACAACGATGCACTAGAAAATCTGACAGCACTCCGCCTTGTGCGTTTGCTACGTCTGATCAAGCTGTTACGTCTTCTTAGATCATCGCGCATTATCGAACGATGGGAGTCGTCCCTAAGTTTAAAATTTGCAACAACTTCTCTGGGCAAACTTGCTCTTTCGTTGCTTTTTGCGTGTCATTTATTTGCTTGTTTTTGGAATATCGTATCGACCTACACTGATGTTGGTTACGCCAACTGGCGGATTGGTTATGGTATTGAAGATCGTCACTGGTCGGAGGTCTATTTAAGTGCTTTCTACTGGTCGACTATGACGCTGACCACTATTGGGTATGTTCAAACCTACATATTTTTGTAATGACTACAAGCCCGATCAGTTCTGCTATATTTTTGTAGATATGGCGACGTTGTCCCACAAAATACCGGTGAACGCGTATTCGTTACATTAGCGATGTTTGTCGGTGCTTTTATCTACGCACAGCTAGTCGGTAATATTTGTGGAATCTTTGCGGATATGGACCCGCATGTCAGTGACTATCATAAAACCATGGACACCTTGAACGATTATATGGATGAACTCAAGAAGAGCGACGAGATGGATCGTAATCGTCTAGCCGAATTCAAAATAAAATTGCGTCGATACTTCAATCAAAGTAAAGCATTGCATAAAGATAAATATTACAAAGATGTGCTCAAGATGATGTCGCCGGGACTTCAAGGCGAATTCAGTGCTCTTCTATATAAAGAATCTTTCGAAGCTGTATATTTCTTCCGCCCCCCAAAAGAATGCGATGTGAATAAAAGGACGCTTTTTATATCAGCAGTAGCCTGTAAGTTGCAATCTGCTTCTTATCCAGGACTCGAGCGAATTATTTTTATTGGCGAGCAGACATGCGAGCCTACAAGCAAGATGTATATCATCCGTAAGGGAATTATTGGTTGCGGTGGACGACTCCGTCGCTTTGGTCACTGCATTGGAGAGGACATAATTCTTAAGCATGGTACTCGGCGATATATGGCAACAACACTTTCATTTGTAGACACATTGACGCTTACTAGTCGGGATCTGTATGATGTTTTAGAGAGCAGCGACGACTTTAAAGCCCAGCGCAAAGTTGTGCGTAGGGCTGCCGTCCGTTTGGCCTTTCGCGACACAATTCGACAAGTAGTTAGACGAATACGAGCTTACAAATTGACCATATGTCGAAACAAAGAAGAAAGACGGAAAATCAGCATTAATATCAATGTTGAAATGCTATGGAATAACAAGGGTGTGTTTGCATTCGATGATCCAAATAAGCGACTGGTCACAATGGAGACTCGAGACGGAAGGACTGTAGGGCTTGAGCAAAATGACTCCAATGTGCAAGAAGCTAAAGAAGACGCAGACGCATCCGATCCGATCAAAGCCTTTGCAGCAGTTGAAGTCGAAGACTTGTCTCCCATGGATGCACTTCTCTTCATCCAGAAATGGAGCAAGCATTGCCAAACTTTAGTTCAAGGCCCCGCATCGAGGACCGACACAGATTAACCAGGGTTCGAACCGATACCCAATCTGTTTACTCGTAGCTGCAAACCATGCTGCTCCGACAAACAAAAAGCGTATGATCTCAACGTCGACTACTAGTAGTTGAGGTTGAGATCATACGCACCGTAGACACAGATCCTGACTCCACATCGTTTACACTCCAAAATTCTGAAAACGGTAAAGAATCGACAGAGCTAGAAGGAAAAAATACATATGTCCCATTTTTTTTTGATTCAGGCATTCATACTATTCATACTATATATAATAGTACTTGCACTGAAACCTTTACGGGTGTGAGTCGATTACGCTACCGATTAACGATAATTTAAAGAAAAAAGTCAACATTCAATATTTTTTTGATGTGAGTGACAGAAGTACTTAAAAGAGTGTATTGAATAGTACAATTGTCAGGTTATATGGACCTACTAACTAACCCTACTAAAATTTAGTAGAATCTAGTAGCACAGTCTATTATTTTATTTTAGGTTTTTTGTCAAATAAATATTATTTTATTTGGCAATTTATCCCGTTATCGACCAGAGCTATGGTTCCTTCTGTTTCGGCTAGTGCTTGAAACCTAGGTAATCACTAGCCTAGACCTGCGGGTAGATACGAAGTAGGTATATACGAGTATATATTACATGTAATAATAATATAGGTATTACTAAAGGTAAGCAGTAGACTCAACAACAGCTTTAAGATCTTACTAGTAAATTTACAGCTTGAAAATATAAAATCTCCATGCATGGAAAACATGATACATTTACTTCCTCCCTGGTGCGACGAACTTGACCGCACAGGATGTTAGGTTGTACGAGGTCACCGTAGGACAGAACGCTCTCGTCTCACTCGCTCCAACAAGCGCAATGTCAGCCTCCGTGCACACCATCGGCATGCACGCGATCTCGCTGGTGCTCATAATGCATGGTGTGACCTTGCCAAAAATGTCTTTGCAAACATACTGTTCACCCCAGACGAGATCGATGTCCTTGAAATACGCTTTCCCACTGTGGTGACTACATGCAGTCTTGTAGTCCGCTTCCCACGGTGAGGTGTTGTCACAGCACTGCGCGCGACATATGTTGCCGGGCTTTGGCGCAATACGACGGTCGCTAGGGATACACTTTGTCAGACAGTCGGGTGTTGTGTGTGCCGCCCACTGCTTCCAAGATTGCAGCATTGATCTTGACATGGCTGTGAGAGAGGTGTTGCAGGCGGGGCTGACGCCCGGAGGCGGCAACGGTGGCTGAGCGGCGGCGAGGACAACGAGTAGTGCTAAGGCGAAGCATACATTCATCATATTGTGCAAATCGAAGCCCGACGGCCACGAGAAATAGTGTGTGTGTGTGTGTGTGTGTGGCTCCCACGCCTAAACTCAGTAAAAAAACTCACAAAAAAAAAAATGGGTTTCGACTACAAACTGAACAACTAATGATCAATAATTCGACACCCATTTGAGACAAACAAAACAACAACAAATTATTAAGAATTCCTAAAACATGAAACCATTTTTTTTCGTGTGTGGGCCAGCCATGTCATAGAGATGTTCGCGTTAGGGTACACATACAC